>Ga0115846_101114_pt2 | contig 11747 bp, 10 predicted proteins | sample InSIn5gowninarea_2_FD_83860 | JGI IMG/M metagenome (GOLD analysis project Ga0115846, IMG submission 83860)
AAGTCCTGTGTATCAACACGAGCAGATTTTGCGATCTGCAGATTAGAAGTTGAAGGCGGGAACCGAATTGCTGCAAACTCATGCCGGTCACCCGAAAGGATGACCACACGAACACTTAATGCTTCCTCGGCATAGTGCATTGCATTCAGTATTTGCTTGCGTTCTGTTAGAAAGCCTCCCCATGTATCAGAGGTACCGAACCGCCAGTTCTTCGTGAAAGGAACTGAAGATGCTACAATCTTCCAATGCACGTTGGGATGTTCCGGAGCTCTCAGGAAGGCCAGAAGTTCTTCCAGCTGCATCGGCCCAAGCATGCTCGGCGCGTAATCTGGCGCTTGAGATGCACTCGAAGAGCTTCCATACAAAGGCTTCGCCGTGCCACTGTTCTCACTTCCTTCCGGGTGGGTCCGATACCTTCGAGTATCCAGCATGAAGAATGAAGCTGGGCCTTGCGTGAACTGAAAGTAAGTGTTGTTCGCTTCGGGTCCGCTGGGTACCGATGGCGGTAGTGGGGGGTTGACAGACACGTGGTAGTTCATGAATGGGTCACTAGCAGCTACAAACGGTTCTGTGTCGTTACCGCCAGACCAATCATTCGCTATCTCGTGGTCATCCAAGGTATGGATCCATGGTAGGTCTATACCTGGCAGGTTCCATGATGGTGATGCGTAAACACGACGATACTCCGAACGATAATGCTCTTGCGTAGCGCCCAGTCGTAGTGGTACATCAACGTAGATAAAATCACCCAGGAATAGCATAAACGATGGAGGTGAAGGAAGAGATTGGACAACCTTTGATAGAAACTTGAAACCAGCAATTGATAGAGAGTGAGCGAATGGATTATACGGAAAGTTCGCTTTGATGCAGGAGGAGGTTAAGAACGTGAGCGATCTTGCCTGCTGGCTGTTCGGCGCGTGACCAGTTTTGAAGCGACCTTGGAGATCATTCGACAAAGCATAGGTATATTCAGTGTCAGGTTGTAGCTCCGAGAACGTCAGAGGACGAGTGTAATCGGTTTCCTCTCCAATGTAGTAGACAGTGTCAGTCGTGGTCCATTTTGACTGATCAGAGGGTTTGAGGTATGCATATATAGGCAGACTTTGGGGATTTGGGTCTCTGAAGAGAACTTTCGCGCTACAATCGTCGACATATCCAACTCTTGTAAACTTGAGGTCTCTTCCATCATACAGCAGGGGTACGCGAAACACAAGGTCGAGCGATAACAGCGTCACCAAGATATTTAGTCCAATTGTGATGTAACTGAATTCCCATTCATGCCAATTGGGGATACCGAGAAGCAGGGTCTTGAGGATCGTCTTTTCGTCATGGTAAAGGGCTGGCTCGTGGTGCGATATTTCCTCTTGAACGTGTGCTCTTCTCTCGTGCTTGAAAAGCTTTGGAAAGATTTCCTGGAGTGTCGGTCTTCCTGTGCCAAAAGAGCTCGAGCGCCCAAGAACCAAGGTCAGGTATAGTATTGTGGAGGAGACAATGACGGGAGGAAAATGGTGTCCAGGAATCTGTCAAATCAGCTTCACTTCGGGTGTTTGTATAGAAAGACCTACCCATCTCAAGAAGCAGAAAGCGCTCAATCTGGTGACCACGGTGGTCGCGGCGACCACAAACTCAGTTGCCGACACCATTGCTTGCCTACAGTGTACCTCAACATGAGAGGCTTCACATACTGTACTGTTGGCACGCTCGATAATGTTGCGCTGTGATTTCAAATATAATAGGGACTCAAAAGCCCAGGTCGTGCGGATGACGTTTGGGCTGCAGCTGCAGGCCCCACCATCTCGAATGCTCACCTCCAACACCACTTTTTTGTGAGTATGATGTGAAGCTGTTTGGCTGTCTATCTTACATTCATGTTAATCGATGACAGACTTCTTCCCATGAGCACAATAATAGCCGCATCACGGACTCGGCGCATGCCCATACACAACGTCATACAATATGACCACACCCAGGATTTTTCAGTTTGAGGGAAAGAGCTCCAGTATTCCCAGCCCATCACACCACCAAAATCAGGGTACTTCTCGATGAGCACACTCAATACCGCGGCTGTTAATTCAAGAGGTACATACCCGCTACCTCCATGTCTCGGATTCGTAAGCATGCCCGCAACGACTTTGTCCGCCCTCCAACCATTGAGCATGACCTCGTCGTAAGCAGCCGTGTTGTGTAACCCGCCCCAGCCGTTGTAGAACTGTGCGTTATACCAGTTGATTGATGAACCTCGTGCTGCCTCCAATAGTCTGTAGTCGAATCCAGACAGATGCGGTCGGCCAGCCATGAGCGCTGTTGCAACCGGTGCTAACGTGATGAGAAACTCCTGTCCAAAGTCATCTCTCAGGCGGTCGATGAGGTGGATTATTCCCGGAAGCGACATTTCCTCCTCGACATCCAAGTCAATCCCGTCTAAATTATGCGTCCGTACGAAATCCCTCAAGGGAGCATAGTAAGCCTCAAAACGTGCTAGGGGGATATCCGTCCTGGATTCACTGTAGTCGAGCCTCGCAAATGATCCCTGAGCAGCACCTCCAAGCATACACATCACTTTGATGCCGCTGTCTTGCAGCACTATGACTTCGTCCCATAGTTGAGTGTACTTCGGATGGTCTGGTGGGTCGTCGTTGAGTCTTAAGTCGTTTGGCTCCCAGTTGACATGTACCGCAGCAAGAATTACATGCGTGGTCCCCGAAGCATTCTCAATTAATGGTAGTAGCGAGATATATTGTTCGTTATCGTGGTATGTCTGGAAATAGCAAACTACTCTCGGATTGAACCCGGGTAAGGGTGCTGTTGGGACAGGAGGCATGACGGGCAGAATCTTATGCCTCTCTTGTAGAAAAAATTGCTGAACCGTCTACGTTCTCATTTTGGTTCAGTACGGTGTACGGATTTTCGATGCGGACAATAGGGTTGTGAAGATGTCATTGCAAAACATGGACAATAGGTGAGCGTGAGGCCGTGAGCGTGTCAAGTGGAGGGGGCAGGGTCTGGCCTTTCTTCTGCCAAGCCTCCTTTTTTATGAATAACATTAGGTTATTTGTGCAGTCAACACCACGACATTCTTGTCCCGATCGAATGCTGCAAAGACGGCTGTAACTTCATTTGTAAGTATCTTAAGGGATCGACGAGTCTGGTATTCGTCCCACGCAGCATATCAGGAAAATAAAAAGAACAGTGACGGGATTTACTCGTTGGGACAACTCTTTCGAGTATCCTTCAACGTGGAAGAGAATATACTTCATTTCTTCTCAAGCTGAAAATGAAGCAGCAGGCACAAACTTCTTTAGGTTTGTATGTTCATATCTGCTTCAGGGTATACCATTTGCTAATCTAGCCATGCCTCACAGTCTGCCCAATCCCCACTTAGTAGTTGAAGTTTGGAGCGTCTCGCTGGTCTGGGTTGTACTGATCATCTTGACCGTAGTGGCTATCATACATTCCCTCGGCTTGCTGTCGTGCATGTCGCTTGGCCTTCTCACGGTCAAACTCGTCCATACCCTTCGTCTCAGCAAGTCTGTCGACCTCACCACCGGCGAAGCCAGCGAGAAGCTCCTTGGCAAAGGCGTGGTTGACTGTCTTGCCTGTGGTGCATTAGCAAAAACTAGTTCGGTAATCTTTTATTTTGTCATTCATGTGGTCTCTCACCTTCTCTTCGCTGTTGATCCTCGAAGAGCTTCATGCCCTCGAAGGCAGCAGCACCACCGATCAATTCGTGGGAGAACTTGGCTTGATGTTGGTCGTCACCATCGTCACCACCGTAGACTTGCTGGTGGGCATCTCTGTTGTCGTCTGCGTGAGATGTCAGTATGCTGTTGCTGGACTAAAGGGCGCCTGAGGTGCTTACCGAACCAACCCATTGTGATCGATCTCTTCAAGGATGACTTTGATTGAAAGTTTGAATGTTCTGGGTTGTTATTGAACAGTAGTATGAATGGTTGGATGAAGGGGCAGATAGGATTACGAAGAAGGATCTCAACAACTTATACACAGGCATGGAGAGCAGAGTGACTGCCCCTCTTCGTTTTTGTTTCAAGAACACGAATGACGCTGTTGCAGACCCCACTACGGTGGTCTGCTCCAGTTGTCACGGTCATGGACCAGTTTGCGTGGTCCCTGCCCAAACAGAAACTCGTAGATGATCTTGGCATTAGGTATGTGGCATATTTCAGCAAGCTTCTGCCCCTTCACCATGTTGAGCATGTGTAAACAAAACCAGAATTCTAGTGGCTGTGCACTCTGTGGCAGGACAATTGCGTAATTAGAGGGTCTCGAATTGGTCATTCTTGAGCTACCGCAGTGTATTCCCATGCTATTGGATGATCCTCATTTCCGGGGGCAGAGTTCCCGTTTGACAGGAACCGTCTGGACTCTATCAAGGGGTCATCTCAGCTATGAATGGTTCATAAGGCTGACAGGGAGCAAGACCGTGACAGGCATAGTTTCAAGTTTTCTATAGAGTAATGCCAGTGTGCCAGACACAAGTCAGTCACGAAAAGCGTTGTGGTTGAAGAGATCTAGACTTCTGTAAACGTCCTTGGTAGTGTCATGCAAGCGTTAGTCAAGCCCACCGCCAAGTGTCAGCTTCAAAGCTTTTATGAGCTTGATTTTTGGCTGGAGTCTGCAGACAAGATTCACCACCTCTGAGCTCTGGATCAGCCTTGCCACCAGTTGCGAGGAGTTATTGCTGACTCTGCTATGGAAAGCGAGACGCTTCATGCATTCATTGAGTGAAGAATTACAGAAAACCGGCTTGACGACATGAGGTCGGGGCACAATCAAGTCCGTTTTTGCTGGCACGTCTCGGGCCGGATAAATTATATTCCTACTGTAGAGCATCTTGTGCAGTTCAATTGAGCATCCGAATTTATCACTCTTCCTCGACTGCCAGATCTCGCTTTTGCAATCCACATCCAGCACTCTATCACGTACTGAACTCGAAGCTCACACCTTCCCACTGAACGACATATCCATTCATGAAAGATTCAACTATCCCTAGATGAGGTCTAAGTCAAAATGAGTGAATCGTCGTTATCATCTTCGCTGTAGCTAATCACCAGGTCACCTGTCCTCTTACTTCATGCTAATGAATTGCCATGTCCCAGTCCTGCAAAGCCTCCACTATCACTCCACGCCAATCAAGACCACAAAGATACGGATTCTGTCGTGCCCATAGCTGAGGCGTCAAATCCACAACGGAACGGTTCTGCAGAATCAACAACGGAAACGGATGAGAACGAGGAGGGCGAGGTTCCAGGCTCTGAACAGCCCCCATTACCTGATGAAGTACCACCGCCTTTACCAGCTGAAGAGCCACCTCTGAATACTGAGGACGATGGGTGGGAACCAGTATGGGACGAAACTGCGCAAGCGTTCTATTTCTATAATAAACTGACCAATGTAACACAATGGGAGAACCCAAGAATCCCACCGACAAGCGAGCCGAATGTTCCTCGCCTCGAAGACACAGGACCACCTGGAGCTCTAGCGTCACTACCTAAGAAGCCCACGGCAGGTGGATATGACCCTGCCATTCACGGCGATTACGATCCTGACGCCGACTATGCTAAGGTACAAGAACCACAAATTCAGTCTGCTGTAGGTGGACAGCCAGCAGGCGATCTAGCGGCGGCGTATGCAGCAACAGCAACCTTCAATAGGTTCACAGGAAAGTGGCAGGGCGCAGACATAAATCCAGACAAATTTAGTGATGAGAACAAGAGCAAAAGACAAATGAATGCATTCTTCGACGTGGATGCAGCAGCGAATGCTCATGATGGGAAAAGTCTGAGGGCTGAAAGATCGAATAAGAAAATCTCAAGGACAGAGCTGAAAGCTTTCAGGGAGAAGCGACGAGAGAGGAAGGAAGAAAAACGAAGAGCATGGCTGAGAGACTGAAATCTTTTTGCTCTCGAGACAGAATCTGTTATTGGATTGGTTTCTGTGTCATGATCGTTAGCCATGTTTGTAGAGTCTCTTCGTGATAGAAATTGAACACATCAGCATGGAAAGTGGAGCGAGACCAGTTTTTGCAACATCAACCAAATCATCCGTACAGGTGCTCCTCGTGCATGCTTCAACTCTGATACCACGCATAAAACCGGGGCGACGAGAAGCACCGAGCATGCTAACATATGCCTTCCGCGATTGAAACAATAGCAGTCGTCTGCCTTTCGTGGTACGTTTTCATAGTCTTAGTGTGTACTATCGGATATGTCCAATTGTCAGCATTTTCCCCGGCAGTATCAAGATACAACAATTGACCCCTTCGTGTAGATTTCGACGTTACTCCTCTGTTCCCAAGCCGCCCATTTCGAGCGGTTTGAAAAACGACGATGTGCCTCATGTCACGGTGATACGGCCTTGTAAAGGCAAAGAGCCATACCTCTATCAATGCCTTGCCTCAACCTTTAAACAAGCATATCCTCACGACAAACTCACGATTTACTTGTGTGTCTCTTCCAGAGAAGATGCAGCGTACAGCACTATCGAGCGAGTTCTACGAGACTACCCTGAGCACGATGCAACACTACTGGTGGAAGAGGAGGATCCAGCTTTGAACCCGGTGTCACCGCACGATTCAAAGCTGGGCCCAAATCCAAAGATTCGAAACATGAGTAGGGCATATCGAGAAGCAAAAGGAGACATTGTATGGATATTGGATTGCAATGTCTGGGTCGGTCGAGGTGCTTGCGGACGGATGGTTGACAGGCTCCACGGCTACAGCCATTCAGGTCAGAAACGCCCATTCAAGTTCGTTCATCACCTGCCTTTAGCTATCGATGTCTCTTCAGTTGAGGCGGCTCACAACGACCACTCAGATGATAATTACGAGGATCTACCAGCTCTTACTACGGTGCCATCTAAGGACCTGCTTCCGGCATCAGCGTCATACTTCGGAGGCAGACTTGATGAAGCCTTCCTTTCCTCAGCCCATGCGAAGATGTATGTGGCTATCAATACAGTTGCTGTAGCTCCATGCATCTGTGGCAAGTCTAGTATGTTTCGGCGATCACACTTGAATGCTCTCACAAACAATGATAAATCCACAGACACTAGGTTTGGTAGTGGTATCGATTACTTCTCCGAAAATATCTGCGAAGATCACCTCATCGGAGACTTGTTGTGGAAGGCAAGGATACCGGACACTATGCCAGCAGCAGCTAAATCATGGAAGAATCATGGCTTGCTATACGGAGATTTAGCGATTCAACCTGTTGCAGATATGTCAATGTCAAACTACATTGCAAGAAGAGTCAGATGGTTAAGGGTGCGCAAGTATACCGTACCAGCTGCAACATTGGTCGAGCCAGGAACTGAGTCGTTTGTATGCTCTGCTATGGGTGCTTTTGGAGCTACCTCGTCGTCATACACCAAGACTTATTTTGGTGATTCCTGGCTACACATGGTGCTCTTATGGACTGTTAGCATTGCTATATGGATTGTGGTAGATTGGACCGTTTACATTCTGCTACAGTCTGGCAAGACAGTTGAGATCACAAGCAGTGGTGATCAGCAGAAGACCCACGTACCGCCTTTTGCTCAGCCTCTCGGTGCAAGAGGTTCCGGCTCTCGCAGACCATTCATGACTTGGTTGAAAGCCTGGCTGTCTCGGGAAGCGCTTGCCCTTCCTGTCTGGACTTGGGCTATCTGGGGAGGTGCCACAGTAGTGTGGAGGGATAAGAAACTTTGGGTGGGCTTTGACATGAAGGTCTATGAGCTGGATGGTGATAATACAAGTCCCCAACGAGTACCACTGCTTTCTGGCGACCATAATGGGACAAGTCAGGCCAATGGCAGGCCCGCTTCTCAAAACGGACTCAAGGCGAGGCAAGACTAAGTATGTAAATAATAGGATGTTGCGTACGTCCGAGTCAATATCACCGGCCATCGAGTGTTTGAGAGTGTCTCGTCAATTCCATGCTCTCCAGTATCAAATAAAGCGGTATGTACTCATGACCAGCCGCGCTGCTATACCGCCAATAATTCGAGATAATCATCAAATTTACTCCGCGCATTTACTTCGGCTCAATTTTTTTTTTCTGTTCACGCTGCAACGGGCGTCGATACTATAGACAGTTTACAAACCAATGCTTCGTGAGAGCACAAAAATGTCTGACGATACCCGAATATAGACCATTGTCATCGTGGGAAGATCTTACTCAAATAAACAACCATTCTGTTGTGCAGTCAAAACGTTTAGAAATGTCCACCACCACAAGTACTGCACTAAGCAGACTCACAGCGGACGGTATCGACGATCTAATCTATGCCTGCCGCACTGGCGATCGTGAATGGCTATCTGAACTCATAACCAGCTGGTCCACTCAGCTTTCCATCTCTGAAGTCCAAGTCATCACATCAGCTATTGACGTTGACGAGGAAGGCCTCGGTTCACGTGCATGTCTTCTGCACTACCCTGCTGCGAATGGCAATCTTGATATAATAACATACCTACTCGAAAAACTGTCAACCTCCCCTCCATCCACAGAGTCCTTTACCGAGCCCTCCATACAATCAAATGGTGCAAACTCAACATCCAAATCAGAAGAGGAGAGGCAGGGATTTGTGAATACTCAGAATGTCAATGGAAATACACCTCTTCACTGGGCGGCTTTGAATGGACATATCGAAGTTGTAAAAGCGCTGGTAAAGGCAGGTGCAGACCCAACAGTTGTGAATGAAGCTGGGAGGGATGTGGTCGTAGAGGCGGAGTACAGTTCAAAGGAAAGTGCTGTCGAATGCGCCAACTGGTTATTGAAGGAATGTGAGGCACTTGAAAGTGGTACGGGAGGACAGCCGCAGGGAGACCAACCTGACGTCGACGCCGACGCGGACGCTGAAGAAGAGAAGATGGATGTTGAGGAGGCCCCAAATGGGGTTCATTGAGCTTGACTACGACACGAAGATAAACGACAAACGGTTTATGGTTGCATGAACAATACGATATTACGATTTTGATATGACACAACTACGACGAAGCAGTCTTTCATTCAAGGGAGTGAGTTACGTGGACCATACTACAGCTGTTGAGTCTCTCAAGAGCACTTTCAACCAAAACACTTGGATAATGCTCCTCTCATGATATCACTCAGCATGTTCATGAACGTACAACCACTACAGTCAGAGGGGATAACAGTGAATGTGGCATCGCATCCAATGATCCTACTTTACTACAATCAAGTCCTCCAACACTCTGCTCATCAAACAGCCTTTGGGTGCTGCATACTCTGTCAATTACAGGCGTCCAACAACGAAATGAACTTCTACACCCGACAGGTGTGCGTGGTCGTCTAATCCTGACCGGCAACATGAACACCATACTATCTCGACCTTTCTACCGCATCTATTTAGCAAGGGCCCTTTTGGCCCCTTCGCGGCTGGTCTACATTGAGATGAACCTTACCACTCGAGGTATCGTAGATGAATTTTGGTGTCTTCATCGTATCAATTTCTTGGCCATGTTGCAAATCAATTTCGCAGAAGGTTATCTGCGACTGAAACGCTTCTTTGCTCTACGGGTCCAAAAGGTTTTTTTGACAGTTCTGAATTATCCCTTGACCTCTCTCTACCCTCGAATCGAAGATATCATGTTTTCCCTTCACCACAAACCTACCACTTTTTGCACTTTTTGTCCCATGTTAAGGGTGGTTTCCCACTGAGTTCAAGACAGCAATCTCAACTAATCTTACATAATCATATCAAGTTGCACTTCAAATCACGTCCAAAAGTCCTCGTCTTAAAACTCGAAAGTTCACAGCACATACTCCCTGTCCGCATACTACTTGACAACACAACACCACATTATGCTTCGCTTCAGGCAGCTAACACCCAGTCAACCATCTTATATCCCAAGCAAACAGCACAGCAATATGTTCCAACACTCAGAGATCAACAAATCCATCACGACACACAATAACCAACACTACAACCAGCACACCAATCCATGATCCTCAAAACAAACACTGTGCCATACTATACACCACAACGAGGAAATCGCACCCACAAGGCCACAAAACAACCACCAATTGAGAACCACGTTACTCGTCGCGTCTAATCACACTCTAATGAATTTGCCATCCTCGACCAACTTTCAGAGTACGAATACCAGGCCTATCCTCACACGCCCTGACAAGCAGATACAACACACAATTTTTCGACAACGTAACTTGTCAGTCAAGCAACCAGCCTGTTAACGACCGCAAAGACAAGTCAGCTCTAAACACACCAACCGACATACCGATTGTTTATACAGCACCATTGCGCAGGAAAACAAAACAGCCATCCCCCAGTCTTACTACATTATAGGCATTCATCTGCTCACCCACCCACAAACCCATGAACGTACTATCAAATGCAGAAGAACACCTAGATACAGTCAAAGCAGAGTTACGAAATCTACTATTTCTCAATTCTATCCATCTTTCCATATACCCACTCAACTACCTCCTTCGAAACGCAATAACCCAGTAAAATTGACCAGCCCCAATGCTACGTCTACACTCCTCCACTCCTCAGCTTCACCCAAGCTATATGATCAAAGTGTATACCATCCTACAGACCACCTACGTACAATGCTAGCAATCGACACGCATCGACAACTAAACAGACAATGACAAGTCATCTCCTCGCAACACCACAGCTCCGACTGAGTATTTCCTAAGCGTATTCGCCGGTCAGGACAATTTACAACGATATATCCCCGACATACCTATTCTACCTTATCCTGCACTCTTCCATCCCGTTCAATCGCATTGCATACGTACTTGAATCCACATCCGACACCCCATCTCTATGCATATGCCTATACGTATGCCTATCGTTCCTGTTCCACGTCCTTCGCAACCCCCCATCTCTCGTCCAGCTTACAGCACAACACAATACTGCGTCACACCTCATCCCTAGCATTCGGCCTCCAGTTCCCAAACATAATTCACAGTAACTAGACGACCACAGACTGATTAGACAACCGATTAATGAAGTAAACCAACGCGTCACTCCAAATCCCCACTCCGTCTCAATCTCATGCCATGCCAGTCCTCCTAGTACGTACCTTGTCACATCTACTTACCTAACCCCTCTAATAGGTGAAGCCCTTCTCCACCTCCATCTCCTTCCCCTATCTCTACAGTACGTGTTCTCCCTATCTTTCCTTTTCCTCGCGTTTAGCCCGATACGTATGCCGTACACGTACGTACCGTGCACTAATAAACACTACCTAGGTGCTTCTAGACACTTGATTTAACTGTACCTACTCTAGTCGTCTGATGAATACAGTACGTAGACGTATACTCTTGATATCACAGAGGGCTATCTTATGTATGTAGGTATAGATACTGTACGTATACAACAACAATAATGATGATAAGACCACCTGCTCCCTTACCTGCGTATGTGCATACATACAATACACCACGAGAATCCGTCATATCCCATCATATTCATAGCCAGACTCGCAAGCTAGTACGGTATCCAAGTCTGGCGCTGACTAAAAATACGTATTGTATGTCATTTTGCTTAGCAGGGTAGATCAGAGTAGAGTAGGTAGGGTTAGGTGTTATAGGTTTGTTATTAGCATTTGTACATATACCCTGTACATACTCATACTTGTATCTAGTGTCGATGTGGATTACAGGGGAGGCTGCATTATGGATAACTACCTACCTACATGTACCCCATCAACACCACTTTTCCTATTACACGCCCTGTTTGTTGTTTACCACTTTCATTGAGCG
>Ga0115846_101197_pt1 | contig 11745 bp, 8 predicted proteins | sample InSIn5gowninarea_2_FD_83860 | JGI IMG/M metagenome (GOLD analysis project Ga0115846, IMG submission 83860)
GCGAACTAGGGCCCAACTAGAGCCCCAAGCCTGTGCTTGGCTGCATTTGTGCTGTACCAGGCTTGTCACCTTGCCTAATTCGTTTTTTTGTTAATAATGGTCCGTTCTCAGTTGGACCTTCATCTTGTCAACCACGCTTGGATCGTGATTACTGACGCGTCCCTCAAAGTTGTTACCATTTGGAGGGAATACACGTCGGATCACTCAATTCTGAGAACTCTTTCTTGACGACCAGAACTGGCTATACAAGCCGAACATGAACTAGTCGTGCCACACGAAGCGCTGAAGGTTGTATCCAAAGATAAGAGCAACCTGGTGATTGCCAGTAAATTCTCCTCCCACGACAACAAATGTCGCAATCGAATTGGTCGTACAGAAGAGGTAACGGACGAGCCCATGTATCCTGGTAAAACCAAGCAGGGCACCTCTCAAGTTACGCGCTGATTCGAGCGTCAACCACCTACAGCACAAGCACTATCCATTGCATGCCTCGACCTCGAGAATGCCATGTGCTGTCTGCTTGCCTCAATTTCGAGGTGCGCGTAGTCTGTCTGCCACGAGGTATCCTTGTGAAGCACGAACACGCGTACCCTCTAAGTTACTGATTCAATGCAGAGTGGATATCAATGGCATACCTAGGGCTAGGTATGTTACGCAGCAGCGACGTTCAAGGACGTGCAAGCCGTTATCAAGCATCCCACGTATCCAGCACCCACCTCTCCTCCATCCTCCTGCAGGTCAAAGATTTTCAATCAATGCCGGGTGGAAGGGAAACTCCCGTGATTGGCCGAGCTTAAATGCCACGCAGATAGCACGATTGCACTTTCACACCATAAATGCCTCGCTATTATGGTGCGTGGCTATCTAGTCTTCAAAGCTTATGCCTGAAACGTGTTGGAGCTGCATGAATATGTAAGCCAGGAATAAAAAGAATTCACGACGCCGCCCTGTTGCCCCTGCTCCTTCCCTCCACCGTTATTAAGAGATACCGCTGATTGAGGCATGTTACTGTAGATACCAAAAAGAGTTGCCTGCGGGACAAACCGGTCTCGGAATCTTGGTCTTCCCTTTCTCCTCGAGCCCTTGGCGGAATACCCCGTGCTCTTGTCCTCGGATTGCAGGTACGTCGGCCGACGTCCGTTGAAACGTGGAGTGGAATTGTGCAGATCAAGGGCTGTTCCCTTGGTGCTCGCGTCGCGGTTAGTAAGTACCGCAACCCAAGGCAGCGCCAGCATTTACCAAAAGATCCATCTTGTAATCCGCAGTGGAATCGGTCTGCATTGCGTCTTTGCGAATATTAGCCTCATTATGTGCCACTGAATCAATCCATGTTGTGGACCGACATAATATTTACATTTGCACACCCGGCCCACTCCAGCGACAAAACGACGGCTCCAACCCACAAATAACAGCAACATCTAGTGGTGTGATAGCATGTCCTGCCTTTAGCACCAGCGATTGGCGTTAGCACGATAGCACCTTGCGCCTTGGCCGGTCTGGAAACATGTGAAAACGATGGCACAATGAGAATGGTATTCAACATTGCATACTGTAGCTCTGGCAATGCAGTCATTGCATGGATTTTCGTGCTGTGATGTGCCAGCACGGAGCGCTTGTGTTGCTGTTCATCCTGGCTTGCAGAACACCTTGATTCGCCATGCAAAGAGGAAGCAATAACTTCGGCATATCGCTTCGTAGTTCAAGCAATCCCTACTATGCTCATCCACCACGATGCGAAGCCTTCGGTTCTGTCGTGTTTCTGGTGGTTTTCGGAACAACATTGTACAGCCATTTACCGCTTCCTAGGGGGCTGGAATTTGAAGCACACTGCCCCGTAAGGCTTCGAGAGGTAAAAGTTTTACTAACATGTACCAGTACTCATATATAGGCTTGAGACACGACAAGTATTCGAGACACAAAATGCTAGTAGCATTGCTCGATTTTGCACTTGCTTGCCTGCTCCTTGTCAACAAAGCAATTTCCGCCTACATCTACTAACGAAGCTCTCTATGCAATCCCCCAGAACATGGAACATGCATCATAAAACGACGTATTTTACATCCGTGCCAAAACACAAGCATAATTCGGCATATGATGCTCACTTTCATGGGCGCACAACATCAGCGGCCATGTTGTGGTCAGTTTGAAACTTGGCGTCCATGGCGAGACCGAGTTAATGCTTCATGTCAAGTCTTCACATGCGCCACATGTGAAGATATCAGTCGCAAAGGCGGAGGAGAACTGGCATGTTCCGTGGGCGTTGAACATGATTGGCACAGAACAAAACCACCGCCTTGGCTTTCCCATGGGACACTGCCAACCATTGACCTACACAAGTTTGGTATGAGCAAGACTTATCTAGGAGTTTATTGTAGGCTGGGTGCAGTCCTTCGCAATTGTCCAGGCCTTGAGGTTGCGACATGCATGGTCGCGATGCGTCGATTGTGTGTGGATTGCCACGTGGACTATCACGAGCTGCCAAAATGATAGGAGTTCCTCAAGTCAGGCTTCCATAGCTACCGTGAAGAAGCACCTCACAAACCACTTTGTTAGAGTGGTGTTTAGTCCACCAGTGTTGATGGTCTATCTATCTGTTCATCACGTCTGACCATTGAGGTCCTGGTTCAATATTGCTCTGCGTTTCGAGGCAATATTTTTATGACGCGGCGTTTGACTTATGGCTTGCCGTGCTTCACTCGATAGTGCTTCCAATCTAGCCGAAACTCTTACTAAAGTTAGTGCTCCTCCTCAGAAGAACGGCCGACTTTGGTCTATCCTCTGGCTTCCTGATTGAGGCATCCCGTTTGGGCATGTCACCATTCCCTATCTTTACCACATGCTAATACTTTGGAAAGCAAGTAAAGTGCAGTGTTCTAGACCTGTCAACCATGGTCATGTCCCTCCCATGGCTTGGTTCGGAACAATTGTGACGTTGAGCATTGACGCCCCGAGCTGACGTAATCAAATCCTGCACGAGTCATGCAAGTCACAAACCTGAGTCGCCCCACACCCCTCCTCTATCGTCCACCAACAGCCTTCTACAGGACTAGACCGACTCTACATCTGGCAATTCGAATTGCATCGTGATACTGACACCGGTAAATTAACGAAACGAGAATGTCTACCGAAGCAGAAACTGCGCAACCACTACCACCACGGCATGTGGTTTATTGCGGAGGTGCGCTATACACTTGATATATATACGAGGAGGATCACATACTGATAGTCGAGGTATGTAGTCTGCTCACTGCCACCAGAGGTAACACGAACCTAGCTGAGACTACTTAGCATCGAATAGAACGATGGTTGTACTAACAAGTGAAGTACTGCGAGTTTGGAGGTACCACAAAGAAATGTGAAGAATGGCTAGAAAAGAACGAGCCTAGCCTACACAAGGTATTATACTCAGAAGGTACACATTTCTACACAAATACACGATGCGAAAACGTGCTTACCTGTCCTAGACGCATTGAACGCCAACCTCTCTTCCCTCTCAGTCGATGCCCAGAAACGAGCGGAGAAGGATGCTGCCAAAAAGACTGCCAAAGCAGAAGCCGCTGCACAGAAGGAAGCAGAACGAAAGGCGGAGGCTATGGTCTTAATCAAACGTGTCGAACGAAATAAGCGGAAATATGTCACGGTAGTCTCCGGGCTCGAGGAACATGGCTTGGAACTCAAGAAGATTGCGAAAGAGTTGGGCAAGAAATTTGCTACGGGTAGCAGTGTTACGAAAACTGCGGCTGGAGGTGAAGAGATCACTGTGCAGGGTGATGTGAGTGATGACCTTTTCGATTGGTTGGTTGAGACATATGGTGAGCAGGTGCCTGAGGACAATATCGACTGCATTGAGGACAAGCCTAAGAAGAAGGCGCAGTAGGGTCGCGACAGCTAAAGGTCTTGCCTGGTATGCGGTAAGGTCGGTCTTTCCTGGCGTTGAAAGTAAAGTCGTGAGAAGCTTTGTTGGTTCGGACAGTTCAAGGCAATTCTCGATTTGGGTTCTGCATACGCCTTGCAGCTGGATTTCATCCATGGTCCGCCCCCTCTAAACCAGAGGCATCTTTACCATCTTCAACTTGTTTTGACCAATCTTCTTACACATGTCGAATTCTGCTGTCGTCATTCGTACTAATGTGGGAGACAGTCAGTGCCGCTGCCCTAATCTCAGCCTCCCAGCTTTCCCCCACCTTCGACACTCGATGGTTGATGGTCACGGGTATGTGTGTCGGTGCGTTCAATTCGTACATTGTTGATAATGTAATTCCCTCCGACTCATTCAGCCGTTCACCTCCTTGACCTGACCTGACCTAATCTGACCCGACCCAACCCGGGCGGGGCAGTACAACCAATATCGAGCTCATACCCAACTCTGTACTTCGCTCGTGGACATCTTAAACTTGCGTCTGTACATCAGTACCTACCTCTTTAAGAAAAAAAAGATCCTCTTCCCCACCCCCTCCAGTCCAGTCCACTCCGACCCAACAATCCACATCAAATCACCCAGCAAAAACACCCTCCATCCTGATCCTCACAGCCCCGATCTCACTCGCCAACAAATCAAGCTTCGTCTCCAGAGCCCCATACCCTGATCCCGACCCAACCAGCACAGTCTCCTTCTCCTGCTCCTGCTCCTGCTCTCTCTCCCCATCTCCGTCTCGACGACTTGGTTGCTGAACAGCTAGGTACTCCGCCTGCCGCGCTTGTATATCCATTGCGCTGCGGACGTGCGTGGTGTATGTTTCGAAGAGGTTGGTTATGTTGAGTTGTGCGTCTTCGTCGTGCGTGTGTGTCTTGGTGGAGGAGGGGAAGTTGAGGGTTAGGTTTAGGTAGGTTCTTAAAGCTGCTAGTGCTGAGCTGCTTTCGTGTTTGCTAGTGCTTGTGCTAGTAGTGGTGGTAGTAAGACTATGATGCGAGTGCGAGTCCGCCGCTTTGATGTCACGCAGACACCGCTCTAGCGTCTCGTTCACCAGACGCTGGGACTTGAGCGTTAAGCAATGAGAAGCTAGGTCTTTGAGGTGCTGTGTTATGGCTTGCAATTGGGCGGAGGCGTGCTTCGTTTGTTGGCGCTGGAGGTGTTGGCGCGCTGTTGTGAGGCTTTCGAGGGTTGAGAGGAGCGGAGTGCCGTGGTTGTGGAGGACGAGCATTTCGGATACGGAGGGGATTTCGGTGTGCAGGGTTTTGAGGTCGGTTTGGATGGCTTTGAGGGTTGTCGTGGATGATTCGTTGGTTTTGGAAGAGGATGTCGTGGAGGAGGCAGCGAGGTAGATGCGATTCAACCGCGTGCGGATGGTCTCGGCTTGTGTATGCTGGAGGATGTCAAGGAGGGTTTGCTGGTACCCGTACTCGTGATCATGGTCATGGTCATGGTCGGTATCACTTTCTGATTCCGGGCCAAGAGGCTGGGATTGCTTGTCTAGCTGGTCGAGGATGTAATCGTGTTGGCGGAGGGTGTCGGTGATTGTGGTCAGTGTTGTTGAGAGGGTTTTGTGGAGCTTATCTGATGTGTTCTTGTGCTCAGTGTATATGTCGTTTCTGAGGGCGCTGATTAGCGAAGAGAGCTGTTGCTGTTCCGAGAGTGGCTTTGCTTTGTGTGGTTGTTTCCAGATAGCTGGGGCGTTTTGACGGGATATGCTGGTAAGAAATTTGCGTGATACGTTGATCTGGTGCTCGGTCGCTTCTGTCGAGGCTTCTAGAGAAGCGATTGCTGCTTGATATTCATCGGCTGTACGAAAAAGGAGTGGTGTTTCTTTATTGACGTTCATGATTTTATGATAATCAATACTCAGCTACCACATGGATGGGAGCTTAAAAAACAGGTGTTGGAGAATGAAAAGGAACAATCATGCTCGTGTTTGATTAAATACTCGTGTGATTCAGATTGGCTAAAGGACGAAATTCGAGGTTGTTCATGTTCGCTACAATCGGTACGCTAATTCGAGGATTAAATGCTCGAGTTGTATGTCCGGACTCTTTCACTTAAAGCCCCTTTCCCAATCCAAATGCCACGATGTGGTTTTGGTTGTTCCTGCGTTGTTACAAGGACGGGCGCTGTATATTAATTTCCCTGATGGTCTTTCGTCAATCCATACATGATTCCTGCAAAGTCCGCACGATTCGATGTGCTTCTTAGTCATCTCCAGCAATTCTCAACCCAGACGCAATAACCATTAGCCTTCATCATGATCGGATGACCATACAACCAGCTGACCACTGTAATATGTGTTTTATGGTGGTTCCAGTCATGCTATCCGACTATTTCTCAATTTTGACATCCTAGTACAGCAACTAAGAACACAGGCCCAGATGTTTCTCCGCTCACGAGCTCTTTACATGGCCATTCGCCTTAGCAATCCCGTTGGTGCCACCATTTGCAAGCCTTTTTTTCTCCTTCTCTTCACGGAACTTTGCAACATCCTGCTGAACCAGCTTTTCCACTCTTGCCTGAAGTTCCGGTCGATATCCTAACGCGAACAACGTTTCTAACCAGACGAAGAGCGGTGCCAGGAAGAACGCTTGAAACAGATTGTCCAGTAACGCTGGGGCTCTTCCTTCAAATTTGCCGTGTCCTACAAATTGTGCCACCCAGGAGAAAACATGAGCGCCCATGGCCCACCTATTGGCTTGAATACCGTACTCTTTGACTAGGTAATCCCCGCCTGCCGTACCAAGTAGTAACAGGATAGAAAGACCAGTGCCTGCGACCGGTTCGAGCAGGATGTACAAAGCGCAGTATATCAGACAGACGATAGTGCCGAGATTAGGTTCAAGATATGGTATCGTTGCCCAGTCAGGTAGCTTGACCAGCGGGCCCGTGTTCGTAGCCTGCTTTTGTGAGTTACATATCGAGCGCATTCAGGGTTGATCTCACCAGCAGGAACGCCGAGAGAAGGATGATCGGGACACATGTTACATGGATGGCGATGTTGATCTATTTCCGTCAGATGTGAATTCGACATATTCTCTCTATGCTCACTGGGTTGTGGTGATATGCTCCGTACTGCCATTGTTCTGTTAGCATATGCGAAGCACGGTGACGTGATGGGACTCACGAAACGGAGCTGTTTCTCAAGATTCAAGTAGGACGACATGGCTGTCGAACAGAAAGGAAGACAAAGACAAAACAGTGCTGAAAAGCTGAACCATTAGGTACTTCAGCGCATATTGATCTAGCGAACTGATTCCACAATCCATGCGCTTTCGAAAACGGAGGGAGCTTCAGTCACGCGAAGTGCCAGTGGTTCAATTGTTCGGAGAAGACAAATCTCACACCTCAGAACGCACATTGCACAACGCACATGCCCAACTTTCTTTTTGGATGTGCTGCACCGCCACACGGCCACGGATATCTGCCAATGTGGCGTTTTACCATTTATTTTCCCGTGTCATCCTCAGACTTCGACAATTGTCATCTACGAACACTTTTGCATTAGTGTTTGCTGGATAACATCTCTCCCACAGAGATCACTGAAAGACATACGACTGCAAATATGGCTGAAGAAGCAGAAATCTACGACGAAATTGAGATCGAGGACATGACCTTCGACTCAACTCTTCAAATCTATCACTACCCATGTCCATGTGGCGACCGATTCGAGATCAATATATCTGATCTTCGTGACGGCGAAGAAATTGCCGTATGTCCGAGTTGCAGTCTTCAAATCAGAGTAATATTCGATCTCAGTGATTTGCCAAAAGAGAACAACGAAGACAAGAATCCACAACCTGTGTCAGTCGCTACTTGAGCTAGCGAAGAGAGCGGCATTTGCCAATATACGTATGCTTCCTCAAACGCCCCGAAAGCAACTCACACAGTTCTAACTTGCCTACACTGAATCTCACTACTGGTCTCTGAGAGTCGCAGTCTTCCGAAGTGAGACTACTTGTACACGTCGGCGACAAGTACGAAGGTTGAAACATGCAAAACAAGTCCCTCGAGGTGGCACTCTATGTCACTCCTCCTGTGACTACCACATCCAATCTGAGAGAAGTGCCTCTGTTCCAAATCGCATCAATTATATCCACAACCTCTGCTCAAGCGTACAATCGTGGTCGTGGTCGTGGTCGTGGCAGACACCAGCCACATCCGTGTTCAACAATGGCAAGCTAAGCTGATCATCGCATCAAAGCTGTATCGTGCTTACCCCTCGCATCCCAGACGCCAGGATCGAGAACTCACATCCCGCCTCATGCCATCACAGCACCACGGGTATTCAAGCACGACGTTATCTTCCGTGGTCCTGCACAACAGCCCAACGACAACAATGCCGCATTCTATAACCCTAGGCAAATGGACCGATCGTTCATTCTTTGGGAGTGCATTGCACAGCCACTATCCAAATCTCTACGTTGTTGCAACCAGACGTCGTCAAGGAAATCTGAGGGCCTGACTAGAGGAAACAGCGATACGAAGCGCAGGGTCCAAGAGAGCTGTCACGGTAGTGAAGCACAGGGGAGCGGGTAGGATGGGATGCGGAACGCTAACAATGGTCACAGCTGGGTTTGCAAAACTTCTTCACGTCCAGAATTGCGCTGGATGTATTTGTAGGGAAACTACGTGAGGAAGACAGCATCAGTTATGTAGCCAGTGGGTGAGCATGGTTTGGTTACAGTATTGAAAGCTGAGGTTGCTCGTCTACGTACTTGAACATCATCCAGTACGCAAAGTATATGCTTACGTAGTGATCTACGTATCTACCAGTACAGGAAGATGAGTTAAAAATCTCGAATGCGACTCCAGCGTTCCACATACCCTACCTTATCTACATGTACTCACTCCCTTGCTTCAGAAGTACATACACACATACCTCCATTCTCAGTATACGTCCGTACCATACGTATTATCCTAAACCCCTTAGATTGATCATGCCATGCCATGCTATGCTATGCCACACATACACCATACATTTCAACAACCTTGGTTGTTAACCAAAAATCCTCCTCTCCAAAACAGGCGGATACACCAACCCCAAAGCCAGATCCTCACTCCTCTTCGCACCCATCTCACACAACGCAACGCGATCAATCGGTATATCACTCGCCCACACAAACTCCCTGCTGTTGTTATCCGTCCCCACTGTATCCCTTCTCTGTCCCACCTCATCGTCATCTTCATCCCGCCCCCCATCTTCAGCCCTCCTCGCAAAACCCACATCTCCCCCAAACTCATTAAAAACCCTACACAACGCCCTCGCATCAACGACTCCAGCATCCCATTTCTTTCGACCACCCCTCGACTGTTGCACAGCCAACCTCATGTTCACGAGCGTGGCGTGCAGAGTGAGGGGTCTGGTTTGTGTTATTAGGCCTGCAGCGCGGAAGGGGCCTTCGATATGCAGGGCGAAATTGTGGAGGCGGTCTGTTGTTTGGTGGGGGGCTTGGTGTTGTTCTTGGGGGCGGGCGAAGAGGACGCGGGCATTTTGGGGGGAAGGGAAGGTGTGGAGGCCTAGGAGGGAGAGGTGGATTGGTGATGGGGGTGCTTCGGTGGATGGTTGCGGGTTGGTTGTGAATGTAGTAGCAAGGGTGAAGGTGGTGTTCATTTGGTCGCTGCTTTTCGATGTGTTTGCCATTATGGTTTTAGATGTTGTTGGTGGTGAGATTGGGCGGTCCAGGGACTTGAGGGCACCGGCACCATCTGTCTGTGCGGGTGGGATACACTCCGCTACCTCGTCCTTGGTTTTCTCTTCCCCGTCTCCCTCGGCTCTATTTATGTCGTCCCATTTCCTGCCGGCTTTCGATTGAGCTGGAGGTCCCTTCTCCGCATCTTTGAGCAGCTGCGTGAGATTTAAACTGTTGAAGACATCTTCAGCTTTCTTGAAGTCTTCTGGTTCTTTGAGATTCATGACGCCGATAGTCAAATGATATGTGCCCAACGGTCGATGTGCAATACTCGGAACGACTTTCAGACTTTCCTCGAATTTCCCTTCGGTCGCTTTCGAAGTATTCCCCAGCGGGTCATCGTCTGGCACTGAGGGACTATCCTTCCAGGCTTTAACGGTCGTGGCGTGTCCTGCTTCGCCCTTGTTACTGTTTATGTCATCTTCTCCAGTGGCAATTGGTCCTATCTCGGTTTGGTTCTGATCCTTGTTGGCTTTGTCAGGAGTTTGCTCCCATAATTGTCTTTCGGCCTCAACCCGCTCACGAGCTCGCAATGGATGCTCCCTTGCTGGCACCGTAGAAACATTTCGGAAATACTCTAACGATGCGCCAAATTCCTGGAGGATCTCATCAGATAATAGTGGGAAGCATAGAAAGTGAGTAAGCTGTTTTCCAGGTTCTTTCTTCGGAGCATCATTTGAACTCCGGCTACTCTTTGACTTCTTCGATTTAGCCATGTTTCCAGAGTTGAGGGCTGTAGAGGTTGATGCTGGACCATGAATTCTTGTCTTAGTGTTCGTGGTCAACAGTGTTGATGCTGCTGCTGCTGTGGTACAACGAATTTTATAGCTCGAAAAGCACTTTCTGACGAGTGATGATGGAAGTGATAAGCGCCATCTCGAAAGGTGCATCACACAAGCTCTTGAACATACGTACGTGTTTTGTCTACGGTCTCATGGTGGTGATGCATGGATCGTTAGTAGCGAAGTCGAAGGTTTGTGACTCGACATTATACGGAACCACAGAAGGGTGTGAGTCAAAGTCCGGGCTCAGGATTAGGTTATTGGATGTCATTGCTGTTGCCTTGTCCCTTCCGTTCCTTCATTTACGTTTTCCAGTCGTTGGCGAACTAGAATTGAACAGATTCTCATGAGAGAACTAATCCGTACGCACTGTTTCACACGGTAACAGCTCTGCAATGACGCTGAGCGAGCAAGGCCGTGGTCGTTCTTGCCGCCAGTTTAATTTAAGGTATGCGCGTGGATTTTGGACATTGAGAATGAGCACCGGAGATCTGCGTCGCGCATGCACACGCAGCTTAGATGACCTTTCCTAACAGCCCGGAAGGAGCACTCTGCAGACGCGAGTGCCTCTTGCCGCACCAACCAACAACAGTTTCACAACACGTACAGCAAATCAATATCAAACATTTCTACACCGGCCGGAGATTAGATCGAATCTCTCTTGTGTACGGAATACGTACTCACGCATTATACTGCTAGTCCTTTCATAGGTCACACATGACTCCGACAATAGTAACATAACACTGCTGTGAATACGAGACACTCGTGCCTCTGAAGTGCGCGACGCTTTGAGTACGCTGACATCAACAGCAACGTTCTCGGAAGACTGGACAGAGAACCGGGGAACAAGTCTTGTGCCCCGAGGAAGGATGGCAGGAGCATCATTCTCTCCAGTGTGAACATGGCTTTCATCTCGAACTTTTTGGCCCTACTCCGACCAACTTCGAGAATGATCCACATATGCCTATGTAAGTACGGTGGCCAATTTCCACTCTAATCGGAATCCATCTCCAGTACCATTTGTGTATATCTTTGGTTCTGCTGTTCAAGACCCATGCTGGGTGAGCGAGCTTCTGTAGAGCGACGCGACACCAAACTTATGCGGCTGGAGTTGGTACTTGTTCTCGAGAGGTCATCCTGGTTCGGGGTGAAAGAATTGACTGTTTCGATATAACCGCCATTGTTCTTAATTAGCTTTTCTTGCAGGCGAAGCAATGTAGCAGCCTCGTAATGACCAGCTTTCTCAGCCCAGTGTCGCGGTAGATTGTTATTTGTATCTCTCCAGTGGATGACTTCTTGTGCACCCCAGCCAGGATGCATTAGCTCACGAAGGCCTTCCATAAATCCCCTG
>Ga0115846_101128_pt2 | contig 11743 bp, 8 predicted proteins | sample InSIn5gowninarea_2_FD_83860 | JGI IMG/M metagenome (GOLD analysis project Ga0115846, IMG submission 83860)
AAGCACCCAATCAGTCCACGATCCCAAAGCTGCTCACGCCTGTGACTGCAAGTAGCATACTGTCAAAACCTACGACACAAAATGGCACAACCTCAAAGCCTCCTTCCAAGAGCTCGTTCGCTGCGATCATGGCAAAGGCGCAGGCCGTGAAAGCAGTACAACCAGATTTCCTCCAGATCAAGCACAAGGCCGTGCCCGTCGCCCCCAAACTCAGCCGTCGCGAACGCATGATCCAGGAAAAGCAAGCAGCGAAGAAGGCGAACCAGGGAGCCCGACAAGGGAGTAGGACTGTCAAACGCGAGGGAAGGTCGGAGTTGGGGAGCCGTTCGACGAGCAAGAGTGGTGAGCCCCTCAGGGAGAAGAAGAAGCCGGTCGACCTAGGCTACAAGGGCACCATGCGGGCAGCGCCTTCGGAAACCGTTTACAAGGGCACAATGAAGAGTGCAGCACCTGCGTCGCGGCCTGGCGGTCGATTACCCGACAAATCCCTATCGAAGCGCCCACCGGAACGACCGGGAGCCGCGCCACGATACGCGCGCGCGAGCTATTCGGACGAAGAGGAGGAAGATGAGGAGGAAGAAGACTATGACGACGAGTCAGACATGGAGGCGGCAGGCTTCGACGAGTTGGAGGAGGAGGAGGAGCAGAGCCTGCGTGCGGCGAAGAAGGAGGATGAGTTGGCTTTGAGGGAGGAGAATGAGCTCAAGAGGCAGAAGGCGGAGAGGAGGATGAAAGTGGAGGCGTTGATTGCTAGGAAGAAGCGGTGATTTGGGGATGACCCCCCGTCCTCTCTGCTGCTCGGGCATTGATGTGTGCATTGGGGGGTCTCACAGGCATCAGGTTGGGCATAGGCGGCTTACGTGGAAGGGGCGTCAGTTTATTCTAGATCTTTGCTTTGGTTTTGCATAGCGATGGTGCGATGTATCTGGTGCCCAATCGTGGACAGGACCGGGTTTTGTAGATGCTCAAGTCTTTGCAATCATGGTTGCTATTGCGAGCACTTTCGAGACGAGTTGCAGATGAACGAATCCAATATTGTTGCTTTAATATACATCTCATCATGTTTCGTCGAATCTTGAAGCGGTTTGGCCTCTCCCGCTTCCTCCACGTCGACTCATCATTCACAACTTGCTCCCCTTCTCGCCAATAATGTTCAAGAAAGCCTCGTGGACCTTGTCGGTCAAATCTCCCGCCTGCAGACTCCTTCCTTTCTCCTTGAACGCCAACCTACTGCACTCCCTCGTAATGGCGCTACCACCGTACGCCGCAAGCGTCAACGTCTCGCTCTCGCCCAAGCTCCCATCATGCTCCCACAACTTGTCCAAATACGCGCGCCTGTAGGCCAACAACGTCGCCAAGCTACCTGTAAGCGTGTCACCCTGTCCACCGGACCTCTTGGCTCCACCCTCGCCCTCGCATATAAGCGTATGCTTCCCGTTGCTAATATAGTCCTTCGCGCCCTTCTGGATGATGGTGGGCCCGCCATAAGCCTTCGCGAGCTCCTCACACAGCTTCTCCGGCGGGCCATTGGTATCAACGCCCATGGCCTGCGCCAACCGCCCAAACTCGACCACGTTGGGCGTGAGGATGCACTCGGTGCAGCCCTTGACAAGCTCCGGGCGCTCAGTTGCGAGCATGAGGCCGTCGGCGTCGAGCACGAAGGGGATGTTCTGCTTGCGGGCCTCGGTGATGACGCGCGCGCAGGTCTCGTGCATGGCGTCGTCGCGGCCGAGGCCGGGGCCGATCACGATGACGTGTAGGCGGGGCAGCATGGCGACTACGGTGGCGGAGACGCTGTCGATTGTCTCCGAGGAGGACATGTTGTGGTTTTGGCGCATGTAGGGGTGCACCATTAGGTTCGGGGAGTAGGATTTGATGACGGCGCCAGCGCCAGGCTCGCAGATTACGTGGCTCTGTAAGAATTATGAGGTATTAGTGGATTGGCCGGTCATATGAGCGAGTTTGCTACGATGTTGCACGTGAGGAGTGGTGGAGCGGGACGGGGAGCAATTTGGGTTACCATGTCGCAGCCCAGCCTCGCAGAAGCCATGGCGGAGAAGTATGGAGCTCCAGTGTAGTCCTCACAACCACCAATGACACCAACACGACCCAGCTGGCCGGGAAAGGGATCTTAGCAAACTGTACTCGACTAGAATGGTCTCATTCGTCTCGCACTTACCCTTGTGAAAGCTCTCGAGCATGGGAGGGATCATCTTGTACACCTTCCCGATGATCTCCTTCGAATGTGTAGCGGCCATGTCGAGTGATGTGATGATTATTGGTCCTTGGGAGTGATCTAGAGTATATTGATAGTGTTTTTGAGAAAGGGTGAAGGGAGCACGGATTTGTAGGGAGAAAGATAGATGCAAAGCTGAATCGGCGAAGGCAAGTCCTGATAGCTTAGCTTCTGGCTAGGGCTCGGGGTGCGGCAACTACGTCACCTCAATCGAAGCGATGAAAGAGGGGTCCCACAATCAGGATGGCATTCGTTGCCCCGCATTATCCGCTTGACAACTGCCTGCCTGCCTTGCCGTAGGCTCACTGGCAAAGGCTTCTTAATGTTGCCTAAAGAACCAGGCTGCGCACTGATGTTGGATATTAGGCCGCGAGACAATCATCTGTCTACATCGGCCACACTACTAAGGAATACTACAAAGTGGATATCTTATACGTCAATAACCACCACCATCGATGAACGCCAGACTACCTCAAGCATGTCTCATCATAATTGCTGCGTTACGTCGCCGGGTGAAACTGCTACATCGCCGAAGCGGAGGGCGAGCTAAGCCCGTTGAAATGCCCAGGACTCCATTGCTGTACCGGTCGTTGGGTTGATTGCTGCGTCTTATCCGCAGGGAACATTGATGAAGAAGCATCAACGTATGGCTGATCGAAGATATTATTCGAGACGATGCTGTCCATGTTAGAGCCTTGGATATAGGTGTCCCATCCATCCTGTAGTCATATATTAGCATGTCAAAGGAAGGACCAACAACTTCCCAGCTGAGTGACTTACCCAGTCGAGAGATGCCCCAGGGATGTCCAGGCTCTGGAATCCACCAAAATTCGAGCCAAAGAGGCTTGAGAAAGGTGTCCCAGGGTCCATATGTGCCATAGGCGCAACGCCGAGCTCATCCTTGGTCGGTTGAGGCGTGACTCCGGTCCGAGCGGGCTGTAGATATGCACGATCATACATTCCCATAGTTTCTGGCGTCATGACGCCGCCACTGCTGAGCAGGCCCAGCGTCATGGCAGCGGAGTGTTCCGGTGCCACATGACCGTCCGCAGCAACGCCGTTATTGTCAGAGACAAATGAGAAGTTGCTCTGAAGCTGCTGCCGTAATACCTGGTGGTTCTTCAGCTTTTCGAGCATGACTTTGAGTACAGATGAAGCCTTGTACGCTTCCAGGCTCTGATCGCGTAACGTTTCCCATATCGAGACCGCACGCTCAATTGTTTCAAACATGGCAGAGCGACGCTCTAGCGCCCACTGATACATCTCGCCCGAGGTATTGCCCTGTGCTTCGCTTTGAGCAGTATGGTATAGATCCAGGCAGATGATCATCGCTGCGAGGAGAAAATCGTGAGTGGTGAGAGATGTTGCCATGGACCATGCAATCGAGCGCAGGCGACTACCAGGCTGGATCTCTATGTGAAGTGTCGACTGGTGAGCTAACATTTCCATCGAGGCATCTATGCATGTCTTCCGGCTATACCAGTATCGAGAGTCGCGACGTGCGCGTCCAAGGAATTTTCGATGCAGAACGCACATACTTTTGTGGTAGGTGAGGTCTAGCGTAAAACGTTGCATGACCGTATCCGGGGTGTCTAAGCTTGACTGATCCCGACCTTGCAGGCGAAGGTGTTCGGGGATTTGTGCGTAGTCCTCTCTAAGCTCCTCATCAAGCTTCATCGTTGTATCGTATGATGGAAAGCCAATTGCGGTGGATGATTCTTGGATTTTCCCGAGGATGAATACCATTCTCGTATGCGCTATCATGAAGGAGATCGGCGTCGCCTCGGTTTGTGGTCTCGCGGCAGGCAAGGCTGAAGCATCTTCGTCGAATTCCTCGTCGTATATGTTTGAAGGTAGTGCAGTATCGCAGTCGGTTGACCGGATCATGTTTGGGAGGCCACATTGAAAGGAGAACAGTATGTCAGAAGATCTGATAAAGGCCCAGATCCGGCGACGCATTTCACCCTTGAAAGGCGATATAGGTGCGTAGGGCGCACTGTCGCGGTGCAGTCCCATCCGCATTGACAGCCTGGTTATAATGCCCGAAAGCATCCACAGTCCAGTTTCGGCATCACGACTCCGGGAGTATTCTGCCTGGAAGTAGAAACAAAGCGCCTCCAGCATATGAACCACGGGCTGAGTGAAGTCCGCGTGCACAAGACACTGTGCCGCCCAATCCGAATACGTGGCTGACAGCTCCCTGGACCTCCCACGGTATTCTGCAGGCTCATCGCCAGTCCTGTGGTAGGATTGTAATGCCATGGACATCATCGCAAAGCACAGAGCCAGCCACGCAACGGGAGTCTCATGAGGAGCAACCCAGTGACGTTCGTATTCCCTCTTGAATGTCGGACAATGCAGGATGCGGATAGACTGGCTGTCTGTTTCGAAATGTCGGATCACCAATTTGTCTGCGACAGGCCTCGTGGGAAAATTCCCTAAAAGCTTTGCTCTATCTGTCTTCGTCGTTCCTCGGAAAAGCAGAGAAGTGGCTGCGCCTGACTCTCCTGACTTGAGTGCCGTGACCTTTCGCACTTGTTCTTCATACTGTTTTTGATGTTCAGCGAAGTAACGTTTCACCTCTGCAATGTCACTCAATATGGTCCACCAGTGTGCTTCCGAGGCGTAGTATTGACGGTCGTTGTTCACTTTCATCACTCCGATAGACGTTGAAACTCGCTCCACTTCACTATCCTCATCCCGCGACGAATCCTTGATATTGTCTGCGTCGGGCATCTGTAGCTCCTCGGAAGAACCCGGACTTGTAGAATCGGCGATGAGTGCAGCAGCGGCAGCTTGACCAACCGCCTGCGGCCCATTCGTCATCAACGACAATACGAGATTTTCCAGGCGGTTGATCCGGCTCTGCATCTCGTCTGGTGTGGTTACCTCATTGCTAGAGCTTTGTGGTCGTCTCCGAACGGTGGGCGAGGCATACGTGCATGAGGGCGCGTCGCCCCGTTTGATGCAATTGTCGCATGGCTGCGCCCTATTACACTTCAATCTGTGAAAGCACACCTGTGTTAGCGCTGAATATGCTGAACCAGTGTTATGCCAGAGCGCTCGACCGTTGTTACACATGGTCTGAATCCTCCGCCATCATTGAATTGCGAATATCGCTGGGCGGCACCACACCTGATGGACTTACTTTCTGTGTCTACAGGCGCCACATGATAGAGGTACTCGGTTTCGTTTGCGGGTAATTCGATGCTGAGTATCTGGAGAATGCCCGTGGCTCGAGGATTCCGCCGAGGGAGGTGTAGGAGTCATGTTCACAATGTGGGTGGCCCTGGAGTTGCGAGGAGCCTGGATATGTTTTGGAGGAGTCTTCTAAGAGTGGTCGCGCTGTCGGTGTCTAGAGGCACGATCATAGGGCAATGTTGACTGAGCGTGAATAGCCGGTTCCCTGCGCTGCTCGACAAAAATAGCACAGAGTTACTCTTATTGAGACTGAGGCGACGTTCTTGCCCCACTGGAACTGCTCGGAAGTCGAGATGGGTGATTCTAATCATCGTTCCTCATTAGTGATCTTGCCTGGTTTAGCTTCAGCTACCAACACGCACCTATCCGTTTGGATGCTCGAACCCCCCGGCACGCGAGTTCCTCCACAGAACGGCCCGACAAACAATGCGCTCCGAATTAAGAGAACAAGCCTTGTCGGTTCAGCGCCGGAAAGCCCAATGTCGCAAAGTCGCGTGTCTCGTGGTGACAGTGACGGGGATTGCAGGAGCGCTCGATGCCGTTGATCGCCAGGGAGGCGACGCGATCCAATCCGGAAACTTAGCAGCCTTGATATAATGCTTGAGCACTCGAGCACGATATGAGAATTCCAATGGGGAGAGCGCGCGCGGTGAAGGTCAGCGAGGTGCTTCGACAAGGCCGCCAAACTCCGGGGATGGAGATACTCACAATCTCCTCATGCTAGGCCATATCGGGTAAAACCAAAAGCTTGCTTCAGTGTTCCATTACAAATTCGTTTCATGATCAAGATCCCAAGATCATTACATTACATTTCACATTTTCGCGCCAAGCTCAGGATGGTCCCATCGACTCAATCCCTAGGTCCTGTAATCCGCCATGCAAATGCCCCGGCTTCACAATTTGATCCATCAATACCGTGCAATGCTACCAACAGCCGACCGTGGCTGGAATGTACCGACCGATTACTCCCCGGTTCCTACCTGGACTCCTGCCCTTAAAGGCACGGCTTGTTCAATCTTTGCCCATTCCCCGTTCATAGCGTTGATCAGCCACCAGCTGAGCTTATCGTACACCATGCGATTGGCGTTGTGGAAGTAAATGCTGTGATCGCTGTCAGGGAAGATGTGCACATCGTAGTTCTCCACGCCTGCAAGATCGAGCTTGTCGAGCAGCATGAGCGAATTCTGCATGTGCACATTGTCGTCGGCGACACCGTGCATGAGTAAGAAGCGAGTGTTCTCGCCAAGCGCCGTGACGTTACTTATTGATGCATTGTCGTAGCCTTCAGGGTTGTGTTGAGGTGTATACATCCAACGTTCGGTGTATATTGAGTCTGACATCTGATAAGCACAACACTTGGAAATAACTGTCACGAGATGACTGGTGCAGGGCAAGCACTTACCGTAGAACCGCCAGTCAGTCACTGGTGCAACGGCCATACCATACCTGAACGTTCGACCAGCGTCTTGTTCGAGCGTCTTCAAGGTCATAAACCCACCATAACTCCAACCCCAAATGGCCATTCTTGTCTCATCCACATAGCTTTTCGCAGCCCAGATCTTAGCGGTGGCGATCTGGTCATAAGCTTCCCAGTAGCCGATATTGCCACGGATTACGGTCCTTGCCTCTCGGCCGATGAAACCGGTACCGCGTCCGTCGACCGTTACAACAACGTAGCCCAGATTTGATGCGATATATGATTGAAAGTCGACGCTGAATCTTCGGTCGACCGTCTGAGAGCCAGGGCCACCGTAGAGATAGAACAGGACGGGATACTTCTTGTTGCTGTCGAAATGCACAGGACGTCTCTCGACAATATTGAGCTCAATGCCATCGATTGTGACGGTATCAAAAATCTTGACGGGCAGTTCGTGCTGAGCGGCAAATTGAGCAAGCTCTTTGTTTTCCTCAACTAGGTGATCGTACGAGGCAGTGTTGCTGGGCGTGCTTATCACTTTTTGCCAAGGTATGTCGGGGCCTTGATATGACAAAAGAGCGTAACCCGCGCCCTTCGAAAAAGACACGCTGTAATAACCATCCTTTGTAGTATCCGTGACCGCTTCCAGGTTACTGCCATCTAGATTGACTTTGTACACATGCCGTTGTGTGGAGCCTTCCTTAGTAGCAATGAAGTAAACGAAATTGTTTTTCAGATCGACAGCTGATGGCGCTGCCACGACTTCCCACTCGCCAGATGTCAGAAGCTTGGGCTCCGGATTGTCCAGGGGGCTGAAGTACGCCAGATGGTCATAGCCCTCGTGAATGACGGTGTCTATGTAACCCTCGGCGTTCCTCCCGTTGGAGGGATCACTTGGAATAAAGGTCGTAGTCTCCGAGACCTCAAACCAACCTCCGTCGAGTGCTTTTACGTCTTGCGATCTCACTATTTTGCCTGTCCTCTGCGTGACGTCAATCAACACCATCTTAAGGAAGTCGCTTTCTCTATTCGTCTGCCGGATCAAGACCTGGCCATGCTGACCAGCCCAGATGACTTCTGTTATCAGTCTTTCCAGATCAGAAAAGTCGTCCTCGATGGGAACAGTGAACACTGCATTGGCCGCTACATCGTAGAAGCGGAGGTGGACGACCGGATTGGGCGCACCAGCCTTTGGGTATTTGATTTGTCGGACTTCCGGATAGTTCTCCAGACCTGGCTCTGGCGGCGTCAAACTGGGGCGCGAAATGAAATATTGAACAGGATATTCAGGGACGCCTGACTCATTGGTCGCGAGAAACGCAACGTACTTTCCGTCCTCCGACCACCAAGTTGCGCTGTTGCCTTCAAAGACTTCTTCCTCATACACCCAGTCAGGAACTCCACAGAACATCTCGTCACCACCGTCGGTTGTGATCTGTATGACTTCAGGAGCTTTAACTCCCGAACCAACCCTGCGCATGAACATGTTGTTGTCGCGCGTGAATACTACAGCGTCCGAAGTCGGTGCCCACGTGGCCAATTGCATTCTCCCTCGCGGCTGAGATGGATCAAGCGCTTCCGCTCTTTGCGAGACCACATCAAACAGCCAGTATCTACCGGTGAAGGAGTGCCGCCAGTTATTTTGTCGATCTGACATGACAAGCACCTTTTTTAGATCCGGACTTGGCCATACATGGTCTGGTACAATCCTCTCTCCATTCGCGTCGAACCCTCGCGTCTTCATCAATGTGATCGTGTTCAGCGCCGATTTCGTCCCCCCTTCCCAGCTTCTGACGTCCTCAACCACCAAATATCCTTTCCCTTCCAATCCTCCTTCTTCAAGCAATAGGCCATCCTGACCGCTCGGTCCTGCGATCCATGAGATGCTGTGTGATCTTGCGTACCACCGCCCAGTTTGTAACTCATCAATCGTAACCACCCTCCCTGTTCCTGCTCCGATTTCACCAGTGGCATCCGGGTTGTGCGCGAAGGTGGAGCGATGTTTGTGGGCTCCATTCCACAAAAAGAAGACCAGTGCAAATGCCCATCCAAGTATACATAATGCGCCTATGATACATAGCCATCTTTTGTAGCTTCGATCGACGCCCGCATGATGATATGCCACCGCATCCTCAATGTCCAACTCTTGAAGCCCTCCCTTTAGATCTTCGTCGCTGTCTTTGTACATGCCGGGAGCGCTCTTGGAGGGTGTCCGGTTCCCGCTAATTTGCTCGAATAGGAGAGACGTCGTCGAGATGGAGGAGCTGGACTCGCGCTTCTGGGAGGAGATATCTGATATCCTAGAGGTAGCGGACTCTTCCGTCAGTGGTTGCGACTCTTCTGCAGGCGAGCGCATAATGCGGGCGCTGCTGTATGTCGTGGAACGATCAGCTTCAACGTGCCTCGGGCGTGAAAGCCATGCGAATCAGGGCCTGACGAGATGACATGCACAGGGAGAATTATTATGCAGGACAGCCTTTAGGCAGTATGGATGGCTACGGCAACAAAGTGCAGACTTTGCTTTCATGATATTATTATGTTGACTATGAGCGCGAGGTTGTAGAATGGACATGGCAGGCTGGCAGCCAAATGCGGGTTTTAGCCTTATTGACAACCCAAACCAGACCACACGAACCCCTTTTCCTTTTCCTTGGCCTTTGTCTCAACAGTCGATAACTGCAGGCCTGTCGGGCTCGGCAATAAGGACTCAGACTACTTGGTCACAGAGCTGGGGTGGCGCCGTGCAACGCGTCCGCGAAAAAGCATTCAGTGACGCCATGTGCAGGCTAACCGACCATCCTGCTGTGACGCGACGCATTGACCAGATCGGGCCAAGGTATGCAAGACGCAAGACCACTGCGTCTGCGTGAAGCTCGCAACCGCCTACGGACAGAGATGTACCACGAGCTGTTGCCACGCATGATGCATCGTCCAAAGACTAGTGGCTCAACCCAATGGGCTTCGAGGTTTCACGTCAGTCAGCAAGCGTCCTGTGAGACTGATCTTGACGAAGTCAAGTAACTTACCCTAGATAGTCCTGTTTGTTCGTCAGCAGATGTCATGAAAAGGAACCCGGACGTGCAAGCTTCCTTACCTCCTTGATGGTAGCAATGGCGTACATCTGCCCGACCTCTCCTCTGATACCTTTTATCTTAACACGAATGTGCGTGCCCTTTTCGATAATCTGGTCGCGATTGTCCGTGAACTGTGGCGGAGTTGCATTGCCATCGAACTTGATTTCTGAGGGTATCATCTGGCTGCATGAGCATACTTGCAAGAGACAAGGACTCTCACAAGAGTCTTACTTGAACAGATACAAAGACCGTGAGAGGTCCCACATCGACGAAAAAGCCGTTGTTGACGACCGAAGACACTACGCCGTCAAGCTGAGATATCATCAGTCTGGTGGGCAGAGCAACAGCTGCGATGCATCTCACAGTTTCACCCTTGAATGGTCTCCACACAACAGCTCGGTAATGTACGGTATATTCTGCGAACGCGCTTCCGGGCATGACACGACCCTCTGAGATGTCGTATGTGTCCATGACGCAAACTATGTAATAATTGCCAGTGTTTGTTCCTTCCACGTCTGCCATCAGCCGCGCGGTGAGGTATTCATGAATTCGTGGGCCGAAGAACGAAGGGTGGAGCGTGATGGTCCGCTCCATCTCGTGAAGGAAGAACATGGTCAGGTCTGGCGCGTGCCCGTATCCAAGATTATGCTTTTACGCAGAGATGGATGTCGAGCGAGGCAGCAGTCGTTCGCCAGGGCCGGAAGCGAACATGCGTGACCAGCGATCCGTGGTTTCGTCGTACGCCAGCTGATGTTCGACGAGGGACCCGCCAGAGTCGATGAAGTGTGGGCCGCAGACGCGTCGGACTGCAGCCTTCAGATCACAACAACGATTGCGCCTCCGTCCTGCTTCTCACGCCTGCTGCCGCGCCGCGTCTACTTGCCACGGGTAGTGCTGTACGTTCTCTTGCGCTGAGCCACGTTACGCTACGGCGCAATGACAACTTTCCGCTAGCGATAAACGATGTGTGACCTTCGAGAGAGTACTGGTATCGACGACGGTCCCTGAGGGTTGTGACTAGTGAAAGCCAACGCCGTGTCTGAAGGTGTAATGTGCTTGAAAGGTTTCAGTGAAAGCTAACATACATGTGTTTTGAAATTGAGTTCAAACCTGGTTACTCAGGTACGGCTCTGAACAGATGAAGCTTAAATTACCTTCTTCCTCCGAGGTCGGCACGCACCAGTACTGCTTGCGAGTTTCACATTGTTATCTGCCAGTTCCATCTCGGCGTCGCAAGATCCAACCATTGAAGTGAGGTCGGTTGAGCGCTGCAACGAGTGAAGAAAGATCTCCAAATTCTTTGCTGAAATATCCGCCACGGCACATAGGGTGGAGCTGCTCTACACAGTGGAATTCTCGGCATCGCATCTCACTACCTAGACATGGCATTGAACCTTGAGAAGCAACTCCTATTTGTATGATCTCAAATGTAAGCCTAAAAAGCCATGGCTGACATATCTCAGTATGGCGCCTATCATCATGATCCAGTCAACATAGCCATTCACATTACATGTGTACCACTACTATTGTTGACCGGAATTCTTTTTGTGAGTCCACCCGTTGGCTTGCCATTCAGAAACGTGAAGCTCATGCCCATGCAAGGCTACAAACACACCTGCAGTGCCATTGCCGGAGGCCGTCTCAATCTCGAATCTCCCATTGAATCTTGGCACGGCCACTGCCTTAGCTTATGCCAGCCTCTACATTCTCATGGAACCCGTAGCCGGAGGCCTCCTGGCACCATTTTTGATGGCCAGCACGGCCTATGCAAATCATCTTACGTCTACCTATGGGTCCGTAGCCAATTACTGGGCC
>Ga0115846_101201_pt1 | contig 11720 bp, 7 predicted proteins | sample InSIn5gowninarea_2_FD_83860 | JGI IMG/M metagenome (GOLD analysis project Ga0115846, IMG submission 83860)
CGACATCCACGTGCGTCTGTTACTGCATTTGCAAGACGAGATATCTGGTTTAGAAAAGCAGTTGTTGGACTCAGATCTGGATCGCGATCCCGATCCAGATTTAGGACTTGAATGTGAGGGTGGTGATAGGACAGGTGCGAAAGCAAATGTGATGCGTGAGTTGAGGAAGGCGATGGGGGAATACGGTACGTTTATTTGCATCTACATTCAATTACCGGAGGTGCCTGGCTTACTAACAATGTTATGTGTGTAGACCACCTCTTCACAACATGGACAGCAATGCAAGCCAGTCCCGCCAACGATAAAAGTAAACATGATCTAGCGACGTGGCTTCAGAACCACCCCTCGAATCCAAACTCGACTCCAAGCCTAAATTCATATTCAGCCGGACCGGGACTAGGCATAGATAATAACCCAAAAGTGTCACACAACGCAAACCAAGACCTATCGTGGTTGACCCAAAACTCAAAAGATCTGAGTTGTGTCTCTATTGAAAACATCACCGAAGAGAAGGAGAAGAAAGCCGCGGGAGCGAGCGTTGAGGCTGTAAACACCAACGCTAAAAGTGATATGAATGGTGTTGAAAAAGGTCGTGTTAGTAGCAGTAGTAGTGCTAGTACAGGCGGGTTTTGGGGCCTGTTCAGTTGCGCTTCGAAACGGAAATAACCATACCTACGTACGTACCGTAAAATAATTGAATGATGAGATGAATTAAAATAAAATGGGACAGTTCGGTGTGAATTCGAAAGCTTGTAGGATTGCATACATGTATTTACAGTATAAGATCTAAGTACCTACACATGACTTATCTACAGTAGTTGATGTGGTTTGCGTTGCGCGCTTTTAATTAGTTTCTGTAGTCCCTGCTTACGTAGTGGAGAGGAGAAGAGATATATGTGTTTGATACGTAGTGATAGGAAAGGGAAGTTTTATGATTGAGTTGTCTGTAGGATGGCATGGTGTAGTGTAGTGTAGTGCACATAGTTATAGTATACCTAGACAGTATGGTGTGATATAGTATACATGTACTGTAGTTTAATATAGTGTAAAATACGAGAGATGGGAAGAAAGTAAAAGCTTATGTATCAAAGGCTACCAGCGCCTGATATGGTATAGTACATTATAGCTATAGCATGCTAGCTGGTGTATTTCCAATTCGCAAAAGAACATGTCTGAAAATTGAAGATCGAGAGAAATTCGAAGAAGAAAGGGTCAACGTAGAGTGACGCCCGCTAATCTCAAGCAAGATGGGTTCCAGAAGCCAGATAATCACATAGCACCAGACAGGTCTGTGATTCCTTTTCAACATGTGTAGCCAAAGACGATGTTTTGTTGTGCGACTCATCCTCTTCGCGTATCATTCGTTGTCTTATGATTTATCGCTCTTCTTCCTTAGAAACACCCGACGTATTCCGCTGACGTCAGTCAAACTCATCCTCTTTCTTGATCGATCACTATCAATCCTGCTTATATTGTTGTTCTTTGACGCGTAACTCGCATTTGATACATTCGATGTCGTCTGAGTCAACCGTGACCCGTCTGGACTGGTTATCGGGGAAGGTCTGGCACTCGTGTTGTTGGTGGGTGTTGGCGTTACACTGTTTGAAGCAGGCGTTTGGTAGACGTTCATACTTGATACTGGCCGGGACATTGAGGCTGGTGACGCTGTAAAATTTGCAGGTGCTCGACGCCTTGATGACATGACTGTTGTAGTTGTCGTTATAATTGGGTTCTGGTAGACTTGAGAAGTACCGTTTGTCCTGGCATTTGTGATGGAAGTGGTCACATTTGTAGGAGCGGATGTTCTTGGAGGTGACATTGTGTATGTTTGATTACTAGCGACAACCCTTCCTTGATTGGCCACACCATCTCCCCATACTTGGTTTGGCTGAACTTGACCTCTATTGAAGTTGTTGGGCCCTACTCGACGGCCATTGTGCACTGGCCCAGCTGCACCAAGCGGCGTGTAGGTATTCGTGCCAGGGGATGAGGAAATGGTTGTGGTTGTGGTTGAAGAAGGCTTTGGGAATGTATTGAGTGAAGTTCGGTTGCGAAGTCTTGCCGGATCTGTTGGTGTTGTTGTTCCAGGCTGTATTCGATTATTTGAATATTGGTTCGTATGGTACTGTTCAGTGAAAATCTCCTGAGTTACGCCCGCCTGAGTCCTGGAACCAAAAGTCTTGGAGTTTGGATAGAACTCTGGGAAGTGGGCCTTCTCCGCGCCAACCTTCAGCGCGGTCTGGGTGTTGCTTATGTTGACCAGGCTTGAAGGATAGACATTACGGCCATTTGCGAACTGGTCATTGTGGGTGTCTCTGTCTTCGAGGGTGCCTGGTTGGGAAGACAGCACTGACCGAAAACCATTCCTCACAAAAGCCGAATTGTTGAGCAGCTGGCTTTGTGATCCGTTGATAGAGGAACAACCAGCCTGGACAGGTTGTAGTGGGACAAGGGGTTTCCTCACCTGATCAAACATTGATGAGCTGACAATTTTTGATGGGTGTGTCGGGTTTGAATATTGATATTCTCCCACTTTATCCCATAAGCCTGCCTTTTCCGTAACTCCTTGAGCCTTCGGGTTCAGTTGTCGCCCCACTCGGGAATTCATGTTCGTATTCCCCTCCTTTGCCGAGTTCTCAGAATCGCTCATCGTTAGTGAATTTGGGGTCAAAACTGTCGAATCTGTCGTGTAACTTCTGCTTTGCGCCGAAAGTGGTTCGTTCTGACGTGATGCACTGTGCTCTGTGTCTGCTGAAGTTTTCCACTGACTGAGACTTCGGCCTATTGGGGGCAGCGCCAACGACAATCCTTCAGGTCGCCGACCGCCTATAAGTATGTTCAGCATACCATACACTTGAGCTGTGCCTATCTTACCTGCTTGGTGTTTCCCTTGATCCTTGTTCGCAGGACGAACATCCTGAGAAGCTGGTTGCCATATGTTCACTGCTCTGTACAAACTCGGGGCCGGATAATTCTGTTCTGCTGTAGCGTACGCCTTTGAACTTGCTGCCCGACTGTAGAAGGCACCAGGCAAAAATGGATTCTACTCGGATCAGCAATTGGGACAAACAAGCGATGGAAATAGACTTACATTGTTCAAGATGCCACTCGGTGGCAGCGTGGAAGTCATCACGACTCTTAATCTGCCTTGCCACCGTAACCTCGTACAGAGCTCTTGGCTCAATTCGAATATGTCAAGTAATATGTCGCGATTTAGTTCTTTGGTTAATGTGTTTTCGAGCAAACAATAAACAACTCCTTCAGTTCAGCAACGTCGTTTGGCTTTATATAACAAGTAGGACTGTACAGAATATTCAAAAAGTTGGGATGGAGAAAGTGTGTCGAAGATAAGACGAACTGGAAATTGGTCATTGAAGGGTAGGTTTTGAGGAAGTAAGGCGTGGAAAGATCATGTACCCCTTCGTCTGCCAACACATAACAAGAAGGACTTCAGCAGGCAGCCGTAGGACCATCCAAGGTCATGATTGGACGCATATATGCCACTTTATACGGTTGAGTGGGCCCCAGTCTGAGAGCGCAGTGGAATGAGTCTGATGAGAATTGCTCATGAAGTAAGGGATGTAATATTTTGGCAGGTGGTGGAATGTTGCTTGACCGATTTTGTGTAAGTCGAGGGCGTGACAAAACACGGATAGAAGTTCGGACAGGCTGCAGGGAATTGTGGAGTATTAGAGGAACTTCTGGACTGCTTCGAATTCGTTACACGAGACAAGTTGCAGAATGGACAGCGGCTGGGGGTACAGACGTGTTGTCAAGAATGAGGCATCCGACCCCAGGACTGCAATACATCAGATTGCAACAAACATCCCACCTGGCACACGAAAGGGCCATGTGCACTGTTTTGGTTTGGAGGGATGTTTTCTTACCTGGTCAGTAAGGCGGCGCACATGTGCGATGACATACTTGGGTGAGCCTGACGTTTCTGTAAAGGATGGGCTAGCGGTTGAATTTGGTGTTGTTCTGCAACCGTGACCCTTAGAAGTGGGGTGCGGGATCTGCCAGGCGTTGCTGACCAAGCCCAATCAAGCCTAGAAAGGCTGTTGGCCCTTACAGAAAGCCTCTCTTTCCACTGTTGTTTGCTTCCCCAGATACGGAGTCGGCGGTCAGCCGATCACTTTTCTGTCAAGCCTGCCCATTTGTCTATGCAGTATAAGGGTTTTGACCGCCATTCGACATGCATTGTTTTCACGCCCACGCTCTGGCGGCTTCCATGTTGGCGCCTTTCACTTGCGGCATTGCCATTGGCGTGCTATGCTATTGCGAGCTTTGCGCTGTTTGATGTGCACATCTCGACTTCTGTGATCTTGCAGGAGACAGTGTCCGTAAGCCACTTAACAAAGTGCCAAGTGACTGCCGCTTGACCTGTTATGCTTCGAAGTTACTTCATATTGGCACGGCACTCAAATCTGACAGTACCTGCTGATAAGTGCACCAGTGGCTTTGATTGGGTTGTGGTGAACAGCAGTTTCGGTGTGATAAACCTCCAGACACACGGGTCACGGTACGTATATTGGAAGCGGCATCCATGTTGGGCTTGGCATCATTGCAGCAAGCTGTGATGCCAATTGTGGGATGGTGGCGACATGTGAGTGTGCCAACACAGCTCTGCAAGAACTGGAATCGGATTTCTCATGGGGATTCCGGGAGTCACTGTTTGATGTGTGACACGAGTAGTTCTTCTTGACTCCGAGCAAGGTCGCACGCGATCGCTGCTTCCCGAGAGGTTCCAAGCAGAGGACTGTACCTACAGGAGGCAGCTTAAGCTTGTGGTTGGCCCGACAGATTGAGTAAGGCTTCCCAACTTGTTTTCCAAGTTTGGCGTTGAGCGTTGAGCATGCCTTTTTGGGAAAGCTCCAGCAATTCGGGCATGAGAAAATGATTCGACAGATTGTGAAGCTCAGGTTCGTAATCTGAGAAGGAAGCAAGGTTTACTGACGTGTGGATAAAATAGCTTATGTCATGATGGTTAACAAAGTCATTGCAAATGGCCAATTTCAAATGTCTTGGAGGTTCAAGCTGGGCCAGCTCCTGCCATGCTTATCCGAAGCCAAACACCGGCTGACGTCCTGCTTGCAATTGGTGGTTGCGTGCCCGAAACAACGAGATTGGGTCAGGAAATGGTGGAGGCTCAGAGGAACGATTGGCGTCTGATGGGCTTTCCAGCTCTCTCCACGCGACTTCAGCCACCACTTTGGCGCGTAGCTCATCTCGCGTTCCGTCTGCTCCATCTGCGAAGCCCCACCCAATCGTCTGCCTTCAAGATCAGTTGGTTCCTACTGTACTATACATCTTTGCTTTCTTTGCAATCACAAAATCTGACCAGCTCTTCGTTGCATCGAGGCAGCAGCGTCGCCGCCGTTCTCTTCCAACCAACATTAGGCAGCTCTCAGTGTCACTCGTTTGCTGAGAATTGGCCGTCCATTCCTTCACTCTACGCCGTGCTCGCAACAACCACAGACCACCGGAAGCGTATCGCATTTTCTTCAGGAGCGAGGAGCTGCTTTTATTCTTGATCGAATTGTACATTCGTAACTAGCACTACAAGAACGATTCCGTTGCTGTCCGCCTCGACCCTCGTCTCTACACCACGAAAACGCATTTCTGCGAACTTTAGCTACTTGCAAACAACAGAACAGAAAGAATGTCCGGTTCAACTCTGCACTCTCGGGATTCCACGGACGACATCGATTCCTCATACTCAACACCCAGTGCGCTTCTCTTCGGTTTCTTCCTTTTATTTCTGTTTGCGAGTTGCTTATCCATAACTCTATTCCATATTCGAAGGAGGGGCGTGGCAGCTCGAAACAAGGCCGTGCTACCAATGCACCGTAGACAAGGCCACCAGCGGTCTGTTACCATAACTACAGCTCCAGCCTATACCAACCGAGACAGGGTCTTTGTCTATGATGAGAAAATGAACCTGGTTGCGAATTCTAGCAGTCGACCACACAGCCCGGTGCCAGAGATCCGCATCACATTCCCGGATGAAGAGGGTGAACAGCCTGGACAGAACAAGAGCGGAAGAGTGGTCATCGTCCGAATCACCGATTCCGGCAGTATCGGTATGGAGCCTCTACATCACGAGCAATTACCTCCCTACCAGCAAGCAGATGGCGCTCGCTTTCAATCCCTCGAAATTGACAGACTTGGAGGCTTGAGGGAAAGAGAGCAGCACTCAAGTACTCAGAGATGGGCTTGATATCTACCTGAATAATGACAAGATTTATGAATCATTCTATATCTGGCATGTAAGACAATTTTCATGGCTCTCACAATGGATGAGCCCGATGTATTGTATCTCGAAGCGTGTTTCGTTTCTGATGTATAGCGTCTGATACATGGGCGGTTTTGGTCCCAAGCGTTATAGCTCTACAATCAATACAATGACCAACACTATCTGTCAAGCGAATGGATACGGAGAATATGAAGATCATAACATGAGCTTCGGAGATATTTGAGGCCTAACAAAATCCCCTGCAGGCTTAATTGTGTTTTAGCGTTGTTTTCATGGTTTGTGGTGGTGACAACAATCGACCTGCATTGTCTCCACTGTTTGGGTGCCGTAAACAAGCCACGACCAAAGACATCGAGCGCAGTAAATGCTATCGTCGCTGCTTGTTCCTTGCTGTTACTGACTCCCTACCAGTCTCTATCACATTGTTATTTTCCTTCTCCTAGATTCTACCTCTTACTCCGGTTATGTTAGTAATGCCATTTGTTGAAATGAGCACAGCGAGCATTTTATGTAGTTGATACACAGCCACGCACCCTGATTGACTGCTGCACGCGTCTTACACGCTCTTGGGTTCTTGGCTGGCACACCTGCCAGCATGGCAGCAACGATGTTTGAGCAGATGCCTCTCACACCAACATATCGGCAGAATGGGGAAGATGCATTCGACTTCGATCCAGATGCAAGCAACCAGTCGTACCAGCACCGTTTCTCTCGCTTCGATCTCGAACCTCTTGATCTAGAAGGCACAGCCTCACCCTCGCAGGCCAAACGTACAATTGAAGCACATCTGCAAGAAACTGACAGGCGGCTACTTGATACGCAAAAGCTAGGAAACTCATTACTGAAGCAGAGGGAGGATCTCGCGAGCAGACTGGAAGAGGTCGAACAGTTACATGACGAGGCACAGATTCCGGCCGACTTGCGAAGGAGGTTAGTCGATATTGAACGTGAGCATGCCGACGTTGGCAAAGAAGTCGCACGAGCCTTGATAGGTCCGAGGCCGAAGCATGATGACACCCAGCTGGCCGATTCCGGTGTCTTTTCGAGCCAAGCAACAGGCTCACCCACCAAGATCACTGCGCCAAACAGACGTCTGCGAAATCAACCGTCGACACGCGCTGGTGATCTCCAATTTGCTGCCGATATCAGCACTTCGCTCCTGGCACAGGTACGCCAACTCCAGGCCGCTGTGGTCGAGAGAGATGAGACTATCAAGCGATTCCAAGTCGAGCGCGAGGTGGCTGACCAGGATTCTCTAAACTACGTCCAAAAGATTCGAGCTCTGGATGAGAGTGAGCAGAGATACAAGGATGAGAATTGGAACCTGGAAACTCATAACCACGAGCTCATGAACACTACGAGAGATCTGCATGACAAAGAGAAGAAACTCAATGCCAGTCTTGGAGCCGCATTGGCCGAGAAGAACAAACTTCAGAGCGACCTCGACGAATTGATTCAGGTCCATGGCAAGCTTGAAGAGGAGTACACAACCGCCAAAAAGGCTCACGACACAGAAATCCATGGTCTTAAGAGGACCGCTGACGTTGCAGACACTGAGCGTCAATCATTGCAAGACAGAATTGACGAGCTTGTGTCTCAAAACCAGGAATTAGCCAAGGCGGTTACATCTCGCTTCCGGACAAAGCAAGCTGAGCAGGACGGAGAAGTCGCGGATTTGCATGGAGAGACTGCTCAAGCCTTTGACTCACCAGACGAGTCTCCACCTGCATCGCCAACCAAAGCGACTCCACGACATGGCGGATTGGAGTCAGAGACCCTTCGAAGTTCGCTAACTCATGCTCATAGGATGATTCAAAATTTGAAAGGCAATATCCATCGGGAGAAGACTGAGAAAATCGAGCTGAAGCGTATGTTGCAGGAAGCTCGAGATGAGCTTGAACAACGAAGAACTGGCGAGACTAGTGCTGCTAAACGACAGAAGACAAAACCTGAAGCTTTCAAGAAACCCGCTCGTCCTGATATGTTAGGAGGCAATAGGAAGCCACGAACAGATTTTGAGCTGACAGACGACGATTGGGAAGATCAGAGTGTGGATACTCCAATTCAAACGCGTTTCACTAATCTGCTCCAGCCATCGGAGCACTCGCATCAGCGCCTGACCGATGTTAGTGACGCATATCAGACCGCTAACGAAACAGAGGGCACTTTCGATACCGCTGATGAGCGCAACACAACGGAGAGTGAGGCTTTTATGACAGGAGTAGAGAGCTTAGCTGGCGACAGCACTGACGAACTTACTGAGACCGAGGATACTGCTTCGAGAACTCATCGCGTGGCCCCTGGCAGAGTGGCTCGTGATTCAAGGATAATTTCCATGTCTGGTAGCCGAAACCCCTTCACAAACACTACCTCGACTTCAGTCGATGAGCTCGAAAACCTGCAAATCCCAACACAACCCTCGTTCGCGAAGTTCAAGCTACGCAACCGACTCTCATATAGCCAGCAGACTACACAGCCACAGGCAAGTACGCCAGAGAGCTTTAGAGCCCTTTCTGTATCACAAGACTCTCCTGCCACAACTATCACAGATCGAAGTCCAAACGGTGGTGAGCAGACGCTTTTCGCTGAGCTTGAAGACCTGGGTGAATTCAATAGTGACACACAAAGTACACCTGCTAGGTCAATGCTCTCATCTCAACACTCGACCCCTGCTATTCCGTTTACACCAAGCAGGTCCACCGTCACTGCGCCGCTTTCTGCGCAAAGGCCTATCATGGTAGACTCCTCCACAATGACGGAACCATGGGCCACTGAATCTGTTGTAGCACTTAATGATCCTATGCTAGAGGCAAGCGAACCTGGAATGAGCCAACCAATGACAGCAACTGGAGACACGCCGGCGTGGCTACCAGCTGCAAATTTCCCTCTTCCACCAAGCTTACCTACCTCTCCAACTCGAAAGATTGATCATAGCACACAGTATACGCCTCAGCGTGGTACAGCGGATAGCCCTGTTCGATCAGGGACTACGTACATTACCCCTCCAAAGACTGTCTGGGATGAGATTCACGAGCCGTTCACACCCACACAGAATGAAGCGCCCATCGAAGGCGAATCATACCCGATACATCAGCTTGGCTTTTCTGGCGTTTTGTCTCAAAGCAGCAAGCCCGTCGTAGGACAAGTGACGACGCCCACAAGTCCAGTTGCGCTTTTGGACTTCTCTCAAATCGTATCACAGAGCACCGAGCCATCACATCCAATAGCTGTTTCTCGTGATTGTACTCTACCGGATGTGGTCAGCGCCTCAAACTCCCCAGAGACTCCTAAGCAATTTTTGCCTCAGGAGAGACCACACACTGCAGAACGGATTGTCGGCGGTGGCTTGTTCACATCTGCGGCCGCTGTACCAGGCTTCTCGGCTGGCATATATGATGAAACTCCTAGAACAGTGGAGGACAAAATCGATGAGTCCGGCAAGTCTCGATCAGCGATGGTGGATACGGCAACTTCGCCATTCAAGGATATTTCGGGAAGTGCCAGCCATGTACACCTTGACAAGGACAATTTGCCTGACCCTGTTTTGAAAACGACGAACAGCTACGATCAAGGCTCTCAGACAATGCTCACAGCTGAGCAGCTGGATGAGGCTCTTAGACCTCGACGGGCCACGCCAGCCTCTATGCCAATGTTTGCTCCTGAGACTAGTCCTACTAGGAGAGCGCCGAGCTCGCCTAGCCGAACCACTCCACGATCAACATCGCACACACGAGAGTTCGCACCCATCATCGAGAGTCCTCCTTCCGTTATACCTTCGTCGCCTCCTCAAAGACCAGCGAGTGCTTCTAGTAACCGGACGTCTAGCTTCGTTTCTTCCCAACAACCACCACTACCTTCGGATCACAAGGATATCATCGCTAAAGCAAATGGCCGAGTTGGCTCACCCACCAAGAGAGAAAATCTAAGTTCAAAGACCGGTGGAATTATGGGTCCTCCAATCATGCCTGCTTCAGCAATGCGTCAACCAAGAACACCTAATGGCCCAGTTCGATCTCCCACAAGAGAACCTCGCACGGCTGGAAAACGAGGAACAGTAGGCTCACAAATGTCGCGCCGATCGTCAGTGTCATCGTTTGCTTCCGAGTTAGATGAACGATTCAACATTCGGCCGGATCAGCAAGTGGGTGGTCACGCGTTTGAGGCTGGTCTGGGCACAGATCCGAGGATGATCCAGGCTATCACTCAGACTATGATTGGCGAATATCTGTGGAAATACACTCGGAAAGCAGGAAGTAAAGAGATGTCAACCACTCGACACCGTCGCTATTTCTGGGTCCATCCATATACCAAAACCTTGTACTGGTCTGATGGAGATCCTCAAACGGCTGGTCGGAGTGAGATGAAAGCAAAGAGCGTGGCTATCGAGAGTGTTCGAGTTGTCAGTGATGAGAATCCCATGCCGCCTGGTTTGCATAGAAAGAGCTTGGAAGTGATAACGCCTGGCAGAATCGTAAAGTTTACGGCCTCAACTGGACAGAGGCACGAAACATGGTTCAATGCTCTGAGCTATCTGCTGCACCGTACTGAACCCGAAGGGCCAAACAACGCCTATACTCCGAACGGGAATGATATTACTCGTGATGATCTTGCAGAATTCAGTGTTAATGGATATGGCGTTCGTCTTGTACCAAATGATGGTAGAATGAGCATGTCGAGTTACAATTCGAGGACAACAAGAGGTACCAGCTTGAATCGAGCAGGTCGTCAACCATTACCTAGCGGAGTCGGGTCATCAAGCTCACAGATCCCCCAAGTTAAAGGAGTGCAGCAATCCTCGATGCAAGCAAACAATGACACGGTTCGCAGAAGCAGAGCTGATGAACCCTCAATACCAGACAAGTATGTGTGTGTGTGAACTCTGTCTGTTGCTCCATGCTTGTAAGTAACTCCTGTTGCCATGCTCGCTCATGAAATTCAAGCTGGTCAAGCGACTGCGCAAACACGCCCGACAAATGGTGGAAGTAGCATTTATGACGCTAGTATCGTCAGCGACGATCGAGGAGAGGAGGAAGCGGAGGCGAAACGTCAACAGGAGCAGAATTCAAATCCTGGTCTTGAAGACGTCAGGGCCTGTTGTGACGGTAAGTAACATCTCAATCAAGTTCGCATAATAAGAACAACACTAATAAAATGAAGGGAAACATAACGTCTCAACCTTGACCCATCGTCACACGTCCACCTCAAACACGCACAATCGTATTAGCGATGTGATAAACAGAAGTATGAGTCGAAGAACCTAGTACGGTTCCAATTCTTCTCTGAATTTACCTTCCAGCCAAAGTTTGTCCGTGTTATACACGAAGGCAAAAAAAGGTTGTTCATGCACCTCTTTCGATCTTGACGGCGCCGTGGATCTCAAATTCATCATGGATGATGGTGATGGTCAATAACGAGTTGGACAGCATCTCAATGGCATATTCGTTGTCGTCCCTGGGTCAGATCA
>Ga0115846_101112_pt2 | contig 11696 bp, 13 predicted proteins | sample InSIn5gowninarea_2_FD_83860 | JGI IMG/M metagenome (GOLD analysis project Ga0115846, IMG submission 83860)
TGTGAGACCTTGATGCAGACCTGTCACGACCAACGGCAGGAATGTCGCTCCAAGAACGAATCCAGCAATAGCTCCTCCAAAATCAAGCAGCGGTCATCAGGTTATGCAAGTCACTGGGGCTGAATGGCTTTCAGGATTTGAAGGTTCGGATTGCCGGTGATCTCGGAAAGCCGGAGGAACCCGGATACAGAGACATTGAACGGGATGAAACCGCCGAGATGATCGTCCAAAAGACTTTGAATAACAGTATACAAAGTTTGCGTGATTCTTCTGAAGTAATAAACTACGAAGAACTAAAAAAAGCGGTCGATGTGCTATTGAAAGCAAAAAATGTCCATTTCTTCGGAATCGGGGCATCATCGATCATTGCCGTGGATGCCCAGCAAAAGCTACTTCGGATCAACAAAAGCGCAACGGCATTTTCGGATGCACATCTTGTGGCAACATTGATTGCTAACGCCGAGCCCGATGACGTGGTGTTCACCATTTCATTTTCGGGTGAAACCATTGAGGTTATCGAAGTTACGAGACTCGCGAAGGAACAAGGCATCCAAACGATCAGTTTGACTAAGTATGGGCCCTCATCGGTTGCAGCATTAGCCGATATTAATTTATATACATCCTATTCGAAGGAAGCTCCGTTCCGGAGTGCGGCTACTTCTTCAAGATTAGCTCAGCTGTTCATGATTGATATTTTGTTTTTGAGCATGGCAACAGAGCAATATGAAGAAACGGTCAAAGCCATCGATAAGACGAGAGAGGCTATAAGATTTATGAAAGGCAAGACATACAAATAATCTTTTTTGGGGGGAAAGAAAATGGCTGGTCAAGATTACAAAACTCTGGCTAAAAAAATCTTGGAGCAGTTGGGCGGGGCAAAGAATATTAAGGCCTTCACTAACTGTATGACACGTCTTAGAGTTACACCTTATGATGAATCACTCGTCAACAAAGAAGCTATAAAAAAAATCGATGGAGTTCTTGGCTTTGTTGAAGAAGAAACGCTGCAAATTATTCTGGGGCCAGGGCACGTTAATAAGGTAACAGACGAATTTGAGAAGCTGGTCAAGGAATCAGGAGACATCAATCTTAATGAGCGGGCTTCCAGCCTGAAGGGTGAGCTAAAAAAGAAAAACAGCACACCGTTTAAGCTCTTTTTAAGGAAAATTGCCAGTATATTTATTCCTTTGATTCCTGCGCTAGTTGCTTCAGGTTTGGTCAATGGTATCTCAAAAGCAATCATCCAAGCAGGATGGTTATCGGCTGAATCACAACTTGCTATTATTTTAACGGTTATCGGTGGAGGTTTATTCACCTACTTAGGCATATTTGTAGGGATCAATACAGCGAAAGAATTTGGTGGATCTCCTGCACTTGGCGGGTTAGCCGCTATATTGATTATTAACCCTGCTGCTGCCCAGATTGTCTTGTTCGGAGAAGAATTACTGCCTGGACGCGGTGGTTTAATCGGAGTTATGTTTGCTGCGATATTTATGGCTTTTATTGAGAAGAAAGTCCGTAAGTTTGTTCCAGCGTCGCTTGATATTATCGTGACACCGACTATCGCCCTTTTGCTTACAGGTATTATGACGTATCTGGTATTTATGCCTGTCGGGGGATTTGTCTCTGATGTGATTACAGATGGATTGACCGCAGTGCTTGATTTTGGAGGAGCTATTGCTGGATTCGTTCTTGGAGCGACATTCCTGCCGTTGGTCGTGACAGGTCTGCATCAAGGTCTCACACCTATCCATTTAGAATTACTCAATACAATCGGGGACGACCCATTATTGCCTATTCTTGCAATGGGTGGCGCTGGTCAGGTTGGTGCTGCGTTCGCTATCTATATGAAAACAAAGAAAACACGTTTGAAAAGAGCGATTGGTGGGGGACTTCCTGCTGGTATTCTTGGAATCGGCGAGCCATTGATCTTCGGTGTTACATTGCCGCTCGGCCGTCCGTTCTTGACCGCATGTTTGGGGGCAGGTGTTGGTGCAGCCTTCCAGGCACATTTTAATATCGCAACGACAGCAATTGGGGTATCCGGGTTGCCGCTTGCATTCCTTGTGAATAACGGTGAAGTACTGCTTTACTTAGTCGGGGTATTAATTGCTTATGTTGCTGGCTTCATCTTTACTTACCTGTTTGGGTTTAAAGATGAAATGGCTGGTGAATTTGATTGATCGGAATCTCCTTTTATTTGAATGATCCGAGAGTTGAGGAACGTATCATCCAAGCAGGCCAAATGGGAGTGAAGCGGGGATTTACCTCGCTTCATATCCCGGAGGAAGCAGGCGAACTGGCAGTACGTGCCAAAAAGCTGCTCCATTTGGCTAAAGAACAGGGAATCGATGTATATGCCGATGTTTCATTAAAAACACCAGGCCATTTGGGAATCGGCAGTTTATTTCATCTGAAGGAGTTAGGTGTCACTGGGCTAAGATTGGACGATTTCTTTGACCATGGTTTTATTGCTAGTCTGGCAAAGGAATTTAAAATTGCGGTCAATTCCAGTATACTGTTCGAACGTGATATACAGCTTCTGCTGAATAACGGACTCAAAAGTGAACAGTTAATCGGTTGGCATAATTTTTATCCGCGGAGGGAAACAGGACTAAGTAAATCGTTTTTCCGGGAGCAAAATGCTTTGTACAAGCGATATGACATTCCGATCTTTGCTTTTGTGCCGGGAGAAGGCGAGAAACGCGGCCCTTTATTTGATGGCCTGCCGACTCTGGAGAAGCATCGATATATGTCCCCTTTTATTGCTGCGCTTGAACTATATAAAGAAGGAACAGAAGATGTATTTGTTGGTGATCCGGAGCCTGGAGAAGACTTACTTAAAAGGATGGTCGACTTTGATAACGGAAAGATCATCATCCAGACAGAGCAAGGATTTGAAAATCATGGGGAATATCATTTGCGCCCGGATGCTTCCAGGGACGTTCTTCGTTTCATGGACACAAGGGTTACGGAATCTGTACCGCCTCTGCAAAATGATCCTCGTCCGAAAGGGAGCATAACCATTGATAATGACCTTTATGGACGCTATCGCGGTGAAATGCAGATTACGCTGACAGATTTACCTGCTGATGGACGGGTCAATGTCGTTGGAAGGGTGAAAGAAAGTGATTTGCTATTTTTGGATCATGTGAACCCCGGGATGGTCATTGAACTAGTATAGGATTAATGTAAACTCCAACCATTCAATTGGTTGGTTTTTTTTTGTAGGGTGACATAACTCATGAGAGGTGCTTTTCCCTTCGATGTATTATATCGACTTGAAAAAGTAGCCCTCTTTCCTGCTAAATAAAGCCATTTAACAGCCACCAGCATATACTGTCAATGAAGGAGGGAGCTAAAAAATGTCCTTTATTGGCATCCTGTTTGTTGGTGGCTTTACTGGTTGGATTGCGGGGTTACTTATTCGTGAAAACGTTCACAACGGGATGATTGGTAATTTCCTAGCTGGCATAATTGGTGCGTGGATTGGTACAGGGGTTCTCGGTGAAATGGGTCCTGAAACTGGAGGGTTTTATCTTTTTCCAGCATTCACAGGCGCTCTTGTCCTTACCCTAATTGTGAGTTTTATTTTAATAAAGACAAGTAAATGGTGAAATTATATAATCTATCTCCTCAAAATCTGATTTTGAGGCTTCTTTGCGTTATAAAGTTATTTACTAAGCTATCCACTATAAGATGTATTACCAAATATTGTACCTTCAATTTAGGAGTATAGCTTGGTTTAATGGTAATGTTGTTTGTTTACGTATTATACAAAAAATAATGGCGGGCAAACTAACGGTGCTATTGCAAGGAGGAAGATATGAAAGATAGACGTTTTAAAGTAGCCCATAGGGAAGCAATCATAGGTGTTGTACTTGTCATTATCAATTTTATCTGGTGGTTTGGATTTGCCTATGGGTTAGGATCCGGTAATCCGGAGGAATATACATATATTTTAGGATTGCCAGCCTGGTTTTTTCTAAGCTGTGTAGTCGGCTTTCTTGTTATGGTGACTCTTGTTACTCTTACTGTGAAATTTTTATTTAAAGAAGTATCATTTGATGTGGATAACGAAGAGGAGGAGCAATCATGAAGTGGGAGGTCATTGTTCCTTTATTAATCTTTTTAGGTATAATTTTTTATATAGGATTCTGGGCAAATGGAAAATTAAAATCCTCTGATTCCTTTCTGCAGGAATATTTTCTTGGCGGGAGACAATTAGGCGGTTTTGTGCTTGCAATGACTATGATGGCAACATACGGAAGTGCTTCAAGCTTTATTGGCGGGCCGGGTGTTGCCTATACACGTGGGCTCGGATGGGTTTTACTATCTATGGCTCAACTGGCAACCGGGTATTTTGTATTAATGGTTTTAGGGAAAAAATTCGCGATTATGGCCCGTAAGTATAAAGCAATCACAATCATTGATTTTCTAAAAGGCAGATATAAAAGTGATACGGTCGTGATTATATCCGCTATCAGTATCATTATATTCCTTTTTGCGTCGATGACTGCCCAATGGGTTGGAGGAGCACGATTGATTGAATCCTTAACAGGTCTTTCATATAAGACAGCACTTTTTATATTTGCCGTTTCAGTTCTGATTTATGTGATTATTGGTGGATTTAGGGCTGTCGCTTTAACAGATACCGTCCAGGGAGTAGTCATGTTAGCCGGAACAGTTATCCTTTTAATCGCCACCATTATGGCTGGCGGAGGAATATCGAATATTATTTCAGATTTGATGGCTGAAAATCCCAACCTACTTACTCCTTATGGTGCAGAACGGGATTTAACGCCTTTATATGTCTCATCTTTCTGGATTTTAGTTGGTGTGGGCGTTGTAGGTTTACCACAAATCAGCATGCGAGCGATGTCCTATAAAAATTCGAAGGGTATGCACACAGCGATTATCACAGGAACCAGTGTGGTAGGTGCTGTGATGCTGGGCATGCATTTAATCGGCGTTTTCGCGCGTCCTTTGATACCAGGGATTGAAATAGCTGATATGGTCATGCCTACATTGACTATGGAGGTCTTGCCACCATTTATTGCGGGGATTGTCTTAGCCGCCCCCATGGCTGCTATCATGTCCACGGTTGATTCTCTTTTAATATTGGTAAGCGCAACTATAGTAAAGGATGTATATATCAATTACATAAAAAAAGATGCTACTGAGAAGCAGATTAAAAGAATCAGCTTTTGGGTCACAGCAACAATCGGAATCGCTGTTGTATTATTTGCGTTAAGTCCACCGGATTTAATCATATGGCTAAACTTATTTGCATTTGGAGGCTTGGAATCGGTATTTATATGGCCGGTTATAATGGGATTATATTGGCCAGGCGGGAATAAATACGGCGCGGTTTCATCTATGATTGTAGGGATGGGCAGCTTTATGATTATAGATCGTTTTTATCCAAATCCTTTTGGGATGCATACGGTCGTAATGCCAATTGTTTTATCGCTTATTGCGTATGTTTTAATGAGTAAAGTGACGAATGCAAAACACCAGTTATCTATTGAATAGCAAGAATGATAATCGTACAGCCAAGGGCTGGTTCAATATTTAGATCAATCAAGCAAAGAATGCATATTGTGAAGCATTCTTTGCTTTTTCTTTTATCCAAGGTCAGTTAATAAATGTAGTTAATGTAAAAAAGTAATGGTCCTTTGAAAGAAGATAAAACAATAATTCATAGCTGATAGTGCATATATACTCTTCACTTTCTAATACTAAATGAGAGAAGGAGGGATCGTATGCCAAAAAGAAAGCATGAGGCAGATCAAAAAAGCAAACAAGGATTTGATTCCAGTAAAACGGATGCTGAATTCTCTAAGGAATTTGGAAGTGCCAGCGCTAATCAAGCCTATAAGGACAAATCTAAAAAGGCAAAGAAATTATAAAATAAACGAAAATAGAGCGGTATGCGTCAGGTTCATAGCCGCTTAGTCCTTTTAATCGGAGGTATCTATATGTCACATTCAAAAAAAGAAGAAGAAAGACACTGGAAGCAACGAAAAAATTCACAGCATCCTCATGACGAAGTAAAAAGCTATAAGAAGCTTGGTGAAGAAATAGCAAAAATAACAAACAAATATGATGAATAATGACATAAAAACACATGGACCATCCATGTGTTTTCTTAAGCATTAAATGAATTTTATACTAATCATTTTTCTGATATAGTAAAAGTATAAACTACAATGAGGTGATATACATGTTAAAGAAAATGGCTTCTGATGCATTGGGTTTGTCTGACGTAGGTGTTATTATACCGCCGGAAGATTATGACAAAACGGATGCAGACGACTATGTTATGCACGAGGATAATGAGAAGATTTATTTCATTATCAAAACGAAGGCAGACGAATATTGCTTTACAAATCTAGCATTAATTCATGTTGATGGCGAAAATGCTGTATCATCTAAACGTTTATTAAAACGATACCCATATTCTCAGTATAAAATTTCAAATGTTATGCTTGAAACTGCAGGTCGACTAGACCTGGATACAGAAATAAAGTTTGATGTTGGAAATGTTCATTTTGATATTGACGTCAAGAAAAATCAAGTTGAACAATTAAAAGATTTGTATAAAGCATTACTGCGTATTGAGGAGATTACTTTTGAAAACTCCATTCAAATGAATTATGCCAAAGAAGGACTCGATCGTGCGGTTCAAACACTCCAACACTCACGTTCTGAGGAAGCTTCATTAACAAACACGTATAAAGGGATAACTGAATTTACATTTGAATGGTTAAAATCCTCCTATAATGAATATCATGTGAAAGATTTTGGTACGATTTTCGAAAAATATATTAATAATTGATTATACTGAAGGAAAGTTCTTCTAATAAGGAATAACCACAACGGAGCTCATACGTTTATATGAGCTCCGTTAAATCTGTATAATTTCTGCAGATCTGAGCAATAAGACAGGATACGCTCCTACAATTATTTATTTCTCCTGATTCCTTCTACAATTAATTCTATTAAAAGGCCCAATACATAAATGAAAGTACAGAGACCTATATAGTCTAATGTCTCCTCATATGCGTTATCTTTAATAAATACACTATATATAATAGTAAAAATCAAGAGAAGTAGATAAACTGTAAGAATCTTAAAAACTTTTGCTTTCATAAAATCCCTCTTTTCTATACTATCATTATATATTATCTGAATATTAAGTAAATTAATTGTTTGTATCTTCCACTTATAATTTTGATGTCTATGCCACCTAGTAAATGTTTCTATCTTAATGCTCTACGATTTTATCTGAAAATATAAATCCATTTTATGGAACTTTAGATTAGAATTAAAGTATATTCTATTGTTAACAAAAGGGGTGGAATTCATGGAGTTCGATGCGATCGTTATTGGAGCTGGTTTAGCCGGTTTGGTGGCTACAGCAGAAATTGCAGATGCAGGGAAAAAAGTATTATTGCTGGATCAAGAACCCGAGGCTTCATTAGGCGGACAAGCTTGGTGGTCATTCGGTGGATTATTTTTAGTGGATTCCCCGGAACAACGTCGATTGGGTATTAAAGATTCTAAGGAATTGGCTTGGCAGGATTGGATGGGGACCGCAGGGTTTGATCGAGATGATGAAGATTATTGGGGCAAAAAATGGGCAGAAGCGTATATTGACTTTGCTGCTGGAGAAAAACGTGCTTGGCTTCATAAACAAGGAGTTCGTTTTTTTCCTGTAGTTGGTTGGGCTGAAAGAGGAGGTTATTTGGCTGAAGGACATGGTAACTCAGTACCAAGATTTCATATTGTTTGGGGAACAGGTCCAGGTATTGTAGCTCCTTTTGAAAAAAGGGTAAGAGAGCATATTAAAAATGGATTAGTTGATTATCGTCCTCGTCACCGTGTAGATGAACTGATCAGCAGTAAAGGGATAATTCAAGGGGTAAAGGGTTCCATTTTGGCACCCAGTTCGGCTTTAAGAGGCGAGAAAAGTAGCAGGGACGTTATTGGTCATTTTGAGTTTTCCGGTAAAGCAGTTCTTGTTTCGAGCGGGGGAATCGGTGCCAACCATGATTTAATCCGCGCAAACTGGCCAGAAAGACTGGGACCGCCTCCAAAAAAAATGATTTCAGGTGTCCCGGCACATGTGGATGGCAGAATGCTGGGGATATCAGAAGAAGCAGGTGGGCGTATTGTAAATCGAGATCGTATGTGGCATTACACAGAGGGGATCAAAAATTGGAATTCGGTATGGGAAAACCATGGAATCAGAATATTGCCTGGACCATCTTCTATGTGGCTGGATGCAACAGGACAACGTTTTCCTGCTCCCAACTTCCCCGGCTATGATACACTTGGCACTTTGGAAGCTATTTCGAAAACAGGTTATGATTACTCCTGGTTTATTTTGACACAAAAAATAATTGAGAAAGAATTTGCGCTATCCGGTTCGGAGCAAAATCCGGATTTAACGAATAAAAGTATTCATAAGGTCTTAAGTAGAGTACTTCCTGGTCCTCCTGGGCCGGTAAAGGCATTTATGGATCATGGCGAGGATTTTGTCATTGCAGATAACTTAGTGGAACTGGTGAAAGGAATGAATGAATTAACAAAAGAGAATCTATTAAATTACGAAGAAATCGAAAGACAAATAATAGCGAGAGATCGTGAAATGGACCACAAATTCACAAAGGATTTGCAAATTACAGCATTAAGGGGAGCGAGAAATTACATAGGAGACAAATTAATACGAGTCGCCAAACCACATAAAATACTTGATCCTAAAAATGGACCGTTGATTGCTGTTCGTTTAAACATTGTTAGTCGCAAAACTCTAGGCGGGCTACAAACAGATTTATCAGCAAGAGTTCTCAATTCTAAGGGGGAGGTAATACCCGGCTTTTATGCAGCTGGTGAGGTTTCTGGATTTGGAGGGGGAGGAGTTCACGGATATCGTTCACTAGAGGGAACATTTCTTGGAGGTTGTTTATTTACGGGCAGGGTAGCAGGCAGGGCAATCGCTTCCTTTGTTTAGATTGTTTTAATTAGAGAAAAAGGATTAAACCCGAATAAGGTTTAATCCTTTTTTTGCTTTTGACAGATTAAATGTATGTGTCTTTGAATCCGCAGTATGCGTCAACTGGGCTCTCGCCTTTGAATGGTGATTTACCCATCAATTTTTCTACTAGTACTTCAATTGTTCCTTGATTACCATCGTACGCATTAATGTACGTTTTCACTTGAGGAACATCCGCTAAGTGGAATGGGTAATTTACAGAAACGAAAATAGTCGGTACTTCGTGAACATAGAATGGAATATCAGGTGTTCCTTTTAACGCATTCCATGTCATACGTTGTACTACTTCACCCGGTTTAACGTTTGCAACATTAATGATTAAATCATACTTATCTGTTAAGTCTTTAATAGGACGTTTTGCTGCATATGCATTTGCGATGCTCTTCATTTGTTCTTCTGGTGGTAATTCAGAGATTTTATCCATTGGTGATTCGTGAATTTCCACTTCAAAGCCTTTTGATTCAAGTTCTGCTTTCAGAAGATCAATTGGCTTAGGTTTGTTTCCGCTGATTAATTTAGTGAATGCACCTTCTGCCGTTTTTACGTTAACCAATAATACTCGTTTGTATTTCTCAGGAGTAACAGGCCAAATATCTTGTTTGTCTTTTACCAATGTAATGGCACGATCGGCAACTTCTTTAAATAGCGCTACATTTTCAGGAAGACCGATTTGTTTCATTGCTTCTTCTTTCGGCATCATGATTTCTGTTTTCGCTTTTTTGTGAAGTCCTAAAGATGCTTTAAGACCTAGAATACGAGTAAGAGCTGCTTCTAAACGCTCTTCAGTGATAACACCATTTTTGTATCCATCCATCATGTAACCGAAATCTTCATCTGGATCGTTGAAGAATAAGAATAAGTCACAACCAGCTGCAATAGCAGTAGGAAGCATATCTCTACGTTTCATTGCAGATGTCATCGCTACCATGTGGCTGGCATCTGTTACAACAACACCGTTAAATCCTAATTTACCACGTAATAAATCTGTGATTAATTCTTTAGAAAGTGATGCTGGTAATAAATCTTCATCTTTTAATTCAGAGTTGAAGAATTTTGAGTAAGCTGGTTGATGAATATGACCTGCCATGATTGATGGTAGACCAGCATCAATTAAACCTTGATATACTTTTCCGAAAGTTGCATCCCACTCTTCGCAAGATAAGCTATTAGGTGCGAAAGATAAATGGTGGTCACGCTCATCAACACCGTCTCCAGGGAAATGTTTAGCAGCAGGAGCGATTCCGCTTTCCTGAATACCTTTCATGTACGCTAAACTCATTTCTAGAACTTGGTCTGGGTCAGAACCGAAAATACGGTTTGAGATGATTGGGTTACGCCAGTTCATGCTAATATCAACTACTGGCGCAAAGCTCCAGTTACAGCCGATTGCAGAAGCTTCCACACCAGAAACTCGGCCCATTTCATATGCCCATTTTGCATCTTTTGTTGCACCGATTTTAACTTCAAGACCAACTTCAGTACCGTCTGTACAAGCTCCATTACCGCCTGCTTCTGTGTTGGCAGCAATTAACAATGGAATTTTGCTGTTTTCTTGAAGAATTTTATTTTGATCGTAAACTTCTTCAGCTTTACCAGGATTGTAACGTACAGCACCGATATGGTAGTTGTTTAGCATACCTGTTAAATATTCTTCAGTACGGCTAGCTCCCATATTAACGAATAATTGGCCAATCTTTTCTTCGATTGTCATAGAATTAATTGTGTCTGTTACCCATTTAATATCTTCATCAGATAAATGGTATGGTTTTGCTTTTAAATCCACTTTAGTCATCCTATGTAATACTCCCTTACTAAATATTTGAGAAAAATTTCTATCATCATGTAGTATGTACGTTTTTTTCTTTATTTATGTTTAGGCTTTCATAATTAAAGACGAAGGGATCGACCTTCAAATAAATTAGCCATACATTTAAACTACAAAAAGTAATTTTACTCAACCACTAGTATTCTAGCATACTAGTTTAAGGAATTCTATATAAAGTTCAATATTTCACAAACTTATTCAGGATTTAAACAATAAAGATTAATTTTTAGAAAAGCCATACAATTGTCAAGGACTCTATCAGTACAATCATTGATTTCGGGAATAGTAATAATAGAAGAAAAAGGGGGCTATACGATGATTCTAAGATTTTCAATACTAATCTTACTTGATATCATTTTTGCAATTACCCTTATTGATCAGCAGCTCATTTTGGCAGTATTTTTTGCTCTTGCCTTTGTCTATTATACAATAGAGCTGGCAGTTGAAATGGAGTTTGACAATGTAGAATTTGAGTTAGTTCACTTATGGTTACCTAAGCGTTAAATGAATTCACAAAGATACACATAATTCATATAAATATCTAAACAGTAGAACGAAAGGGCAGGAATGCTCTTTCGTTCTTACTTGTTATACTGGTAGGAAATTAACTAATTGGATTTAACTACCATATAAAAGAAAAATCGAAGTATAAATTCAGGATTTTATAGTTATTCTACATTCTCTACTCGATGGGCTAAACGGCTGGAAGCTTCTGCAATCGGCTGTAACTGGAGCTTTGCGCCAGTAGTTGATATTAGCATGAACTGGCGTAACCCAATCATCTCAAACCGTATTTTCGGTTCTGACCCA
>Ga0115846_101211_pt1 | contig 11626 bp, 11 predicted proteins | sample InSIn5gowninarea_2_FD_83860 | JGI IMG/M metagenome (GOLD analysis project Ga0115846, IMG submission 83860)
CACATTATCCAGGATATGCGCTGACTGTCGCGCTTCTTCGCAGGTCCTCGCCAGCTTACCAGAGCCCCCTTCGACACCACCGCCGTACCATATCCGCCAACAGACAGGTCAAAGTCCGTTAGCCCAGGCTGTTCGAAGTCAAGCATGCATCTAATGCGTTCCTCTTCAGGAGACTCTCAATGCCAGGTCCGAATATAGCGAAGATGACGGAGCAGCACAGCATAGGATCAACCAGTATCTGATTAAGCAAGAGATTGGAAGAGGTTCGTTTGGAGCGGTGCACCTTGCGGTGGATCAATATGGGAAAGAATACGTAAGGATTTCATTCGGATGATCCTTGATGTAGACAGGGCCGCTGTGGAAGCTTTCCAGTCTGGGGTGTCGACAGAACCAAGCTGATTGGGAGTGCTATAGGCTGTCAAGGAATTCTCCAAATCACGTCTACGGAAGCGGGCACAATCGAACCTACTCCGACGTCCCAATGCTGCGCGACGGCCGGGCCATCTCTCGGCTGGCATTGGCTTCAACTCGCCTTTACATCGTCACTCAACAGGGGAAGAGAACAACTCGTTGGATCTTATCAAGGAGGAGATTGCAATCATGAAGAAGCTGAATCACCCGAATCTTGTTTCGCTCATCGAAGTGCTTGACGATCCTGAGGAGGACTCATTGTACATGGTACTAGAGATGTGCAAGAAGGGTGTGGTCATGAAAGTTGGGCTCGAGGAGACTGCCGATCCGTACGATGAGGAAAGCTGTAGATGCTGGTTTCGGGATATGATCCTTGGAATGGAATATCGTATGCTCAGGCGCCCTATCTGTTAATGCTGGTTTGGGATGCTAATACGGCTCTAATGCGTGCAGTACACCATCAGGGTGTTGTTCACCGGGACATTAAACCTGACAACTGCTTGATCACTGAAGAAGACGTCCTGAAAATTGTTGATTTTGGCGTTTCAGAGATGTTTGAGAAGGAGTCAGACATGCACACCGCCAAGTCAGCAGGCTCTCCAGCTTTTATGCCGCCGGAACTGTGCGTCTCTAAACATGGCCCAGTTTCCGGCAAGGCGGCTGATATTTGGTCTATGGGCGTCACTCTATACTGTCTCCGTTTTGGCAAGATACCTTTCGAAAACTCAAACCCACTCGACCTCTACACTTCGATCAGGAATGATCCGTTGGATCTAGGCACCGAATGCAACGAGGACTTCAAGGATCTCATTTACAAGATTCTCGAGAAGAATCCAAATAAGAGGATTACTATGCAAGGCCTACGAGTAGGCATTGACGGGGCTCTAGTATTGCTGCTCAGAGGCTAACATCACACAGGAGCACCCTTGGGTCACGAAGGGAGGCACAGATCCTCTCCTGTCGAAGGAGGAGAACGTCGCAGAACTGGTTGAGCTGCCATCTCAAGAAGAACTCAACGCTGCCATTACAGGTAACATGGGTCATCTGATGGTCGTTGTAGGTCACGCCTGCAGACAGACTTATGTTCACGCAGTACTCACGCATTGTAACAGATGAAAGCAGTGAAACGGTTTAAGCGGTTACTGTTAAGAAAGCGACCTGAACTCATGGAAGGCATATTTGGCCGCGCATCGAGAATCGTCCAGCCTCCACTTTCCATGCAGTCCAGTAGCTGGCTACGAAGATCCAAGAGCACAGACACAGACGACAGACGACCGATCGACACCGCCCTTACATCTGAAGGAGTGCATCGCGAGATCAGAGTCTCCGATGACCTGAAACGGTTGCCCGAAGGCATCGATCATATCACTGTCCTTTCAGAGGAGAAGTTCGACCCTCACAGTTCTAGGTTGAGAGAACCAACAAGTCCTCCGCAAACGACATCGGAAAAACATACGTCTTCTCCAACTGACTCGAAGGCATCACATAGGACCATACACCGCAGCGAGACTGGCAAAGGACAAGCTCACGATCCGCTCCTTGACGTGCTGTTCCTGGATGTCGGTACTGGAACAGAAGAGAAGACTGTTGGCGATGATCAGATTCATGTTGTCAGTGAATCGCCAGGAGCCGTCGACGTCAACATCTATGAGGAAGCGTATCAGCAGGAAGTGCAAAAGATCCTTGAGGCCAAAGGCAAGAGTGCAACCCTCTACCTCACTCGTCGCGTTGAGGACAACAAGGAGATTCGAGAGAACGAGAACATCACTGATCATAGCAATTCGGGGGCGCAAACGCCGAAGCTGGGCTTTGCCAAAATCCTCGCAGCCGTCAAGGAGAACCGGCAGGATGATGATGAGGAAGATGGGTCAGGCGCTGACGATAAGTCATAGCACGGTCTGCCAACTCATCTGACGGCCTGCTCTGAGGAGTATCATGCAAACAGTTCAACTTGGTATCTCTTCATGCCTTGGAGCGCTTGAGGTATAACAGGCTTGGTATGTCCACCTATGCGGACAATGCCATATTGGCGCGTGTATAGCAGTTGGCCAGGCTGGTTCCTGGGACAGCTAGTTCTGCTTGTGTAGTTTGAGCACGGAGAGGTCACGTGAGATTGGACAGCTCACAGGATGAGAGAAGCCTATGTCAGTTTACCACAGGTCCGGTCAGGTGGATGCAATCGCTGCATCTTGTGCTCCCAAGGATCCCAAAGCCACCCTAACTGGCGCTTGCCTCGAGCGCTCGCATAGATGTATTGTCCTTGCAGGTGCCCTGACTCGAATCTGCACAGCTGCATGCAGAGGCTGTGTGCGCATGAACAGCGGTATTTCCCGTTGCACGAGCTAGCTGTCAACCCCGAACCCCGTAAGCACCATCATTGCGTACCGCGGATGCAGCGTTGGCTGGTTTTGTATGAAGCCCCTCATGAAGGTGAAGCAGACGCTCCATGCCAACGCCTGCCCATCCTTTCCTCTCAAGGCAGGTGATTAAGCTGAAAACTCGCAATTGGTGGACAGTGGATGCACGCTGGACAGTGTTTCGAATGGCGTCTGCGCTTCTTGAGGGCCGCGGGCATGTTGCGCATGCTGGGGTAGTTGGTTGAACAGCGGGCGTGTTGTCGACCATCTTATGCCTTCGCTGGTTGCGCGCTTGAACCTCTGAGCGGGCTAGTTATGGCACGTAGGGAGTAGTTATTACTCGATGGAAGCAGTCTAGCCCTTCCCACGAGCTCAAGCTGCCAAAACACATAATCAAATCGCGCAAGACCGCATTCCCCCGCTCACCACACTCCGCTCACCCTTCAGCCTTTTCTTCACGACCATCCGCCCTCTCGCTGACGACCCTCGACCCTGCCGCAACTTCAGCCCAGCGAAGCGTGGTGGGCGCATGTGTGGTCCTCGCCAAGCACGCCGCAACAGCCAGCCCGAACCGAGCCACCCACCTGCACCAGCCGGCACCCCCAGTCTTTGACGTCGTTTAGGTTTTGTCAGCCAGCCGAAGAACCTGCTCGTCGGCCATCTTCACAGCCCCTCCATCGCCAAGATCTCGCCCTTGGAAATATTCGCTGAGCCTCTCGCGCAGTGGGCTTGAGGCCTTTTGGTCTCTGCCATCCGCAGCTGTTGAATACCGCACTTTGGAAAGCCATCTTTCGAGCCCGCCAGTTCTGGTTCCTGGATTTGGTCTCGCCTCGCGCGACGCGGGTCTCTATTTAGACGTTGTCATCCTCGCTCCGACTTCCACCTCTCCCAGATCTGCAGGCGACGGGCAGACGCTCATCAGCAATGTCGGCAGCCGGCAGTCTTGCGCCCAGCGCGAGCTCAAAACCCGTCGATTCCCCTGCGCCGTCCGCATCTTCAGCGTCGCTCCAGTCGCAAGACGGCAACTTCGCGTTACCACCGGCGGATGGCGTCTTGACGCCAGTAAACGGGGAAGCCAAGAGGCCACCGGCGATAAAGAAGCCTACCATGACTGCCCGGATAAGCGGGTTCTTTAGACGAGATACTGCCGAAAGCCCTAGAGAATTGCAGGGAAGGCCGGTTGAGAGAATCATAGAAAACCCAGTAGCAGAAAGAGAGGCCTCAGTGTCGTCAATGGGCAGTGCTCGACCTACGATTACAAGAAAGTCTTCGCAACAGGCACCAATGCCAGCTGTGGATGCAAAGAAGAATAGCGCGGAGCAGAAGCCTGACGATCCGTCACAAGCGATTGTCCCTCGGAGGTTCTGGCTGACAGACGATGAAGACCATCACCAGCATTACCTGAAGGTCGCTAAGCGACAACAGAAGCTTAGCGATATGTTCAAGAACATGCTTAAGAACAAGCCAGCCGGCCAAGAGGAGCAGCCATTGAGCTTGATGGCGGACTGGATCAGTCAGAAACGGACGGAACAAGACAACAAAGCTCCTGCAGATGAGAGGGGAGGGCCGAATCACACGCAGACGCTGGTGCAGAAGTATGGCAAGTGCCAAGAAATCGTTGGCCATGGAGCATTCGGTATCGTCCGTGTAGCCCACAAACCCGATGCTAAGGACCCCAGACGGGAACAGCTCTATGCCGTGAAAGAGTTCCGGCAACGACCTGGGGAGTCTGCGAAGAAGTACCAGAAGCGTCTCACGTCCGAGTTCTGCCTCTCCTCATCCATGCAACATCCCAACGTCATCAACACTCTGGATCTTCTGCAGGATGCTAAGGGCGATTACTGCGAGGTGATGGAATACTGTGCTGGTGGAGACCTGTACACTCTTATTCTCGCAGCAGGGAAGCTTGAGGTGTATGAGGCTGACTGCTACTTCAAGCAGCTTATGCGCGGAGTGGACTACATGCATGAGATGGGTGTGGCACACCGAGACCTGAAGCCGGAGAACCTCCTGCTTACACAGCATGGAGCGTTGAAGATCACCGATTTCGGCAACGGCGAATGTTTCCGCATGGCATGGGAAAAGGAGGCACATATGACGGCTGGCTTGTGTGGTTCTGCGCCGTACATTGCTCCCGAGGAGTACACTGACCAAGAATTCGACCCACGTGCCGTCGACGTTTGGGCTTGCGGTATCATCTACATGGCCATGCGAACAGGCCGACATCTCTGGAAGGTAGCTCAGAAGGGCGAGGATGAGTTCTTCGACCGGTATCTCGAGGATCGTAAGGAAGAGTCTGGTTTCAGGCCCATCGAAGTATTGAAGAGGGTGAGTTGACATCCAACCCATATTGTGCAAAGACTAACGCTAACGGGAGCCTACCTGCCAGCAACGGTGCAGAAACGTCATTTACTCTATCCTGGACCCGAATCCAGTCCGCCGCCTCACCGCGCACCAAGTCCTGTCCTCCGAATGGGTCAGTGAAGTGTGCGTGTGCAAAGCCGGCAACGAGGGCTACTAGTCGCTAACGGCGCGAGGCGGGATGTTTGCGTGGATGTTTTGGGCCCCGGCTTCACTTTGTCATTTACAGCATTCTCCTTGTAGCGTGTCATTGTTGATAATCTTTGCTACTGGCGTGGTTCTTGACGCATACCCTTCATGATTGGCAGCGTTGCATGGTAAACGGGGTTTCCGACGGCTTTTGCGTGGCGTTGGGGGCGCAATCTCTTGCGAAGGAGCGTTACTGCATTAGAAGGGACGGCTGGCTTTTCTTTTTAATGGTTATCGAGAGCTCGTATAGGCTCGTACATGGGCTGGGCTGACGTTACGCAATGCCAACGATCCTCATTATGTGCAGCGGCTGTAACCGCTTTTCACTCCAGTACATATAGCAATATGGTTTATCTCTATCTTCAATCAGGATCTTTGCCTTGCTGCGGCAAGTATATGCTTGTGCCTGGTCTTTGATGGAGTTGGTGGCTGTTTCCAACACGCTCGCTTCCATCCTTTGCGGTTCAGGACAAAGCGCTGACACCTTTCGACTTGCCATGGACATACCAACTTGACACATTATTGCGCTCCAGGCCACCACAAGATTCCTTTGCCTCCAGCGAAACCGTATCAGGGAAAAGCGGAAACAGCTGCTTCGAACATGCGCCCAAGCGATGCAACAGAATGGCCGACGCATCTTGTTCCTAACCCTACTGTTGTCCTACCTGTTCGTCCACGGCGCGAATGAGATCACCCCACAAGATGTCGCAGCTACACGGAGTATTGCAACATCCCTGATCCAGACCTCCACGGCGACTTGCCAGTCGAGGACGGTTAACTACATTACGCACACTTTACCGCAGCAATGTTTGCGGTCAAGCTGGAGCGCACCCGGCTCAGCGGCATCACCGACAGATACAGGTGCTTCAACGCCCTCTGATCCTGTTCCTGCTGAGACGACACCTTCGCCGGCAAGCACCGTTCACTCTAGCGCACCGGTTAATGAGACGCACACTGGCGCGTCAACTCTCACAGGCGAACCTACTCCAACGACGACCGCAAGTGATATACTTATCTCCTCCCCAGCGCTAACCACATCTGCTTCGGTGACACCGTCTTCCCCGCCAACTAATAGTAACTCGGCTCCAGTAGAAACAGATCTAGAGCCCGACTCTCCACTTGACAACGCGAGTTTCCTCTCGTTCGAAGAATGGAAGAAGCAAAATCTAGCTAGGGCAGGGCAATCGCCAGAGGATGTTGGACAAGGGCGCAGCTCGTCGGGTGGGTCAGAGAGTCGACGCAGGCCCGGCAACATCAACAACGCCTTAGACTCATTGGGGGAGGACACAGAGATCGAATTAGACTTCAGCGGGTTCGGTGGTAGCGATGGCAGGACGGAGGAGTCAGCGTTGCGCTTTTCGAAGACCGCAAAGGGCCCAAGCGGCTCAGAGGATGTCAAGAATGCGGCGGAGACTGTACCGGCAGACTCGAGGTTGAGAAGCAAAGACGCGGGCAAGACGTGCAAGGAGCGCTTCAACTACGCTTCGTTCGACTGCGCCGCCACCGTGCTGAAGACCAACCCGCAGTGCAAGAGCTCTTCTTCCGTGCTGGTGGAGAACAAAGACAGCTATATGCTCAACGAGTGCGCCGCTGGGAACAAGTTCATCATTGTCGAGCTGTGCGATGACATCCTGGTCGACACGGTCGTTCTCGCGAACTTCGAGTTCTTCAGCTCGATGTTCCGCACCTTCAGAGTGAGCGTCTCCGACAGATATCCCGTGAAGCTGGACCGCTGGAAGATTCTCGGAGAGTTCGAGGCCAGGAACAGTCGCGAGATCCAGGCCTTCCTGATTGAGAACCCGCTCATCTGGGCTAGGTATGTGAGGATTGAGTTCCTCTCTCACTACGGCAGTGAGTTCTACTGCCCTGTCAGCCTGCTAAGAGTACATGGCACGACGATGATGGAGGAGTTCCGGCATCAAGAGGAGCTTGCTAGAGGCGAAGATGACCTCGATGAAGATGTTGCTGAGGAGATGACCGGCAAAGCACTTGAGATCCCTCCTAGTGTTCTAGCATCCCAGCAACCTTCGCTTCGTGACGAGAAGGCTCCTCCCCTCTCGGAATCAAAGGAGGAGGAGACTGCAAATGACGTCGAGTCAAGGACTAATTCTAACACTTTGCACGAACATCAGACACCCAATAGCAGTACTGTTGCTTTCACAGAGAAACAAGTGCAGACAAATGTTCCGGGCACAAAGACTCAACTTCCAAAACAGTCACCGCCTGCACGTACACAAGACATTGTGTTCGAACGAGACGAGCCTTCCGCGCAGTCCAACGCTACTACAACAGCTGCTGGGGGTCAGGACTCTGCTGTCGAGACGCCAAGTAGTGGCTCCCAGGCGAACGGTACGGCGACATCCAACGTCACAGGTTATGCGCCCACAATCTCTATTCCGGGACCACCGCAAACTGTTAACACGACGGCTATGTCCGCATCTTGCAACGCATCAGATGCGACTGCGAGAAGCGCAGCCCCTACGACAACATCGCATGATGATACTAGAACAACTTCGGTGCCGCCTGCAGCAACAGCATCTCCATCAAGCAAGACGTCACAGCAAGTAGTACAAGACAACCACAGGCAAGCATCATCTGCAACGCAGCCGCAGCCCTCCAATCCTCCAACACAAGAGAGTTTCTTCAAGTCACTTCACAAGCGGCTCCAAATGTTGGAAGCCAACTCTACCCTATCATTGCAGTATATTGAGGAGCAGTCGCGTATTCTCAGAGATGCGTTTACAAAGGTCGAGAAACGTCAGCTGGCGAAGACGGACAAGTTCTTGGGTCACCTCAACAGCACAGTCATGGCTGAACTAAAAGGCTTTAGGCAGCAGTATGATCAGCTGTGGCAGTCGACGGTCATCGAGCTAGAGGATCACCGGGAAATATACCAGCGCGAGATGCTGGCCATCAGCGCGCGTCTTACCATACTGGCCGACGAGCTCGTTTTTCAAAAGCGCATGGCAGTCGTGCAGTCAACGCTTCTGCTCCTTTGCCTTGGCCTCGTACTCTTTGTGCGGTCAGGCGTCAGTCATCTCGAGTTGCCGCTTGTACAACAAATGATGAACAAGTCACAGACTACGTTGCGCCTGCAATTTGAAAGTCCTGCCGATAGTCCAAGTCCGCCAAGGCAAGGCAGAAGGAGTTTTAGGGAGCTCAGTGGCTTGCGCTCAAGCAGCAGCCACTTGTCTGATGGCTCACCTGACGGGCGGAGCAGCACCCTGCTCGAGTACACGCCTCCTACCCCTACGTCTGGTGGCGAGGACGATCGTCCCGGATCTGAAGAAAGTCCCCGGCCCGTTGAACCCGATGACGATGATCAGACCTTGAAGCCGCTGCCGGACGCCCCGATACGCGGGACGCAGAGCGGACCAGCGACACCTAGGGGCACGAGGGAGAGTCCCTTGGATTGGGATCAGGTTGCGGAAGTGACAGTGCAGGGCGAAAGTACACCGGGAAGCCTTGGACGGAGGAGTCCGCAAACGGACGAGGAGGCCGCAAACGGACGAGGAGGCCGATGGTGAAGGCATCGCTGCAGGTTTGGCCGTGTCGTTGTAGGAGAGAGCATGGAATGCATTGGCTGCGATCCGTGTCTCCCCTTTTCCTGGTTGATGCACGATCGTTGGGTCTGCATGCACGTGCTGTGTGACCTTGTGCGACGTGGCCATCAGCCTCATTTCGACTCACGATGTTAGGATAGTCATGGCATGTTACGAGTATTTATTCACTTGCAGAGCGCTCTCGCCTATTAAATAGAGCCGTGGCGCCGGTGTAGCGCGCCAGTCCGCCAATGACAGCCTCGAGACAAGTCCAAGAACCACAGTGTAGGTAATCTAATAGCTGACCCACGGCTGGCCAACCATGTTTTACCATGCCCGCGCTTGCAGCGGCCTCAGGCTGTCACTCGACCGTCATGGTGCCTAGTGCGAGTCTGCAGCTCGCTCAATCCAGTCGTTTCACACCTGACCACGCCGCCGGGGGTGTTGGTCGCGTGCAGACACAGCGCTTGCATGCGATATCTGAAGAACTCGATGCCCTGCTCTCTGAAACCCCGAACCCACGACGGCTGACGGATGCGCCTGTGGCATCGGTGTGAGAGCAGTCCAAGAATAGCATCGGCCGTAGCTGAGGCCCATCCAGCGTGCGTGAGAGGCTCGGCTGGAGGCGTGATCTGCTCCCCATGCGCGCTGAGCACCGCAGCAGATGAAACTCGACTAGTTGTTGTCTCGAGGGCGTTGGGCGCGCGGCCCTGTCTCCGGCTTGCATATTGCATGTTGCATGTTGCATGTTGTCTATTGCATATCTGTGGCTAGATAGATCACGCCGGCAAACCGTATCGCTGTTTGACGTTCCCAACGCCCGCCGCTCACAACCTCACAACCTCACGCTCGGGACTCCGAGGAAGCAGTTCGCGCGTGGTAATGCTACCAATTGCATTGATCGGGTATTATTACGAAAGGCAAAGCAGTGGGCACGGAGCAGGCCCAGCAAGCCACCTACGCCTCTAGCGGGTGCTCAGTTGGCTGGTCTTCTGATAGGCCAGCCACGCTGCCTGACTGCTTTCCTGACCCGCACGTGATGCTCCTGCCCCGGTTGGCGTCTCAGCGAATCGTGATCAATATTGGAAGGGGTCGTGCCCATCGCTCTACCAAAGTACTGTTCCTCGCTCTGCACACTCACATCCCAAGCAAATAGTCCCAACTCCTCCTAGCACCTAGCGCTCCCTCTACTTCTTCCTCGCATCTCCTTTCACTTTACCTCTGCCTTCCTGAAGACCTACGGAAGAGTCAGCTTGCGCTATGACCACACTACGCGCAGGTTTTCGCGACTCACTTTGTTGAACGGGTGCGGCTTGATCTGTGGGAATTTGTGCTCCATGTAGTTTGGGTTCATGGTCCGAATCTGATCTCGCGTAGGCGTGCCCAACACCTTGATGATCTCAACAAGCTGGTCAATGCCTGACTCGCCCGGGAACAGCGGTTGTCCGAGCATCAACTCAGCCATGACACAGCCAGTGGACCACACATCTACCATTGTCAAGTCAGCCGGGCCGGTCCAGAGTATAGCGTACCATGGGAGCTCCGCAACATGACGTACCGATTTTGGTCGTGTAGTTGGTCGCTCCAAAGATCAACTCTGGCGCGCGGTAATATCTTGAGCAGATATACGAAACGTTTGGTTCGTTCTCCACCAAAATCTTGGCGCTACCGAAATCGCATAATTTTAGGACGCCGGTGCTCGGGTCGAGTAAGAGGTTTTGCGGCTTGATGTCCCGATGGCAGATGCCCTGAGAGTGGATGTAGGCAAGCGAGCGGAAGAGCTGGTAAATGTATAGCTTGACCTCGAGGATGGGCATGACGGTCTTCAGCTTGTTGAAGTATCGCGAGGCTCGGTACACCGTCTCCGGGACAAACTCGAGTATCAGGTTCAGGTAAACCTCGTCTTTCTGTTCTTCTGATGAGTGATTGCTATCATTGCTGCTCCCGTGGCCGCCTACCCGTTCTCCATTGCTGTAGTAGAATGCCTTGAGCTCTACGATATTCGGGTGTCTGACTATGCGCATAATCTGCAGTTCCCGGTTCTGGCGCGTGTCAGCAAACTCAGTTCTAGCGCAGGATCTTCAATGAACACACCTTGAATCGCTTGTCCTGAAGTACTCTCTTAATAGCAGCATCCTCGCCGCTGGGGGACAGCTTGGTCTGGAACACCACTCCGAAGGACCCATTGCCGACAATCTTGCACTGCGTGTATGCGAGATCCTTGTATTCGCCGGTTGCTCCATCTTGCACCTTCTCCCGGATGACCTCTGATGTCCCGTTAGCCTCATGCATGCCCATGCGAGTTGTCCACTCTTACCGCCCATCCTCAAGCTGGAGAAGGCTGTTGGCCGATTCTGTGACATGGTGTTGGTATTTGGCACTATCCGACGTCCGACTGTCGAGTCCTACCGCGAGTACGGTGGGCTGTATTTGAGGAGCTGGTGGTGAGAGCGCGAGGCCCGATTGAGGAGGTCCGTGTTGTGCGAAGGCGAACGGGTGTCGTTGGTGTTGATGTTCGGTGCGACGGACTGCGAACGGTGTATTCGCTTGCTGGCGATCGCGCAGTTGTTGCGAGGATGCAGTCGAGTGTTGGGTGGTTGGCGGGTGTGGGCGTGGTCGTGGCTGTACGAGGTCGCTAAAGCGCAGAGGTACCGCCGAACAACGAGTTTATGAGGAATGGCAGGGAGCGATCTTTGGCAGTGTTCGATCCTTGCTGCTGCTGTTGTCTGGGGTGCGTTCTGGGGAACAAAATGACGAACGGGTTCT
>Ga0115846_101216_pt1 | contig 11599 bp, 8 predicted proteins | sample InSIn5gowninarea_2_FD_83860 | JGI IMG/M metagenome (GOLD analysis project Ga0115846, IMG submission 83860)
TGTACTTTAAGTAGAATTACTATTGAGGATATATTCAATTTATTTGAATATAAACAATTAGCTATGATAGGAGGTGAGCCAAATGTTCTATCTAAGATTTCTGAAAAGGATACTGCTTTTAAGATGGAGAGTCATTCCGATGGAATGGCTTCTAAAAACACAGCACAAAATTCAGATGATCAAATGAAGGAGATTGTGGCAAGTATGGATTTCAGTAAGCTAGATAATTTACTTAATTCATTAAAAACAAACATTAAGAATGCCAATGGAGAAAGGTTAGTAAAGATAGAGGAGGATATCGCTCATCAAATTCATCTTTTAGGTGAATTATCTGCTAAAGCTCAAAAGACTCATATACCAACCATCATATTTTAATTGGAACATTTTTTGGTTTACAAGATCGTTTTTCTGATGTAGAGGCTGATATAGCAAAAATTGTGGAGATAATGGGTAAAGATAACGGCTCACCAAGCGAAAGTTTACTAGATTCAGACCCAGAACAATTTTATAAAAATAAAATCAAGTCTGTAAATAGAGTTAGAGAAGGTACTAATCAACAATGTAAAATAAAGGATTATGTTAAAAATAATAAATCGTTAACGCCTAGTCAAAAAGAGGTTTTCTTTACTAGGATTAATTCAGTTAAAAAAGGTGCTGCAAATTTAGCAAATGCAGACAACGCTATATTTAAAAAACAGCTAGAGAATTCTGCAATTTTTACTGAATAAAAAAAAATTAAATAAATAACTTTTTTAATCTATTTTAATTAATCATTGTAGATAGTATAACTAGTTTAAATTAAACCCTGGTACAAAAAAAAGGAAATTAGCTCAATTGGTAGAGCATCCGCCTTACACGCGGTAGGTTAAGTGTTCGAATCACTTATTTCTTAGTTATAGAAGTAAATACCTAGAGGAGTAAATACCTAGATGGGTAAATACTTAGATGAGTAAAAACCTAGGGGAGTAAATACCTAGATGAGTAAATACCTAGATGAGTCAACACCTAGATGAGTATTAAAATTAATGGTCTTAAGAGTTAAGGATTAACGATTTACATAAAATTACCTGCATTATCTATGTTACAGTACTTACACACAATAGCAAAAAAAAAAGAAGTTATCTATTTATATGTTCTATTGATTAAAAACAGCGAATAGAATTTAAATGAACAAAAATAAAGTGGTATATATAGAATTATAACAAATAATGTTAACTAGTTTCTAGATATGTGTGCGTCAATGCCCCTGTTTAATATAATAAGTTTATTCTGTAGCCGTACTTTTTTTTTTAGTTTAGAGAAATAATATACCTTTTTTGGACGAGGTGTGTGTGTGTGTGTGCACATTATTGATTTTTTTTTTTTTGTTGTTTGTTAAGATATCGATTTTTTTTTGTTTTTTTTTTTTGTTTTTTTATATATATATTTGTTTTTTTTGTTTTTTATTAATTGTTTGTTTTTTGTATTGGGGGGGGGGGGGACGTAAATTTTAGATAGATTTTAGTGTTTTATAGTTGTTTATAGATGTTAAATATATATTTGTGTTATAGATGTTAAAAATATTGATTAGCGTGTTTTTAGTTGTTTATAGTTGTTTATAGATGTTAAATATAGATGATGGTGTTATAGTTGTTTATTGTTGTTTATAGTCTTAGACGTTAAGCCGGTTTTACATGGTTAACGTCTAAGGTTGTTATTAGTATTATTAACCTATACTATCTAATTAGCTATGTAGTTGTTATAAATTGAGGAGAGTTTATCTAGAACTTTTAAAAATCTAGTATTGTTAAATTAAATTGTTTAATTTGTTATGAAAAAATAATTAGTGTTTGAGTAGGGAAGTAAAGATTTTTTAAAAAGTGATATTATGTTTGTAAAAGAGTTAACTAGTGTAGTGAAGTTAAATTCTTCAGATTGTCTATAAAATGACGGGTAGTCACGATAGCTATCATACAAACTCTTTTAAGTATCTCTTGTTTAAAAAATGAAACTTTTTAACCTTCCGCCAAGGCGAGTAAAACATTTAAACGTGTCTAGATAAAACCCTAGTAAACTATCTTATCTCTGTAAAGCATTTTTATTCTCTTATCTAAGAATCGAACTTAGATATATAATTTAGGAAATTATTGTTCTACCATTAAACTAATAAGAGTTATTTTTTTTTTATTGGGCTTTAATCTTTATAAAGAAAAAGTTTTAAAAATCTTCTCCCATTACATTATAAATAGATTTTATAATGTAATTTCCAGTTTATAGATAAACTACATTATAAATTGATATTATAATGAAATTTCCATAAATAACTGGGATTTCTTATACTACAGGGTAATAATATAACAAGTATATGGGGGTGGGCTTTAATCTTTAGAAAGTTTTAAAAAGACTATTCAAAAATAGATGATTAAAATAATATCTTTTCAAGTACACCTTATTACATAATACACTACTGTATTTTTTATTTTATTAAGTCAGTCTTTATTAATAATAAAAGGTAATTATAGTAAAGAAATATTAGCTGGTATATTATCAAAAGTATAAAGAATACAAGGCACTACTATAATGCATGCAACTACTATTGGTAATAATACTGTTCAACAATAGGACATTAATTGGTCATATCTTATACGTGGGAAAGAGGCTCTCGCTCAGATAAAAGTAAAAATCATAATACAAGATTTTGTACCTATAACCAGACCACTTATTAATGTACCTATTACTGTATTGTAATTATCTAAGTTAATTATATTAAAATTAGATTCATTATCTGTTAGAGACATATAACTATCCCCTGCTACATTTAGTAATAACACTAAGTATGGATAAAGGAAATAGTTAAAGTCAAAAAGATAACCACCTAAAAATAAAATACTATTTAAAATACAAATTAGTATAATACTAGCATATTCTGCTAAAAAGAAAAATACAAAAATAACCGCAGAATGTTCCGTCATAAATCCACTAACTAACTCTGATTCCAGTCTAGTAATTTATAGGAATTATTTTGTTATTATTAGGACTATATCTTATACAATTATCTTTTTGTATTATCGCGTGTAGTCTCTGAGGATCCCAACGATTTCGTTGGATCCAGCTAAAGCCGGATCCTACTTGTAATAAAATTACTTTGGTTTCCTGCTGATTATCCATCATGTGTGTGATTTGAAGAGTTCCAGCATATAGCGATATTTAAAGAGACCGAATCATAGTTAGTGAAAACAAGCCTCTGCCAAATCAAAGGGTGCTCTATTAGTTTCTGCAATAGATCCTATAAAGAATACAAGGAATATAGGAAATAAAGGGATCATATATCAAATAGCTCTTTGAGCTTCTATTATGACAGTTATATCTAAACTACCTGCTAATAATACTACAAGAAGAATAGCAGAACTTAATATTAATTCATAACTAATTAATTGAGCTGTACTTCTTAAAGATCCTAAGAATGCGTATTTAGAATTGGCTGATCATCCTGCCAATAATATACCATAGGTAGCTAATGAAGACATAGCTAAAAGATATAATATACCAATATTGTAATCTAGTATCATTAAACCAGGACCATACAATTTTTTTTTTCTTTTAGTTAGAATTTTACAAACTTCTCCCCCTGTTCATACCTTTTTGTATTTCCATTATTTTTGATACATTTTTCTCTAATTTATGTTCTCTTTTTTTAACCATTTCTGATACTAAACATCAATCTTTAAAATCTAAAGATTTTATACCCATTATAGGATATTTAGTAAAGAAGGGTATTATTACATCATTAATATCAGAAAATTTTGTAACTTTAAAATCGATTACATTTTCTTGTTTTCTTAAATAACAATATCCACAATTAAATTGTTTACTAATTGCAGTTAATAATACCTCATCTTTTTCATGCTGGGTGATTTTGAACAATAGAGATTTAAAAATACCTTTGTCTAAAGAAACAGACAAACTACCCTCAGCAGAGGTAAATCCTGCTATTCTCTGAGGATGAGGGATTACACAGTCTTCTCTTAAAGGACGGGGTACTGGAACAGTTTCAGGGAACATTAATTGTACTTCTTTTGATAAACCAAAGTTTAAAGTTGCTCTTATATTTATAATTTCCTGTAATCCTTGTAACGTCAAGTGTTCTTTCATTTGAATAATAGATATAATTTTTTTTAATAATATATAATCCCCTTTTTTTCTAGATATTAAAGGATATTTATCAAAAAATTTTACTAATTCTATTAACTCATTTAATTTTCTTACTCTATAGATACAAACAGATTGATTAGTGATTAAAGTCCCTATTCCTCCTAAACTCTCTTTAATTTTTAATAATAAAAAATAATCTTTAATATGTAGTCTAATTTGAAAAATAGGTTGGATTTCTCAACCCAGTTTATAAGACCGACTTTTTAACACACTACAAGAAAAGCAACCTTCTCCATCGACAAACCCTGTAATAAACCAAGGATGGATTTGTAAGTTTTCATCCTCGATTTTGGGTTTATTGTTACTACATGTACTATAGTAACGGGGAGTATAAATATTTGAAGGTTTAAAACCAATTAACGGTGAATCGTTGTAAAATTTTCTAAACAAAGTTTTATCATAACTTATTTCTAAGCTAATTAGAATACATCTTAAATATATAACAAATGTCTACTTCTAAAATCTTTTATATATCTACAGCCGTTTACTCGTTGCTCTTTTACAATTGCATAATAATATTTTACAATTGATTTAGATCCGCGATTGCCCATTCCTATTACTAGTACCTAGAACACTTCTTTATCTAAGCATTGCTGAATTATGCTTAGGTTTATACATATGTAAGCAATCCTAGATAGTTTACATAGCATACCAACTATAAAAAAGTAACTAGAATCATCTGGCTTGTTACCATACCTGAGTAATTACTTCAGCCACAAATAGTTTTTCAACTATTGCTTGGTACCAGAAGCTTTAGGGGTTCCCCGGAATTTGACTATATTACCCTATGGATTTAAGGTATAACAGCATAACCTAAAAGTGAAAAGATTAAAGTTATAATAGGGCCAAGAAAGAATAAAAATATATTAGCTTGTGTAGGAGAAACATATTCTTTTAATAAAAGTTTAAGCGCATCTGCAAATGCTTGAAGAAGACCATATCAACCCACGGCATTCGGTCCTACTCTTCTTTGCATACTAGCCATTGTTTTTCTTTCTGCTATGGTTATAAAAGCTACAGTTAATAATACAGGGACGGTTACGGCTAACACTTCTAAAATAGACATAATAGTTGATATATATAACATGGTTGGATAAAAATATATTATTAATAAACTACAAATAAAATTCGTAGATTTTAGAGATACTGTAATGAAATATGTTAAAGAGGTATATTTTTATTTTTTAGTTATTTTTAGTTAAACATGAGAGAATTTTTAATGTATAACACAAGTTATACATTACTATAGATTTATATGCCCCCTAGAGGGTTTATTTTTTTTAGATAAATCATAATTTATTATACTATTTGTACTTCTAGGGGATAATGTGAAAAATTTATTTTACCAGTATATTTTTGAAAAGTACCCAACTTAGTAATATGAACCCTATTATAAAATGATAAATTTAGATCTTTAACTTTACAATGAAAAGTGTTTCTCAGGTTTTAGTTAAAACCTATATACAAACGTTATCTGTAGGATGAGGTTCGTAATTATTATTTAAATTAAACATTTTACTATGAATACTAGACTGATGGCTGGTTATTTTTTTTTTTGATTTATTTATCATTGAATCCTAAAAATTTACCGGCCTGAAGGCCAGCTCCGCTAGCATGATTAAATAAATGATTAGAAAAAGAATAATTTGTTATACTATGGATATTTTCACGATTAATATCTATTTAATTGTCTAGTTGTTTAAGTAAAGAAACTATATTAGTGTCACTTACCTCATAACCGTATGTTAAATCTAAAGCTTTAATTAAATGGTAAAAAGTATTTATTAGAATTCTGGTTCAAAATTAAACATACCAACCGCCTATATACTAAAAATATTAGGATCTTTTATAGCTTTTGCAATTTTACCCTATATAGTGTTAAGATTTAACCCGTCTCATGTTAAACCATCCTTTTGTATGCTATAGGGGGGGGGGAAAGTTCTAGGTCTAATGTTCATAAAATTTTACAGTTCTTTCAGAAAAGGTCCTATATCAGTAGTATATAACTGTATAGTTTCGGTATGATTTAAAGCTTTAATTTCGCGATAATAATCCTCTCTTAAGATTTAAAGTTTAAATTTACTAATATAACTACTATTAAATTATACTCCTAAATACCTTACTAGTAATAATAACACCCATGTTAAAAAGAAAATTAACTACTGGTTAAAATAATCTACTGGTGAAATTTAACTACTGGTTAAAATAATCTACTGGTGAAATTTAACTACTGGTTAAAATAAACTACTCGTAAAAATTAACTATAGGTTCTAGTGTCTTTAGTATATTAGCTAACGTAGTATTACCCACATATCTATAAGATATTAAACCTAAATCTTTGATTTTTTTTTCCTCTTTTTAACTAGTTAGTTAAATAAAATTTTGCATAAAAACTGTTACTATTTTATTGTAAAAGTTTAAAACATACATTTTAAAAATATCTGCTTTTTTTTTATAAAAAATAAAAATCTCATTAATTGCAAGATATTTCAAATAAAATATGTCTAGTATATTTAAATTAAATATCTCTAGTATATTTAAATTATCAGATATAATTCGTTGTTAACTTTAAAGAGAAGTTTTGTGCTAAATAATCCAATCATGTCATTTAGTTAACTTTATTAAAATTTAAGTCTATAAATAAAATTTGTAGATTAAAATTAATGGATTAAAGTTTGTCGATAAAAATTTGTATATAAAAGTTCGTCGATTAAAATTTGTAAATTAAAATAGTAGGGTGTAAAGGATTTGAACCTCTTAAAACTTTTAAATTTTATACCATTTCTACCCTTTTTTTTGTTGTTTTAAAAAAAAAATATAATAAAAAATAAAAATAAAAAAAAAAAGGTAAACTGAATGAGAGTAACTAGCTATTCTAGTTAACTGGTGTACCACAAGTTGGACAACACTTACCAGGTATCACTCATACTGTTTGACCTCTTTCTAAACAGGCAGGACACCTTCTCCCCGGTACAGGGTCAGATGGTTCTCCAAAAGAGTCAATACCAGATAAGTTACCAGTCTCGGGTAAATCTATAACATCAAATAGATTTTCTCAACATTCTGGTCCAGTACAACTATAAGATTAAAAAACAGAGAAATTACCACAATCTTGGAAAAAAAGTCCTCACCCATTAGGTGCATCGCAATTAACTAGACCTAAATCGAATGAATAAATTAATGTAGAAACCGAGTAATGAAGACCATCTAATATAGGTGCAGGATATACACCAAAAAGAACAGTAGGCACTACTAAAGTTACTAGTATCGTAAACTCTCTTTTATTTAAGTCTGGTATATTAATTGTGAACATTCTTGAATATCCTCCACCAAAGCTTATTTTTTGGTACATATACATTGTATACGCTGCGGAAAATACGATAGAAGAACTAGCCAATACACCAAATAAGGTGGATCTTTCAAATACACCATAAAGGGATAAGAACTCTCCTATGAAATTTAAAGTTAAGGGAGCACCACAATTAGCAAGACATAATATAAAGAAGAATATCGCAAATAACGGCATTATTTGAGCCATTCCTCTATAAAAAGCTATTAATCTTGTGTGTGATCTGTCATATAATATACCCCCTGCACATATAAATAACCCAGGTGAAACCAATCCATGTGCTAGTCCTAAATTAATACCTCCTTCTATCCCTTGTAAACTATTACTGAATACTGCTAAAAGATAGACTGCTGCGTGAGAAACTGAACTATAAGCTATCAGTTCTTTAACGTCTATTGTTCTTAAAGTACTAAGACTAGCATAGATTATAGTAATAACACCTATTAAATAAATAATATAGGTATACTCCATATAAGCCTTAGGTAATACAGGTAGAATTAATCTAAAGATACCATATAGGCTTAATTTAAGAACAATGGCAGCTAAAATAATACTACCACCTAAAGGTGATTCAACGTGAGCTTTCAATAGTCAAGTATTTAAAAAAATAGTAGGTGTTTTTACAGCAAAAGCTATAAATATACCATAAAACAAGTAAAGTTGGGTTAAGTATAAAAAATTTCCTTTGAAAAGGGCATCAAAATCAGTTGTGCTCATAATAGATGACATAGCCAATATAGATAATAATAAAAATAGAGAACCTAACAGTGTGTATAAAAATAAATAAAAACTGGCTTTTACCCTGTTATCTGAACCAAATATACCTATTAAAATGAACAAAGGTGGTAATATACTTTCAAAGTATATATAGAAAAGTAATGTATCTAATACTAAGAAAACTGCTAATAATAGAGTTTCTAACAACAGTATTATTATTACATATGATTCTACATCTTTTGAAATGGATGTTCAATTAGATAATAAAGATATTGGTATTATTATTGTAGTTAGTAATACAAAATAAATTGATAAACCATCTAACCCTAAATAAAAATCAAAATAACTTGTTTCATAATACTCTTGTACAAATTGAAATTGATTTGTACTAAAGTCAAATAAAATGAAAATAATTAAAGAGATGAATAAATTTACTATAGAAGTAGTTAAGGCTATTAATTTTACATTTTTAACTGTAACTCCTTTATTAAATACTATAGTGACAACACCTAAAATAGGAACTAAAAGTAAAGATAGTAATGACATTTGTATTCAAAAAATTTTAGTATAAGTACCTCTATATGGAGTGTTACACAGCCTATCATTTTACAGATAATATAGATATACTGCATAATGCAAACTACAATCTATTGTTTGCATTTTACATATAATCCAGATACACTGCATAATGCAAAATACAATCTATAGTTTGTCTTTTAAAAATTCTATTATTCTTTGTGTATTAGTATCACCAAAACTAACAGCATTATTCCTATTTTTAAATAAGTCACGATAGCTATCATACAAACTCTTTTAAGTATCTCTTGTATTAGATAAACGAGGTGTAGGATGGTCATTAACACAACCACCCTGGCTAGTTAACTGAAGAGATGATAAAGTCACTATTCTACTAATAATACCACGGTTTGCCCTGTAAGTTAGCACTCCTTGTAGTCTAGTCTCTAAATCATCACAGGTAATCTGAGCTGACAAAGTTTGAGTATCTATTATGTCTCCTGTATCCATCTTCATAACATATTGTTCACTATATTCAACAGAAGTGACATCTTCTAATAAACCCCTATAGGTGTGTATAAAGGTAACTAATCAATATCAAAAAAAGTTAAAACAATGTAATTAATGAGATTTAAATACATAGATAATACTAACAATAAAACCCGTATAGATAGTAAAGGACTAAAAAAACATGGCTAAAAAAAAGGTTATACTTTTTTTATTAACTAATAGAACAACAACTGCAATCATAAGAATAATAAGTTTAAAAAATAATAACATTTGTAATCAAAAAATTTTAGTATAAGTACCTCTATCGAGTATACAAAAGTTACACTTAACCATCGTATCTCAATAATAAATAGTATTTATCTCAAAAATAGATAGAATTTATCTAAAAAAATAGATAGAATTTATCTAAAAAAAATAGATAGAATTTATCTAAAAATAGATTGTATTTATCTCAAAAATAGATTGTATTTAAATAGACTGTGTATAACCATATGTTTTAATATATTAGTTATCTATCTATACAACCTTATGTATAAATATTCAAGGTATCAACCTATACAACCCATATGTATAACAATATAAGGCATCAACCTATAGAACCTTATGTTTAAATATATAAGGTATTAATCTATACAACCATAGGTATAAGTATATAAGGTACCAATCTAAAAAACCCTTATGTATAAATATACAAGGTATCAATCTATACAAAGATATGTCTAACTATATAAGGTATTAATCTAGACAACCATAGGTATAAAGAGATAAGGTATTAATCTATACAACCCTTATGTATAAATATATAAGGTACTAATCTAAAAAACCCTTATGTATAAATATATAAGGTATCAATCTAAACAACCGTATGGGTAAATATAGAAGGTATCAGTATAAACAACCATGTGTCTAAAAAGATAAGGTATCAATCTAAACAACCATATGTCTAAAGAGATAACGTATCAATCTATAAACGATTTGTATAAATAGATAAGGTGTGAATATATACAACCAAATGTCTAAAGAGATAAGGTATCAATATATAAAACCAATTGTATAAATGTATAAATAGATAAGCTAATAATCTCCACTAACTTTCACACCATAAATATATTAAGGTAGTACGTATTTACATATTACTCTCTAAGACTAGATCTTAGCTATATAATGTAGTAAATATATTAACGTAGTTCATCTTTACAAATTATTCTCTAAGACTAGGGCTTAGCAATATAATTTAGTAAATATTTGTCGTAACATTAAACTAAGAAGAGTTTTGATTTATTTAAAAAACTTTCTCTCTCTCAATATAGCTACTTTGTCCCCTATCCTCTCCCTCACTAGTTTGTTACATCGAACAAAAAATAGTTACTCCTTTGTTTTTATTTACCCGCTAACCTCTCCCTCACTATTTAGTTAATTACTCCCACCCTCCCCTACTAAATTGATAATTAAAAATAGCCACCCAACATCGACAAAATGTCAATAAAGTATACCAGCTTCTAATCCTAGGTGATGGTTATTTGTTAAAAGATATGCTAATAGACGTCACAGACCTACTGCTAAAAATACTGTACCTATCATAACATGTAATCCGTGGACTTATCACGCCTTCATGTAATTGATTTCGATAAGATAATAATTAGAATATACATCTTTGCCTAGAGAGAGCCAGGAGAGAAATTTGAATTCCCATTCTTAATGCATGAAATTAATGTTCTACCGGTTGAACTATCCTGGCTAATTTTTATTTATACTAAACATTTAACACTAAAAATCTCTTATAATATGTGGTAGGAATAATAATTAGGGATGGAAAAATAATATGTGATAGGAAAATTATTGGGGATAAAAAAATAATTAGGGATAGGTAAATAATTAAGGATAAAAATGTGTAAAGTATAAACGTAAATATATAAGAGTATTTCTGAAGGAAAAAAGGAATAAAAATGTTAAGTATCTAGCTTACAACTCTAAATACATAATAAGACGATAAATTAAAAGAGTTCTAATACAGGATGTGAATTACTCAATAGGTTATTATATATCTTCTATATAAGCCTATATAAATGCTAATTGTATTAGACTTGGGAGGATACCCTGATTCGAACAGGGATCAGACTGTGCCACATACAGTTGCTCTACCATTGAACCATATCCACCTTAAATTGTATGCAGTGCTAAATAAAATACTATTTTTTTCAGTAATTGTATTATATACTACGTCTTTTTGTATTTTTTTTTTTAGTAATTGTATTTTATACTTCTTCTTTCTTTTTTTTTTTTTTTTTTTTTTCTTATTTTTTTATTTTTATATTT
>Ga0115846_101219_pt1 | contig 11593 bp, 7 predicted proteins | sample InSIn5gowninarea_2_FD_83860 | JGI IMG/M metagenome (GOLD analysis project Ga0115846, IMG submission 83860)
GTCTACGAAGCCAGCAGCTAGAGCGACTATGTTCTTGAGAGCGCCGCCGAGTGACACACCAGCTACATCATCGACGAGGCGAGTATGGAAGTAGGGGCGATGGAAGAGCTTCCTCACATTCTCATGCGACAAAGCTGGGTATTCGGAAGGCAGCGCATGGAGAGCTACGGAACGCTTGCCGGGTTCCTTCTTCTCCGGGTTGAGCAGATTCGTCTGCGAAGACGTAGGAGAGCCTACGGGAGTGGGATGTCTCGAGTCGATAGGTGGAGGGTCGTACGCGACAGTAGTCTCGGAGTACTTCTCCAGGGCAACCTCGGTCGCAATGTTTGCGCCAGATAGCGCGCCGCAATAAATGCCTAGTCTCTGCGCGATCATTTCAGCGATCAACCGGCAGCCCTTTTCTGAGACCTCGACTCCCTTGATGCATGATATCCCGCGCGCGAACGGTGTGATCTTGCCTTCCAGCTCTTGACAGACTTTTGGGATGAATTGATGCGGTAGGTTGAAGACCAAGATCGTAGAATCCTTGACGGAGTCTCGAAGGGAGGGATTGGCGACAACATTTTCGGGAAGTGGTATGTTCGGCAGATACTTGACATTCTCGTGTAGGTCGTTGATCAACTTCGACAGCTTCTGAGGCTTGTTGCAGAGAGGAGAGTCTGGATCAAAATGCCCGGAGCTGAGCGGTACCATGACCTCCTCTTCGAACACCCACATTTGCACATCCTCCTCGAACAGATCGGTGTGTTCTTGCGTGTTCTCTGCAATTACTTTCGCGATAGTAGTTCCCCTGCGGCAGTTGTGAGAGTGCTGTATGTGCAAAGTCCGAATAGGACTCACCAGTTGCCAGACCCTATCACGGTCACCTTGTGCTTCTTGTTCGGGTTGAGGTGATTCGAGTTCGCGTGGTCAGAAGTAGATCCTGGCGTCAAGGCACGAAGTTTGTCGCCTGCCATTGTGAATGAGCGTACGGAGGTCGGTGAGGTATGCAGTGTATATGCTTTGAACGTGAAGGATTTGGCACAGGAGAAGAACGGGACCCTGAACATAAGCTTGTGGTTGTGTGGGGTTTCGAAAAAATCTGGGGAAGCGTTGGGTGAGGGCAAACTTCGCGACCTCTCTGTTGAACGTGGGCGCGTGTTCGTCAGCGAGACCCTGGTCACCTTTCCTCTGACAAGCACTGTGCACGGAGTATGCAAGCTGCAAAAGACCCCCTACAATTCGAGTATGCTGCTCTACAGAAGAAGTTTGGCAACCTGTTGTGCATCTTTACAGGCTTGGTCAAGGATGTTGACGATGATCAGCGTGCGGCTCGGAGCGTTGGATACCGACCCCCTACCTAAAGCAGCCCAACAGCGTATGGATAGCAAGGACATCAGGACCAGACCTCGCATACCTGGGTTTAAAGTGGGCCGGTAACTCATTTAGTGTTGAGGATCATTCGCAGACGTTTAAAGCATTCTACAAGCAGATTCGGGTAAGACAGCGTAGCCAGTACAAAGGCATTAGGCTTCCAGAGATGGCTGTGCCACATAGGGCTGCAGACAGTCGCTGCGACTCAGCCATTGCCTCCAATCACTTGCAATGATAGCAGAATGCGCGTCGGTAGTTATGCCTTCTTGGGCCGTTCATTACTATTCGCTTGCTATTCCTGATCATGCTCTCCGTGAGTCTGTAAATTGCAAATGGTAGACCTCAGAGAAACACCGTCGCTCCTGTCGTAACTGCAGTGCATAAGGAAAAAAACAAGAAGGGAATTTGTATTAATCGGAACCCGCCATGAGAAATTTCGGCCTCTTCAAGGACCCTTTCGGTGTATAGAGGGTGTAATCCAACCATGTCATCTGTGTCTCGTTTTGTCAGACCCCTTATAGCGCAAAGCCGAACAGAGCGAGGGAGCCAGCAGCGAGAACACCGGTACCGTAGCTCTGCGCGAAGGCGAGGGCGGCGGCAGCGCCAGTTGAGCCAGAAGAGGCAGGTGCAGCGGAAGCCGAGGAGGGGCTGTTGGTGCTGGAGCCAGTGGAGGAAGCACTGGTCTGGCTGGCGGAGGAGCCGGAAGAGGACGCGCTGGAGCCAGCGCCGTTAGTAGACGCGTTACGCTGACCGCACTCGACGCTGAGACAGATGTTCTGGCCAGGTAGATCGTTGGGATGGGCAGCGACGCAATCCCGCTTCCACTGGTCGCACTGGAGAGAGGGGAGGGTCTGCGCATAGTCGGAGATGTTGGGAGTGCTGCCACCTTGGCATTCGCATGTGTAGGTGAGTGTGCTCTATGGCCGCGTCAGCTGCCGTCGCTTCTATATCAGTCTCGATCATCGTCGGCCATGACTTACCTGCGTGCAAGTGTTCATGCTCGTCCTGCCACCGCAGATGACCGGGCAAGTGTTGGTCTGCGCGCGGCACCAAGCAATGCGGTCGTCGGAGTCGACAGAGTTGGGGTCTAGACCGCAGCAGGTGTTGTTGAAGCCCTGAGCAGCAACGAAACCGGTGAAGGTCGCAACAGCGACAAAGAGTTTGGAGTAGAGCATGTCGGCGGGCTGTGGGAATTGGATTGATGTGAGAGTGTAGTTATGTCTGCGGGAGTGTTGCTGTTAGCCGCCGAGTTCACCGTTGTTGATCTTTGGTGGAGCAGCCGGTGGCGCTTGGATCGTTGAGTAAACAGACGAAATATCGTACCTGCAATTGGAGATGGTTCGCAAGGGCAATGGCAATGTCCCAACCTGTCCGGGATGCTTTTTGATGTTCGAGCAAGAGGGTTGGTTTGCTGGAGGCTGGAAGAGGGCGAGAACGATGGCTGGGTTATGAGAGGGAAATATATCTTCGGTATGCAGCGGCCGGCGGGACCTTGGAAAGCTCGGCAGTTTGGCGCTAGCGACGATCGAGCTAGCTCATTTTCGGCCGGAGAGATGCTCAATGCATGAAATATCGCAGTCTCACAGCAATTGCCATCTGCATTGAATTGTCACTGCCTCAAGTTTGTTTCCCGTCACTCATGTCTTGCGGTCTTTGCCGTCTCATGCTCGTCTCCTCCTTCCTCGGAAGCTCATGAAATACAGAGTACAGATATACCCACTGCGCTTATCAAAATGGAAGTCTTGTACGGAGATTGCTTTCATCTGCTAATGGCCAGGGTCGGCTAGGATACCGGCCCAAGTCCCGCCACGCAAACCCCCTCCCAATAGTCGTCGGGCTTAGCGCGAGAGATAAGTCGCAGATAGTCTACTGCATGTAGCTACCTCCTAGGAGTCAAGCTCTGCGTCTGGATCTCCACACTCTCCACCTGTTTGCCATCGTGGACTACCACTTCAGGCAGCTTGTCAGAAACGCGCGTCCTTCAGCTGGTCTCGATGTGTCTCCCATGTACAGAGTATGACCTCATGACAGCTACATCTGCCTACCCTTTGCGAGTCTTCTATTCAGATCCCTTCCAAGCTGGCGTCCTGCTGGGATGCAGCCCTCGGCGACCGCCAAGATCTGCCGCTAGAGCTGCAAAGCCACAACAGAGCCGCACCTGCATGTGGTGGGAACTGCTTGCGGTCCGAATTGTATATCACTCGGAACACATGATCCATGGGCTCATGTTGCGTATTGGACATTGGGCTTTTTAACTGTACAAATGAACTTTGCCACATAGGTTTTACAGTGAGGGCGGGCTTGCCGCTTTGATACTTGCACCTCCTGCTTGAGCGACTATGACCGATACATGGTTTTCGTCCTTTAGCTTTTCTTCTCTTCGTTAAGTGGTGTACAAAAAGTCCGGTCTCTTATCACCAAGTTTCTCCACCTCTTCTCGCGGTTTTCCTTCGGCCCAATGATCTCTCTTTCCAGCCAATCTGTTGCTATTTTCTCTTCTGAGCAGCAGCGTGGTCATGACACTGCCTCCCAATAGGAAGAGGGTCATGTATGCGATCACGACGCCATGGCCTAGCCTGAACCTCGGCGAGTCCTTCTGTTGGTAGATATTGCTGCTCACGACCCCGTTCAGGTTGCCCCAACCAATGACAAACTGTAAGATGTCAGCTGACGCACAACTAAATATTGATCGATACTTACACCGAGAGTCACTCCACGCTTGTACACACCCTCTACGTTGTTGCTAGCCCAGGAAATGGTGTTTGCAACGCACGGATAAATGCCGAGTGCTCCGAGAAACGTTCCGGCATATTGGACTCCAGGATTTCCACTTCCCAGAAGCATTGAGAAACCGATAATACCCAAGAACGAAACACCAATGTTGCAAAGACCTCTCTGCTTCGTCCTGTCTGCCAACCAGCCGATGAAGATCGTCATGATCGCCGCGGCTGCGTAGGGCGGTACGGAAAGCAGGTTGGCTCTAGTACTGCTATATCCAAGACCTCGAATGATTGTCGGTAAGAAGAGTGAGAAAGCGTAGAGAGCGCCATCACAACCCATGTAGATGATAGCGAAGCACCACGTCTTCCAGTCCTTCACAGAAGCCCAGAAATACTCCATCTTGAAATCCTCGTGCTGAGCGCTAGACTGCTTATCCTCTTTCAACCGGCGGAGAACACGCCTTCGATCATCTTCGGACAAGAAAGTGGCTTCATCAGGAAAATCGTGGACCATCCAGTAGCTGACGATACCAACTACTATTGTCGCGAGGCCTTCCAAGATGAAGATCCAGGCCCAGCCATGTTTGCCGCCGATACCATTCATCTTAGCGATTCCCGCAGCCAAAAGACCGCCAAAGGATCCTGCTAAAGCTGCTGCCGAGAAGAATATGGCAGCTCTGATACCGAACTCAGATCTTTTGTACCAACAGCTTAGGTAATAATTCACACCGGGAAACAATCCAGCTTCAGTCATCCCGAGAAACCATCTTGCCGTTGCCAGACCAGCGAAATTGTGGACGAGGCCCATGCAGACCATTACGATGCCCCAAGAAAGCATCGTAAGAGGCAGGAAGATACTGGGCCGCAGGCGCTTGAGCAAGATGTTGGTAAGTGGCTCGAACAGAGCATACGAGACGAAGAATATCGAAAGCGAGGCATTGTACTGCCCGTTTGTCATTTTCAGATCGTTTGTCAGGCCATCCTTAGATATTATGTCAGCAAATGTTGGCTGTCGGACCCTCCGAGCAAGACTACTCACCACTTTCGCGTTTCCAATGTTCGTTCGATCAAGGAACGAGATTAGGTACAAGAAGCTAAGCCATGGGATCAATGCAATGTCCAACTTCCAGAGCAATGCTTTGTCGATCTTCGCCTTCTCTTCTACGCTCAAGCCTTCATCTGGATCTGGAGGAAGGCCATCAACTATAGCGTCATCGAATTTCCCTGTGGCGATGCGCTTCTCATCGTCGGACGGCGAGTGGTCGTACCCTGACATCTTGGACCACCTGACTTTGTGATGACGGCGCACAGGATTGATGCAGTGTAAATTGTCGCACAAACTAAGGTCAAAGTCAAAGTACACGATGCTCGTAGCGGTAGTTTGTTCCAATTCTTGATTCTGGACAGATGATGCTTCTGCAGGCTCACCGACCAGGTTCAGGAAACCAAGACGTCAGTCAAGACCTGCGATTTGCAACAGCAAGGGGGTTGCATGTGCCTTCTTATACAGCCGCCATCCCGCCCTCACAGCTTACACGACCCGTCATCCTAGACTAGCCGCCACGAGTAATCATATCTAGAGGTCCCATTATTGTGGAGGAACGGGCGCTTTCCCTCCGCTGTTCGGGAACCACTATGGGACTTACCAGCGGCAAGCTAATCGAGCTTGCCACATAACGGTACGCCCGCCCGCCAAGTGCTTAGAAAGTAAGGCTTCATCAACCCTCAAGCCCTTGCCTACTCTACGCTGCGCTCCAGAGGGTCTCTCGTCCTTCTTTCCTGAACTTTGCTCAGATAGGGCGAACAGAGCTCGATCTCACGCGCTCGGGTATCTTACCACCTCATGCTTAAGAGGGCCCCGGTGCTCCCCTCACACGGGTTGCTCGCCTCGGTTATCGAAAGCGCTTCATAACTGGAGGCCACGGGGCGGTCCAGCGGCGCGGAGCGGTGACTAACTCTTGAAGGTTAGTTGAGGCTGGAGCACGGTGCACGTGGCTGAGTGGTAAGCTCGATCCATCGGCGTTGCTAAGTCCCATGAGTTTTCCCCTGCCATCCTAATCTTGAGCCAATCTCATCGCGGTCATGGCAGGCCCGCGGCTCGATCATGAGGAAGTTTGGAAGCGCAGCTGTGCAGAAGGAGAGTTCCTGAGCTTCTGGCCGCCGGCTGGAATTTACCGAGGCTGTCAGAGCATGGTGGTAAGCAGCAACCTCGCCCATGCGAAAAAGCTTGAATCATGAGATCGCGGGGTCTAACGGTGTTCATGAAGCTTGGCCGCTTCGTTGGCGAATCAAAGCCGCGTTGTGCTTTCCCCGGTATATGTCATGCCTTCATGGAATGAGTTGGGGCGCCACAATGTCGAGCGACATCGGAGATAAGCTTAAGATATCTGCGTCAGTATGAACGGTCATTCTTGGCAGTGGCCTTCACACGACTCCTCGACGGAAGTTGGCTTTGGCCAGGGTTTCACTTTCGCTGTAGACAGCGACGGTTAACTGGTGTGGATAGCAATGCGTCTCCTCGCACGGAACATGCGGTGAAAACAATGGTCATGACAGCGTGACAGTAACTTCGAGCAGTAAAAAGAAGGATTCATGATCTAATGGGCCTCCGCGTGCTTCATCACCTCGAGTCCTTGAGCATTCGGGTAGACTTCACCTCCAAGCGTTCCCGCGGCGTCCTGTTAGCACGGGAAGATCGTGCTGCAAGTCGTACACGCTACGAACCTCTTACCGCTGTCCTGAACAGTGGTACCAGCCTGCGCCACGTCAACCTCGTCCTGACAGGCTGCTTGCGTCATCCTTAAGCCAAAGTGCTCATTACTTGATTTACTCCGCTGCACTTGTCACCTGGACCTGACAGAAAAGCGATGGATGTCGACGTGAATCGCAAGCGAACGAATCTGTGATGTCGTTACCTTTCAAGATCATACCCCGTCAAGCTTAAGCAAGAAGGCTTGTCCTGTGAACATGATCGTGTTATTCAGTAGCATTTGAGGGACCAAGAAGGGAGTATGTGTGTACCTGAAAAAGTCATATGTGGGTACTGATAGGGTATGTTCACACCTAGTCCACCTGGAGTAGACATGAAATGCTATAACCTCTCATACGTCTGCTTCAACCGCTTCGCAACATCTTCTCTCACCTCCTCTGTAATCTCTCGCGCACTTTTCACACCCCGCACCAATCCGACATTCGTCCCCGCATACGTCGTCATTCGTGCGGCATCGCCCCACCCCTCATCACCCTTCTCCATTTCCTGGTTATACAGCTTCTTGTTCTCCTCAGGCTCCATGCCACTCAGATGATCGCGATAACTCTGATTGATGACGCCGCGCCCACCATAGCCTTCTGGCCACTCAGTGGTGCCTCTAAGATAGTCGTATACGCTCGACCTCACAGTCGACACCCCACCATCCTCAGCCGCGAGCACAGCATCCATATACCCTTTACTAATATTCGCCTCATAACTTGCCAAGTATCTCGTTCCCATCACCACACCCTCAGCTCCAAGCGCAAACGCTGCCGCTGCTCCTCGGCCTTCTGCGATGCCGCCTGCCGCGATCAAGATAGGCAGTTCGTCCTTCTCTTTCCTTTCAGGGAACTCTCTTTCTAGAGTATCAGCGACCTCAGGAAATAGCGCCACCAGCCCCGCCCCCTTATCCAGCCCATGACCCCCCGCGTCCTGCCCCTGCACAACAAGAACCTCCGGTCTACAGCTTCTCACAACTTCGACCGCGCCCTTCACCGTACCTACCTGCACCCAGATATGTGTCCGCCCCTGCGTCGCCTTCCTCACCTCTTCCGTCCAGAGCACCAGATCATCCAGGTTGCGAGGTGCAAAGAACCAGACGGCGGCGGGAATGTAGTTTTTGAACGCGTTGCACGCTTTGGCGAGATCGGCGCCCCAATTCAGGAGCCCGACGCCGAGAGGGAGGACGTCTTCGTGGGAGGTCGGCAATTGGCTGGATGGATTTTCTTGTAACAGGTCGTAGGCTTGCATGAGGTGCTGACGGAGGTGGGATGTGTCGGAGCCCGCGCCTAGGAAACCTATTCCTCCTGTGACGGAGTCAGACAGTGTCGTGTGGGCTTCGACGAGTATGATAACTCGTGACCAGCTACGCTCTAGCCATATCGAAGCGTTCGTGTCTGGAAACGTATTGGATGCGTACCTGCCTTACTGACCTCTACTGTTAGTGAGGCTAGCGCGATCATGCGCATCGGCGCGCTGCAGATGAGGGGCGTTTGGATCCATGGGTAGGCTTTCTTTAGCTTTGCGAGATTGGAGGGCGGCATATTGGTAACTTATGGAGTCTCTCTTTGCGCAATTTCTGGGGAGGAGAATGGACTATAGATATCCATTTAAAGCAGCATCTCACGTCATCCATCGCCGAATCTCGGACGCGAAGACGTAGCTATGGGGGTCCCTGCGCCTCATGATGCACGTTAGATCGCCGTCAACATGTGCGAGCCCAGATCTGGGGTGCAGTAGCATAAACGGTGACTTCCGAAGTTTATCCGCCCCGACTCACGACTTCACGAAATTCTTCGAGGAATGAAAACTAGAGAGGTCGGTGTCGCTCTTGCTTCTGCTCTTATATTGCAAATATTCTTACCTGCTGTCGATTTCTCGAAGATTCCGACCACAGCAGCGTCCGACTGCCAGTGAGGTTACATATCCCCACCGGAAAAAAGAGCAGAGATATCGTCAACATGTCAAACGCGCCAGACAGGTAAGCTCTGCCTTTCTTCTTCGTTCGTCACCTTCGACACCGGATATCTGGATATGGAAAATTCTTCATTGCTTGTTGTGAGCGCGTTTGTGGAAGTACCTCACTGGGCAACAATTTCCGCATCGTCGACAAACATGGAAACCACGACAACGAAGCGTTATGATGGAGCCTGCACGCGCTTGCAAAGAACACTCGGATCACGCGCCTGATACCAGGAACATATACAAACACTCAAGCTGCGCTTTGTGGATATAAAAAGCATCGATGTCATACGTTCCTGCCGCAATTACACAAAACTTGAACAACACGTAAGACACGGAAGTCCTTGCCGGATCGCGATGCCTCAATTTGGACAGGTTAGAGGGCAAGAGTTGGAGCATCTGCGGCTGTGGGGTTCGTCATTTTCAACATCTGCAGCCTCAAACCAACAGGAGCAACAAGATACCCCGGCCTCGTTGGCTTCATCAGCTCCAGCTCCAACCTACTACAAGGATGACCACGGCGACAACAGCCCGGAACCACAATCATCGGTATACTCACTTCGCGCTGTCAACTCGGGCGGCGTCAAAGCCACCGACTCTGCACCACACCACCAGAAGATAATCGGTTCTGGAGGCCGCTACATCAGAACCGTACACATGGAGAAACCCGGTATGAAACACGCGACTGATCCACCCCCCGACAGATTCGAGCTCTTTCTGCTTGGAGAAGGTGAAAAGAAAGTCACTTGGCAATTCGACACCCGTACGTATTCCCCATCCACTTTATCCATGCACACCCGATACGTTCCTTCTTTAACACTATATACTTCACAGGAGTACCAAATACCGCAATCTTTGCTTTCCTCAAAGAAGACCACACTCTCGGCAATCTCCTTACATCACGCCTCCACTCCTACCCAACCGTCACCTTCGCCGCCTACATCGTCCCTCACCCGCTCTTCGCCAACTTCGACCTGCGCGTCACGACCGATGGAAGTATATCGCCGAAAGAAGCGCTACTGACGGCGTGCAAGGACTTGGTCAGCGATCTGTCGGCGTTGAGTAACGAGTTCACGAAGGAGATTGAGTTGAACAAGATCGCGAATATGCGGGAGAGGCAGTAGCGTGAGACTGGATAGACGTGGTAAAGTAGCCACCGGAACAGGAAGATAGGGTCGGCGTTGAGTTTGTGCATTGCTTTGGATGGAGCACTCGACAGCATTTACGTGGCGTTGTTGATGGGTCTGGGTCTTCGCATGTTCGCTGTGAGAGCGAGCTTTCAACGTCAATGTGGCCACACTGAATTGCCAAGTAAGGTTTTCAAGCCCCCTCTCCATGTGCTCCTGATTGTGCGGTAGCTATAGCCACTTCCCACAGAGATTACCATATCAAACGTTATCCGTTAAACCCAGCAGGCACGAGTACGTCATCACAACGCTTCTGTCCAGTCGTTGCATTCGACTGTGACTTTCCAAACACTTCTAATCAGCCAAACGATAGTCTCCTATGTTCGCTTCCTGACGGTGAATGCCAGTAATCCCATTGCTGTAACGCAATTCAGGGCTCAGCCAAGGTTTTGGCCTTCTGCCAGACATTTCTCGGGATATGACTGACGCTTCTCTGACGACACTACCAGTGGATCATCTGTCGTCGTTCGAGCACTTAGAAGGTCAATGGTCGATTGAAAGGAAAGCAAGGAAGATGCACAACCCGATGCAGTGGCAGACGACAGGCGACAGGGCAAGGACGCTACGACTGAGAGTTTGGCTATTGTGGCGGAAGTGCTACATTCCAGTAAAGCAAGGTATGAAAAGGGATCAGGGTTGACAATAGGAGCTTTCTCGTGAGAGCTATGGAGAAGTTGGTGCACGTAGTAGCGGGAGCGTCTAGCCAGATTTTATAGAGAAAGGAACCGGGCGACTGGGCACATCGGCTGCATCGGGAAGCGTTCATGGTACATGCTGATTTGTTCCCAAGTCGCGGCGTACATCTCGTGGAGTTCGTCTCGTAAAGGCTTGTGGAACTAGTTTTCAGGAAGTAGGATATTCTTACCTTTTAGGGCGACTACAGAGTCAACTACGCATGCGATCACATTATTGCTACACTTACATCATGCTGTGCACATATTCCAGCCCAATATAGGCATTCTCTTTCATCCATTACCAACGAGATAATCTCAGGTTCTTCGGCTCAACCTGCGTGGATCTTGCGACCCAACCGCAGCCGACACGCTTGGCGCGGCATCCAGGTCCCCAAGGTCAGCACGACCATCTGCGTCACACACGCCTAATCACCTACCACAAACAATGTCGACAACAATGTGCAGAGCGAGTCCCATGCTACGCAATGCCGCAGCCCAGAGCTGTCGCGCACCGCTCGTGCCGTTCGCGCCTATCCTGACAGCCTCCTACACCACATCGAGCAGCTCCAGGAGACAAGCTCCCTCATCGCCTTCCATCAGCATACCGCGCCGCAGCACCCAGTGGCCGCAGCTAAGACCTCGACAAACAATCACAATTCATATCCCAGCACGCCGACACGCCTCCACAAGCACAACGCCCTCCGATCCCACCACCACTACGCCTCCAACCACATCAACAGAGACTGAGACCCTAACATGGAATCGCTTTCTCGCCTTGCGCAAAACACGACGCCGCATCGGGCTGCTCTGTTCCGTTCTCGGCGCAGTCGGAATGACGGGTGTCGGTGCGACTGTGGTCACCACCTACGATCTAGACCAGTGGGCCAAAGCGACGTTTGGCCTAGATGAGATTGTGAGTACGGGACTGCTGTGTTTGGGTTTTACGGG
>Ga0115846_101221_pt1 | contig 11574 bp, 15 predicted proteins | sample InSIn5gowninarea_2_FD_83860 | JGI IMG/M metagenome (GOLD analysis project Ga0115846, IMG submission 83860)
TTGCGTTCTTTAGCGGCTTCCAGCTCGTCCTTGAGCCTGTCATTCTCCTTCTCCAAGGTGGACCTCCGTTTCTCAAGCTCTTTAAGTGTGCTCTTCAGAGACGTCAGACATTATTAACGCCTCCTCAGCGACTCTCATCAGCAGATCAGACGTGATGCCGCCTTTTGTTAGAGCAACAGACCTGCTTGTTGTAAGCCTTCTTTGAATCATCGGCAATTCACCTCAATGCGGCTTCAGGCAGCCTTAAAATCAACAAACTCCATCGGCGGCTTATCGGCCTTTCTCGGTGATTCGTTTATAAACCGTTCAAACTTTTCCAGCATGAAAAACAGCTTGGTGGCTCAGTTGTATATGAGATTTCGTGTCTTGCATGCGACAGCTCTGCACAAAATGGGGAAGTTCTACTCGTTATTCGACAGAATTCCAATTTTTCGCAATGCAAAAACTGCCCCCGTGGCGCAGTGGTAGCGCGCCGTTCTTATAGACATGACTGTCGTCACGTGTATGACACCTCTTCCGAAGTGATGCGGATGCCGTGGGTTCGACCCCCACCGGGAGCATATTACCTTTCATCTTTTTGGCTTGTTTGGACCTCATTGCAGCTGTATTTGGTTGCTTGATTAAGACGACAGTTTAGTCCACAAGTTGTCGCTTTGAAGTTTTGCATGATCTTATGTTTGGGTGACCGCTGAGTACATTACCTTTTTTCATGCACATGCAGGGGCAAGCTGAGCTGACTGACAGCCGCATTGGCTTCTTCTAGACTGATTCCTCCAACTCAGCTGACAGCCGTGCATTAGCATCGTTACACAAGGCTGTGTTGTTCAAACACGATATAAAATGCAGTCATCGCGGCCCTTGCTTCACGTCTTGAAGATCTACTAGTAGCTACTGATGCCCTATACACCAGGTCTACTTGACAATCTACCCACGCTGTCTTTATTCTGTTCTTCCTTCCGATGATGTTCATCTCCTACTTTACTTTCCCTTTAGCTATCTTACTCTTCGTCTCTCCAGCCTTCTGCACTCCTGCCTCATCAGACAGCAGTAACTGCAATGCTGCTACTTGCCTATCCGATGACGACGCTGCCACAATCGCATACAACTATGGCCAGCTCCTCAGCAACTTTTCCATCAACCTAGCTCAAACGATCCTGTCAAACACCTCTTTTCAAGATCAATCCGATAGCGCCAATACACTGATTGATGGCGCCACTCAATCGCCAATCCCTGTATGCCTCCATCAGCTCAAATCCATTATTTGCAAAATACTAATAGCATTACACACAGCTCGGCTCACTCACTTTCACATCTCGCGCCCAACTCATCTCCATGCAGGGCACACAAGCTAACATCCCCTTTCGCATCCTCAACGTTTGGCATAACTGTAACACTGTGACGTTGAGATGGGTATCGGCTTTGGTGCCGCAGCAGGTGCAGGGCATAGATGTGTTGGAAATTGTGCAGAGTGGGAGAGGAGCGAAGGCGCAGTGGCTGATTGAGAAGGTTTTTGGTGAGTTTAATAGTGGTGCTTGGTTGGTTGATGGTGGGTGTAGTGTGGACTGTCCTGCTAGATAGAGGCTAGTGGTGTGGACGAAAGGATTGTCGAGGAAGGCTGGTGGGCGTGAAAGTGTGATTGTTTGTTTGTGTGCTTTTTGTGTCAGGAACTGCATTGCGCGGTTCGTCTGGCATCGCACATTCAAAGTGATGCTTGACAAGTTGTATCATAATATAATTCTAGACTTATATCAAACCCTCGCTACGGACCCTGCCCATGCACAAGTTTAGCCACGCCTCGTTCCCAGCTCCCAACAGTATAAGTCTTAACTCTCAAATCATCTATACACAGCTGAACAGGCAAGCCCGTTCCACTTCCAGCTTCCATAGTAACAGCACCCAGCGCCCCCCACGCCGACTCCAGACGCTCCATCCGCACCATTCTCTGAGCCCATCTACCCACTTTGCCCATACCCTCAAACATCTCGACGCCTATGCTCGAATCGCCGGCATTTTTGTACGCCATTGTGTTGTTGAATGGCTCGGTAGCTCCGGCGTCAATGACGAACCAGAGGTCTAATTGAACGGCTGGCTTCGCCTTTGAGAAATCGTGCGTGCCTTGAACATAGTCGTAGCCAGCTCCAGGAGGATACCCTTTGAGTCGCATTGAACAGTTTTGTGCTCGTGGAGGATGAATTGGGGCGTGTTGTGGGTGAGAGGCATTGAGAACTGCACAGCCGAAACTGAAGCTTTGGAGGTCGAACAGAGCGACTATACTGCCCAGGTAGTTGCTGGTGAAGATGGCAGGACCATATCTTTCATCACTCAAACCGTCGTGACATGCCATAGGACTTGCTGGGAGTGGTGGTTCTCGAGGGACTTCTTTTGGCAAGAGAGCTGGTTCGTATGTGTACGAAGGTTTTTCGATTATCGAGGTTGACGTTGTTGTGGTGGTAAGGGTATGAGAGCCACTAGTTGTGGTGATTGTAAGAACACGCTTGATTGGCTGTGGGTTGAATAGTGGGTTCTGTGTGAACATGTGGCTCATGAATGGGTAGTGAATCGGAGGTGGTTGTGTTATGTTCCAGCCTTTGAACAGCAGACTTTCATATATACCGACATCAAGGCTGTCTGTTCGGGTATCAAACTGATTTTGTGTCAGTCGAGCTCAAAGGTTCTGGTCAGGCATACTTACATCGGCTACTTTATTGCTTGTTGAGTATGATAGTGCTGATGTATAGGATATGAGACATGCCGAAACAAGCAAGGCAGTATTATGAAGCATTTTGTAAGATATCTCCCAGCAGAACTAGGTGCAAATGACGAGCTATCAGATTTATTTTTCTTCACGCAAATGGCATAGAGTAAAAATGTCCTTTAGGCAGTCATCAAGACAACGATCGAAGAGCGAGCTTTTGACCTCATATTGGTTGCCACGAACGGGGACTCCTGCAGGTACGAGGTCGAGCACACAAACAACGGCATGTTTGACGTAGATTTATTGCTTTTCCTCCGACGCCTTAGTGGTCAACGCGCTTGTTGCGCACGATTAGGATTTTTTCATGCCTTGTGCTTCTGCAGGCTATCGAAGACAGGCAGCCTCCAAGCTGTGGCATGCCCTTCATCCTCTGGCACTTTTCTTGATCTTTAAGCCATTGTGTTTATGTATCACACTCATGATTTCGATTCAAATACGAGATGCAAGAGGAGTAGGAGGATTATGTAAGAGATAGCCGTTGAAGCGCTCGCCTCCACTTTGCAAGGACTACAGAACGCGCTCAAACAGGAGTAAGTGAGGAGAGCAGTAAAAGCTCTAGACTTAGCAAAGGTTGTCTTTTTAGTAAAGGTCAAAGCCAGAAAGATTTGTTAAGGAGAAAGTGCTGGCTATCCTTTCTCGTTTGATTTTCGGCTACCATTCTCCCGGCAACGAGAAGTGAGATCAACATTGACGCGCATAATCTGAAACAACTCTGTTACTTCGACATGCGACAGTAAGACTTGAACTATGGCAGCATCAAGGTTGGGTTCGAGGCGGCCGTCCCTTGCGACGGATCATGGCTCTCCAAATGAGCTTGAACTGGGAGATACTGTCGAGGTTGCTGGTGGAAACAGAGGCATTGTCAAATATATTGGCGCTGTTCAAGGGAAAAATGGCGTCTTCGCGGGTGTCGAGTTGAACAGAGACAGCGCTGCTTTTGGAAAGAACAGTGGCGAGGTTGATGGGTATGTTATCAAGCCCGGTTTCCTCCATGTAACGACAGACTGACTGGAGAAGAGTGCAGTACTTTACATGCGTGGTCCCTGGCGCCGGTATATTCCTCCCTGCCTTTCGAGCAGCAAAGATTGACATTCCACGAACACCATCCCGCTCCATACGATCACCTCCTACCACACCTTCAATACCCACGTTCAGTCAATCTGTTGGTCCTGGCGCACGACACCCTTTCAGCCAGACTGTCGGACCTAGCGCACGAGCGCCAACACCGCAAGCGAAACCAAAATCTCGGCCATCACTACCTCGACCTGGTTCACCTGCGAAAGCACCTGCTGCAACCCCGGGGCGACCCACTGTCGCAGGCTTACGAATACCTTCCAGTCCTTCTGTATCACGAGCACCAACTAAGCCAGCGACACCAATACCTGCAAGAACACAATCAAGAGCTCAGTCTCGCGTAGGAGACAGCCGTGCAGAAGCGCCAAGCACACCTACATCAGTGGCTCGTCCTGGGGCTGGTGGTCGTACGACTTCAAGTTCGCTTGGAGGAGCAGCGAGAGCAGATGAAGTACGAAGGTTGCAAATATTGCTGGAAGAGAGAGATCGACAACTTGCAGAACAAGCCGCTAGCATATCCGAGATGGAGGTTGCTCTTACAGAGTTACAAACAATGGTGGCAGACAACACAAACAACAATCAGGAATCAATCAGCAGGGATGTACAAGCAAATGAAGAAACATTATCTGAACTCGAGCAATTGCGGTCAACATTAGTGGAAAAGAACGATCGCATTGCTACATTGACGACAGAGTTTGAGTCGCATAGACGAGACTTTCGTGAAACGATATCTGCACTCGAATCTGCGTCCTCAGAAACAGAACGAGTCTACGAGGCAAAGCTCCGAGAAACCATGCAACAAGTCGAAGAGCTCAGAATAAGTAATGAAGACCTGATGGACCGAGAAGGTGAAGTTACAGGTGAGAAAGCAGATATGGATATGGTAGCGGAACAACTTGCACAATTGGATAATCTCGTACAGGAGCTTGAAGAAGGACTAGAAGGAAGTCGAAGGAATGAGGCAGAAGCGAGGCGAAGAGTAGAAGAGCTTGAGGGCGAGGTCGAAAGAGAACGATTGGCATTAGAGCAGGAAAGAGAAAGACATCAGGAAAGTGGCAAAGATCGAGGAGTCGAAAACCATGCTGATTCACAAGCACTCACTGCTAGGCTGGAGCAGGAGAAACTGGAATTGGAGAAAGAGTTGCAGCGGCGAGATGAAGAACTTAGAGATCTGGGTTTGACATTCCGTCAACTCGAACTTAATGCAAAGGAGCATGATGCCCGAAGTACAGAGAAGGGTGAAGAGCTGACGTCTCTGAAGAGCACACTTAAAGAGCTTGAGAAACGGAGGTCCACCTTGGAGAAGGAGAATGACAGGCTCAAGGACGAGCTGGAAGCCGCTAAAGAACGCAACGCCGAACTCGTCGCCAGCACACGAAGCAAGAGTCAAAGCCCAACACGAACACGTACGCCACTGGGAAGCCGTGCGACAACTGCAGCACTACGTCCGTTCGTCCACGATAGTCCGCACGCTCTTTCCTCCATCCTCAACTCGCGACACGTTCGAGGCTCCACTGAGACTACAGTCGATGACGACAAAGATGAGCTATGGTGCGACTGGTGTGAAATGGCAGGTCATGACGTGCTCAGCTGTACTGCCACAACCACGACGAAAATATCACCAACGCCAATACAGTCAGGATTTGGAGATGTCGATGGGGCCACAGGTTCAGCTGATAACGACTTCCTCTCGTCGAAAAATCTACCACCCATACAGTCAGAACGAGAACCTGCTTTTGACACGAAGAAGGAGGATACTCCATCGGTTGAATACGATCCGAATCATGAAGGACCAGTGGCAGGGAAAAAGAGTGGGAAAATTGATCCTGGTAAGCATTGCATATTCTGCTCTCTTGACGGGCATGAAAGCTTGGATTGTCCCTATGAGGAGGAGCTGTGATTGAACTTAGCCTCTTTGGGCAGCATTGAAGAGCGTTGCAAGGCATTTTGGCATTGATATAGTATACATCATAGTCCTCAGGATTGACTTTCATTCTTTTTGCTCCGCAGCCCTCTCTTGAAAGGCGGAAACTGGCAGCATCCTATACCCATTTCTCAAAACACCCCCATAAATCTATAATTACCGTGCTGCTACATGCATTGAAACATATTGAGCATATAACTGAAATAGTACAGCTACTTTTGAAGCATCATTTATGGGAGAAGACTCCCTTCTCATGGCACCGCGTCCATTTGTATTTTCGCTGCTAATTTCCGCTCTCTCTCTTCGTAAAAATAAGGCTTAAGTCGTCCGGTGTATGCCAAGCATTCTAGACATCTTCCGTCCTCGACTCCTCTCTACCTTACATCTAATTCATCAACGTATCCTTTATGTGAAGAAAGTCCTTGCGAGGCGAAGCAAAATACTGTGTTGTGATCGCTGCTTTACCTCGATCATGTTTGGACTAACTAGCATGCGGAAAATAACCAACATTCCCCCAACCCTGTTCAGGTCAATTGTACGTGATGAATATCGTCGTTTCTTCTCATTATCTGCTCGTCGTACAGGCAACGGCGTGACCTGGCATGATGACGAAGTTCGGCGATTGAGAGAGTGTATCGCTGCCAAAACGGACTTGAAGAGCATCACCGCAGAATTCGGTGGACGATCGGAGGGCTCTGTCAAGGGCAAAATTTACAGCCTCGGATCTCAAGTTTCACCAAGGATTAAGTACCCGCCGCAGAGTATAGACTTCAAGATCTTACGCTTCAGGATTCCGTGGACGCCAGAAGACATCCTAAAGCTCTAAAAGTGTGCGGAGAATGATGAGGACCTTAACAGCATTATAATGAAATTCCCGCAACGTCGTATTCAGTCAGTCACCGATAAACTCGCGAGACTTGGTCTGAAATTTCGTCGTTTAGAAGAGCCTGGCACTAAACGCGGCAAGCGCCGTCCTTGGTCGACAAAGGATGATGCAACACTTCTCGCTTATATAAAAGATCATTATGCCAACTCGAAGTTAGTTCGCGAAAATCTGAATGTAGCTCCTCTGGCTACTCAACTGCGGCGCACAGCTATGAGCGTTTGGGCTCGGATAGGGAGACTCATGCATTCGGTGTCGACACCATGGACTTCCCGGCTATGGACTGAAGAGGACACTCAACTGATTTCGAAATGGCGTGCTGAAGGAGTGAAAGTGAAAGTTATTGCAGAACGACTGGGTAGGAGTGCATTTAGTATCGAAACCCGAATCGGAAGAACAAAAGATCGTTCTTCAAAGTAATAGCAAGTATGGTATTGACACTCATCAGCGCTTTCGCTCAGCAAGGACACAAATCTTAAGTCTATTTGTTGCCAGGTATCTCCACATGCGAATAGCAGATTATCTGGCCGGTCTACCATCGACGGCAGTCATGCAAAGAAGGATGATTACAGCTAAGAGTGGTGCAACGCGTCTTCAACATATTACCAGTTGTGCGAAATCATCCACATCTGAGAGATCAGAGATATTGGTTCGCAATGTAGCATCCTGATATTTGCACCATAGAAAGTGCCTTTCCTGATAGCCTGATACAGAGTCTGTACAGACGAAAGCTGGTTGTTGTGTCGTGTTTCGTCCTGAAACGCCGCCAAGACCTGAGAACGCCTTTCCTCGTTTCAGATCGAGTCACAATCACCATACAAAGCTCAGAGATGTGAACGACATCGCATCAGAATTTCTTGAGTAATGATTATTCTGCGTTCAGGCTAGACTGGCATCAGAATATGATATGGTTATAAGTTTAGAGGCTTCCAATTGGAAGGAGCTGGTTTCAAACAGCAAGAGCGAGTGACTGAACGCGGCAGTCACGCGACTGGACCCTGCTTCTCAACCTTCTTCTACTTCACTGCTGCCTAACTTCTTCTCGTCATCTTCACACACCTCCACTGTACTGGCGGATTGCGTTCAAACGTTCCACAGGCTCGGAACACTCTTCGAGCTTTGGCTCCCAACGTTCTTCGACCGCCCCGATGCGCAGGAGAAAGGTGAAATCTACAACATCTACCACTGCCCGTGATGCACCACCACAGAAGCTGAGAAGAACGACTAGAGCTTCCGTACAGTCTGCCGATGTCGCCGTGCAGTCTGCCGATGTCGAACAGGTCAGTCGTGAGATGCTCAATACATTGTACTCGTAGCTTATTGGATGCGTGCAGCCTCCATCAGCCTTCAGCCACCTTCCACTTGAAATCGTTCAACAGATTATGGTCAATATGGACCCTTACGCATACTTGACGGTCAAGTTCGTCTCCAAGGCTTTCAATACTGCCACCAAGAAATCTGATGGTACTGAGCTTGTGACACACGGGGTTCTCAAAAGACATGTTGAGGATCGTCATTCTGGAGGCTATGTCTACTTCAGCACAAAAGAGTCCGCTTTCGCTCCTGCCATGGCGCGCATTGAGGCCGATCTCTCGACGAAACTGCGACGAGAGAAGCTAATGTGTAGCAATTGCGGCTACTACAAGACCAAAGGATGCCATGGATTTTGTGATGAGGAGTTCCAGCAGACTAATGCTCAACGACTTTGCGGATCTTGCCTCCCTAGGACGAAGCCGCCACGCCGCCGTAACGCCATTACTATTCGTGGCAAGCCATATTTTCTGTGTTTGTGTTGTTGGCGGATCAATCGAAAGGAATCAGGATTCACACCCGAGGACATGGCCGCTGGACTCAATGGTACATATCTCAATATTGTGCTGAAGGATAGCAAACTAGCAAAACAGAAAAGCAAGGACAGGATTTGTGGTATATGCTTCAAAAGAATTGCCCAGAAAGCTATGACAGAATGGGTGAAGACTCGAAGCAGCGCAGAACCCACTAGCAAAGCCAAAAGCAAGAAGCGTCGCCGAGAAGAATCAGAGGACGAAGACGATGATGATGATGATAGACAGAACGATGATGGTGAGATCAATCAGATTGATGAGAATGAGGCCGAAGACGACAATGAGAATGAGGATGACGAAGATGCGGATGAGGGGGAGAGTGATGAAGACTGAGTACAACACAATTTTCACCTTGCTGACTGACCCGAAAATTTGCTTGATTTGCTACACGAAAAGCTTGGATGGGAAGATATGTCAATCTGGTAGGTGCTGGAATGGCTGTTTGCTCGGTTGAGTCAGATTGCACTCTGCTACACGAATGAATAATGGGACAGTAATCAGTGAGCATATTTTTCAAAAGATCTCGATCTCCTCTCTTCGTCTTTCACCTTCGCTCTGTGAGGCTGGTCTGAGAGTGTATCTTCTACTTTCTATCTTTTCTTGGCTCTCTTTTCTACCTTAAAGAACGTGCCATAGTGAATCCTGCAGCTCTTCAGATATTCCTCTTCTACATTCCTCTCTTTGTATCTTCTTCAGGACAACCTCATCTGCCCTTCACCTCTACCGCTTCAACATCTCTTGCCGACTACTTCATTCGCAAAACAACACGAAGACCCAATCTCGTACTCCAAATCCTCGACTCATCAGCATGCCCAAAAGAAGGATCAACGTAGACGAGAGCACTTTGTCCAAGAAGTCCAAGACAGTAAAAGAAGCTCTACCAGAAACCATCGAGAAGGTAAGTCCTCACACTCGTAACATCGCACGACATCAGCATGCTCATACTGATGTATCTAGGTCCTGTCACCTTTCGAAGCTCTCCCAACTGAGATTCTGCAGCAGATCATGCGCGAGTTGACACCTTTCGCATACCTCAATGTCAAGTTCGTCTGCAGACGACTTTATATTGCTGGCAAGAACGTTGACGGTGGTGATCTTGTGCTTCATAAATATGCTGCGCCTGGTCACGTCAAAATACAACATCCATACACGTACTCTACATTTCGCGGAATCGTGGACGCTCACGTATCAGCCCAGCACACGAAGAAAGCCGCCTTCGGCGCCGTCATGGCACGCATCGAGGCATCCCTCTCCACCAAAATCGTCCGGACGCGCCTCACATGCTATGAATGTGGCAAGATTGCCGGTATCGCGCTGAAGGATGGCTTTTGTGACGAATCCTTCCAGCAAGCGGACGGCTTCCGTTGCTGTCTTGAATGTCAATCTGATACACCTGACGACCTTACTTTGTTTCACATACGACGCAAAGCATTCCACTGCTGCCGTGGCTGCGAATCATTCAAGCCGGAGAGTCTAGCTGTGCGCGAGCAGAACGTTAAGGAGGCCCATTATGCGGGAACTGACAGACAGCTGGTTCTTGTGCTGAAAGAATTTCGGAGGGTGAGTAAGGGTGAGAAGAAGCTTTGTGCGGCCTGCTATGGAAAGGTTGTTGGCGGCCACGAGGATGAGGAAAGTAAGAAGAAGAAGAAGAAGAAGACGAGTTTTGGGACGTTTCGGAAGAGGTGATGGAGGGATGGAACGAAGGGTGTGAATGTGTGCGAATGAAGGTGATGGAATCTGAGTCGCAAGAGAGGAAGAATTGGATTTTTGCATATTGCAGTAGGGGAGCAATATGATATATCTGGTGAAGTGCTCGGACCAGCATAGGGCAGTGCTCGACAGCTACTTACAGAATGACGATGGGTCGAGAAAGAGATTCAGAGCAGAGCATCTACTTTTGCGAGAACAAGACAGCACAATACTACCAGCCAATCCCTCACAGAATCAACTCAAGAAGAAAAGCAAAGAAAACATCATAGTAAGCATGAAGCCAAATAATCAGACAATAACGAGATACCAGAAAATAGTACAGCACTATCTCTCCAGCAAAAATGAAGACATAAAGCCTCCATCTACCTCTTCCCGACCTATGTTTTCCTCGCCTCCTCTTCCAAGTCAAGTCAAGTTAAACTCGATCGTAATTACGCAACAATATCGTCTTCTCTCGCTGTTCCTTTCCCTTCCTACCTCTCTTTCTCTCCCCGTAAAGCTATTCTCTTGACATACAAAACTCCCACGCCCGAGAGCTAGCCAGCCAGTCAGACTGCAAGTCTGTCTACTCTGTCGTCCATCCTCCGTCATCCTCATCATCGTCCTGACCATCACCAACTATGATCTTTCCTACCATCAAAACAAAACCATGACCTTCTTCTCTACTTAATATCACATATTCCACCCAATCACTCTTCTTACGATGGCACAAGGCAAGCAATCATCATCAACAACAAGAACATCATCATCATCATCATCATCATCATCATCATCATCATCATCATCATCATCATCATCATCATCATCATCATCATCATCATCATCATCATCATCATCATCATCATCATCATCATCATCATCATCATCAACATCATCATCATCATCATCATCATCATCATCATCGCCGCCAGATATCCATCACCAAAGTCCAGAAACTGCAGCAATGAGAACTCCCTACCACATTCGCAAAATTGTACTTTGTTGGAGCAGAGAACGAGAACAAAAGATCCAAGTAGGTAGGATCTCATATACCCTGGTATCCAGCGTTACAAATAATCTTTCAGCCAAAAAAAACCTAGCCAAAAACCCGAGAAATGCTTTGCCAAAAGAATAGAGGACAGTACAACAAGTTGTGAATTATATGTCTCACATAAAGGAGAAAGAAAAGAAGGGATGTAGGGCAGGACGACAGCAGGAATGGCAGAATAGAGCAAGAAGAATAGAAGGAAGAAGGAGGAGCGATTCAGCAGTGACAGTAAGACAGAAGAAAAGGTAACTCGGGGCGTTCTTTGCAGAAGAGTACCCAGCAAAATGTGAAAGAAGAACGATAAAATCGCTGTCGTATCTTACTCAATACAACCATAGCCACAGCCATTAGCTTCCT
>Ga0115846_101222_pt1 | contig 11555 bp, 15 predicted proteins | sample InSIn5gowninarea_2_FD_83860 | JGI IMG/M metagenome (GOLD analysis project Ga0115846, IMG submission 83860)
TTGGGACAATAGAGTCACTACTCATAGTGCTATACTTGACTGGAAGGATGGCCAGAGTATGTGCACACCACTTTATGATATCGAAAGCTATGAACTGACCGTGTTAGGACGCCATGTCGCCAGGATTACGCCACAGGCTGAACGACCGTATGAGACTCCTTACGAGGGCTGAGTGCAAACGTAGTAGGACGACTTACGATATGGGACTGTTTCAGATATATTGTCAGAATAACCTCGGTAGGCTTTACTACCAGGTAGTAATGGTGTTGTCATAGTCGTCAGGGGGCGACGTATGTTTGTTAGTCACTAGATGTCATTTAATAAGTCAAAAGAATGCCATCAGAAAACCTCTGTGTACATCACACCCCTTGACCATGTCGTATATACAATGCGTTCCACCTGCGATTGTTCAGCTACAAAGGGGTAGTCAGCCTGGCCTTGCAATTCTACAGTTACCTGAACAAAATTCCTTTCTGCATGGTGCGATACTTGTAACGTTTGGAAAGATGATACTCTACGGCTCGTGTGCTTGGCGCAGCGTGTCGCGTGTGTCATGCTCTTGGTAATGAATAGGTAGTACGTGGGGGACGAGCGATATGCCCTGACGTTGCTTCGGAGTTGGCTAGATCGAACGAGTCTGTTGCCCGAGAGCTGTGGATGAAGATTATCTTTGCTCGTGACGCTAAAGTCGGGACCTTCTGTGTCAGTGCACCAACTTTATCAACAGACTTCACAGCACAATTTGAAAAAGGTTTTGTTGTGTAGTGTTGTTCTCGTTTAGTCTGGCTTTTTCAGCACGCATCCCAATTCGCTCTGTTCTGATTTGTCAATTCGATATACATGACCACTCATCCATGTCAATTCTGTCTTTTGTGTTCATACTACCCGTCCTCCCCATCCCATCCGTCATCATCACCAAAAACTAGCACCACCACTCTCGACCGCCTCAATCTCCGCCGCCGTAAACTCCAGCCTCCTAAACCTCATCGGCAGCTGATCCCTATCCCACACCTCTCCCTCTTTAGGCTCGACGGGGCCAAGACTTCTCCCACTCCTTCCACTTAACAGCTCTTTCCGTAGTCCGGACGTTTGTTGTGCTGCCGATGATGACGAGGATGAGGAGGTTGAGGAGGAGGAGGAGGAGGAGGAGGGGGAGTTTTTCTTGAGAGGGCCGTAGTTTGTGGCTTGTTGGCGGTAGGAGGAGAAGGAGGAGGGGAGTTCGTGGGTTGGTGAGGCGGGGTGCGGTTTTGGTGTGTGGTCGACATCTGGGTGGTGAGGTGAGATTGGGTTAGTCTAAGGATGTATGGGAGTTGGCATCGGGGGTTCAGGATGATGGGGAAGGATGAATGGTGAATAGTTTGGGGTGATGTGTACTTGAAGGTGTCTTGCGCTTGCCAAGGAAGCGGATCATAGGCTTGTGTTGGAGAAGGGTGCGCGTTGCTCGCATTGTGGCAGCGTTATTTTATCGTGGACTAAAAAAGCTATTGGACTAGGACTCGGAGTGGGAGGGTGGTGGGATGGCCTCAAGTAAAGGTGGAAGGCTCAGGTCTTGTCTAGCGATATAGATTCGAATAGGGTGGTGCAGAGCGGAAAGCGGGTGGTGAGTCGAGCGGAACAAGGCAAGCTGAGGCTGAGGGTGACGCGTAGACTCGTCGTGAACAGCAGAGGTGGACAACTCCAAGCTCAAAGGCCAATGTCACCGCCCTCAGCACGTTGCACCTCGATAATGTCGGCGCCAAGTAATCTGGGGAGGCCGATCTCCGAAAGCGGAGCCCTAGGAAAGCACGCGTTATAGTGATTACATTTGCTAAACTATTATATTCTGCGTATGTCCTCATATAAAAGGCATCCTTCGTATTCATAGAAGAATAAACACCTGAGACAGTCACTCATGAGCCAACCAATCACCTGAAGGTGCACACTCGGTATTCTCGACCATAAGGTGATTCCTTCGCACAACGTTTACCAAACCATCAGCACCCGAAACGAGACTGGCGTGGTTGCCCCGTTATAGCCTGTCCCAAAGAGAACATACTCATCTTGCACTGCTATGCCACCATAGACCACATTGTCCAACGGACGTCAAGAAGGGTCTTTCCAGTATGCTTGTCGAGTGCCAGAAACTCGCCATGGAGCAAAGCTGGATCTGTAACATTGATTCGGTTTGTAGTGCATACTAGAACGATATCACCAACGACTGTTGGCATTGCATAGGCCACAGAGTTGAGCGGCGCTGCCACCTCCCAGAGGAGAGACCCGTTAACCAGAGACGCACTACCAAAGGCGCTATTCCTGATAGTAACGCCTGAAGGTTCAAGTGTAAAGGCAGCTTGGTCAGAATTAGCACCAGTGAAGTAGACCTGTTCGTCATCGACGGCAATACCCCAAATCAAGCCGCCTTGGGTGCCATCTGGAGAAGTCTGGGTGGACCACAGGATAGATCCAGCTTGAGCACTTAAGGCGTAAAGGCGGCCATTCTTTTATTCGACGACAACGACGTCCTTGCCTAGAGGTTAAGGCACTGCCAGGGACAAAGGCAGGAGCCATACCGAAATCAGCATCAGGTCCGAAGGCTCCAGGGCATAGGGTCTCATTCCTTTCAAAATATCCAGGGACACCACACGCCGCATTCCAGACGTCGATGGGTGATAGTTGACGAATCCAGTTCGGTATACCTGTGGTAATGTCGAGGGCCAGCACAGACTCTTGCCAGATGTTGGATGGTAAACATGGATCGCTGAACACGGTGGTGAGGTTGACAATGTCTTGTTGGCATTACTCGATCGCTTGGTACAAAATTAGCAATCTTCCCACCATCTACGTGACGCCGAACATACCATCAGGGACAGTATACACATTACCGGTTGCGATGAAGACCTAATGAGTAAGTCAGTCACATTTATATTTGGCTAGTATCTTGTCTCACCTGCGACCTCGCCTCATCAATCGAAGGTATGTCTTAGTTCCAACCAATTTGAACCACTAGCAGTCGAGATAGCCGCTATCACCGTACAGAGTCGCGCGGCATCACATTTTCATCACTTGATACCATTGAGATGGCTAGAAAGAATGACGAAATAGCTCGCATGCTTCCTAAACTACCTGGAAGCGATAACTACGCCATATGGGCTGCCGATCTACGCGTAATATGCGAAGAGGAGGAGATTTGGGAGTATGTTACTGGTAAAATCACTCTCCCAAGCATGATTCCTAAGACGCCCGAAAGGGAGGCGACGTCTGCAGCACCAGTAATATGGTGGCATGCCACCCGTCGCTGTAGCCGGGCATGATTATACCGATGAAAAGAGGAGGTTTAGGAAGTACGACGCCAAAGCAAAGAGAGGCCATCTTTCTTTCGGTTTCCGACAACATCCAGGAGTCCATCCATCGCTGGTTCAACTACCGCTCATTCCATGTGGCACCAACTCAAACGATATAGAACCAGTAGTTACTATGAAGTGCAGATGAGGCGTGACAGAGCAGCGAAAACAGCACGAAGTCGGAAGTGAGAGTGCACAAGACACGAATATTCACGATCGTTATGAAGGCGTGCGTAAACCTTATGCGTATCATTTTCCTGACACAACCCATCTAACCCTCCAGGTCTACAGTCTGCACCGTCGTGACTGTATCCTTTCCATCCTTACTCACATCCACACTCGCATCGTCTAGATCAATGTTTTGTCCCTCGATCATCTCCGCCTCCTCTTCAGGTCGGATGTAATTCTTCGACTCCTTCCATCCTTCGTTGTACATGACGGGCGGAGGCAACATTCGGCACATTGCCCAATACACGAACGCACTAACAGCTAGACCTACCAGTATGCAAAGTAGTAGGGCCGAGTGACTCCTATTGGTGCAGAAACACCCATGTTGTTGAGGAAACCATAGAAGTTGGGTATGACACCAATAACGTAAGCTACGTATGCCCTGAAGTTCCAACCACTAGAGAAGTAGTATGCGGCTGTAAGCAGCTGGAATGTCTATATGACCTCTAGTAACGATGTAGTAATTGCAGAGCAGGACGCCGGTGATAGCAGATAGGAAGATTTGGTAGGACGCCAGGAAAGAGACAAAGATTGAGGCACTTCCCAGTAGGTACCAGGGATTGATAAGAAAGCTGACGATGTCACAGATGAAGAAGCCAGTGCGCCGGTGATATACTTTGGAAAGAGTGCTGCAAGATCGTTTCCAGCAGGTAGCGAGTTTTCGAAGATTGAAGAGAAGATGGCGCGGTACGCGAACATGGCAGCGATAAAAAAGCATTCAGCTCTGTTGGCTGAGCTGTAGTCCTGAGTCTGAATCTGGTCGAGCAAGGTAATCGGATTTCTATTCGACCGAATCAGCATGTAGGTCCGCGATCAGTTTTGTACAAGACTACTCACCACACAAGTCTACCAAATATAACCTGGCTGGACGCGCAGACAAGATTGCCAATAACAACGACAACGAAATTCGCTAACTGGAAGCCGATCAAATTGCCTAGCAGGACATCTGATGGCTTTTTGGCGTAGCGTTGAAAGTCGGCAGCGTTCGAAGCAAAAGTAGCGCAGTTTGCAGCACCCAACATGAGGAATCTGACGACGAGCCACGTCTTCTCAGTGCCGTGTACGGTTGATTCTAAACGTGCCACAGGTCCGAGACCACCCGCTTTGCTGACCGTCCAACCAAGCATGGAGAAAGCCGATATGATGAATACCATTGCTTCAATTGCAATTGACAATGCACTGAACGCCTCGAAGACTTTCTTCGCTCAGCCTCTTGATAAGAAAGCAATGGTCTCCAAAAATCTGGGTAAATACTACAATGTGTTTGTCGCCAATGGTAGTGTGGCAGCAAGCCCCACAGAAGGACGTTAGTATACTCGATCCTGGATTTAGGCAGCGACTAATCTGTATAGTTGATTATCGTGAAGCGTTCACGTGGAGGTATGACCCAAAGTATGATCCTGAATACAAGGATCCTGCGGCTATACCAGAAGAGGTCAAGCCATATTTACGTGGTGAGGAGTATGTCTGGGAAGGCACAAGTCATCTCCCAGGTTTCCAAGATGCTTGCATCTCTTATTGGCAGGAATGTGTCAAGCTTGCACGTCGACTCGTGCCTATCTTTGCTTTGTGCCTGGAACTGCCGGAGGACTACTTCGATAAGTTCACGACGTATCCAGGTAGTGACGGCGTCTTTAATTACTACCCAACCATGGCACAAGAGCAAGCTGCATCTAGTCAAGATGTCGGCCTTGGTTCGCACACAGATTTACAGTGTTTCACATTGCTGTAGCAGGATATGATCGGAGGTCTTCAAGTCCTGACTAAAGACGGCCGATGGATCAAGGCGTCACCCATCAAGGATGCAATCGTGGTGAGTATTGGGGATTACTTGATGCGCTTGACCAATGATAGAATGAAATCGACGATACACAGAGTGTACAACAGATCCACAGTTGACAGGTAAGTGATGAGAAGCACGTCGTCGTCAGAATTCGTGGGCCAGGACTGCTGTGAGTGGTACCCTGACTTTCTTCGGGCTACTCATCTTATGCCCTTCTCTAATATCTCGGGCTCTTCCTCGAACGACATTTGCGATCTACGAATACATTTGTGAAATTTAGAAGGTCTACAGGCCCTCTTCGCAACGCAACTTTTGCCCTGCCTCACGAATTCTGACGACGACATGGAAGCACGCAATAGCCCTGAATGTCATATTGATAATTGGACAGGTATTCGATGCCTTTCTTCTTCGGCTTCAACTTCAATGAGAAGTGTGGTGTACTGCCCAGCTGCACAGATGAAAACAACCCGCCAAAGTATGAGCCAATTACTTGTGCTGATTGGTGCCAGCTGCGCTTCAAACAGACAGATGCATAGGAAAGGTTTGCTTAATGGCAGTGCAAATGTGTCGTAGGGCAGTTGGATGGAAATCCCGGCAACTGACTTGCTCTTGGTGGTGTGAGGAGGACCTTGGAACTCCAGACTCGACTTAGGGATGCTCAGTACTTCAAGACATGACTACCGAAGGAATGTCACTATCACATTCAAAATGACTGCTCGTGAGCGATGTGTAGAGTGCAGCAAATTTAAAATCCAGAAAACAAGCCATCTCAAAAGGAATGTACGTCAGAAAACTCTACAGTTGGTCTCAACAAAGTACCTACCTCTGATGTGAAGAGTGCCTCAAGATATTACAAATTCCACAGTGGAATGATACAGTCCAATGCTTCCAATAACCGCTCAAAGACAGTGCGAAGTCTACCATGATAGAGTAGCAGAGCGTACCTGTAACAAATCTTGCATTATCCGATACCAAAAGCGTTCGTCCAGGTGCCTTACACCTGAAACGTCTCTTCTACCGATACCAGTGAACATTATCAGTCAATCGTCTGAGGATCCTTTATTATGTCCTCATTACCTGCACTATCTGGTACGTTGCCCAATCACTCATTATTATGTATTTAGTACGCAACTGGGACCAAATTGCACGAAAACGCCAGATTGTACAGATGGGGAGTCCATGTCTTGATAAACTAGACCTACTCTACATATATGCCTCCGGTCGCGAACTGCCAGCAAGAGAGCACTGCCACAACAACCTCTTCTCTTTGGAGTCCGCGAGCTGCCCAGTGATGCTGTGCAAAACACCTCTATTGTGAAAGATGACCAAATCACCCCGTTCCCATCTATGAGCGTAGATGTTCTCAGCAGTATACACCTTGCGCAACAGGTTGTGGCAGATACTACGAACTTCCTGCAAGTCACTATTCACAGTCCTCTTTCCAGTGTTCGGGTCGACAGTCTCGAGAGCATATACGCAGCATGCCAGAATCTGCAAATATGGCAAGCCATTGCCATGGTTCTTCCATACCATCTGAATAGTCGTACATTAGTGACTAGTTGGAACTCATCGAACGTGAATGTACTTACTGGGAATGACTGTACTTGAACCCATGAGAACTCGCTAAGTTGATCGAGCTCTTTCTCCTGTCCGACGCTTGCAATGGTCAGCCCATCGTCAGTTGCCTTGCAATCGCGCATCCACTCGTAAGCTTTTGGCGCATAGTGTACTGTAGTGTTGAGAGCGAATTGCTGTTCCTCTGCAGACAAGAGTTGGAAAGCGCGGTGACCGGAGAAGACTATACCTTCTTGTTAGCTGGACAATATCTAGTACGCAAAGAATGTCATCATGACGTACAAGCAGTTGCACCAGCAGCGACAGGCATGGTCGATTGGTCCGCGAAACGAAGCTTTTGATCAGGCAATTCTGGGATCTTCAGGCAGTGAAGTGTGGTCACTTGTCCCGGAAGCTTCTCATACAACGGCGCATCCATGTGCCACCGGTATGGACGTGTGAAACCTGCCGAAAGGTCTTTTGCGTTGAGTGGATTTTGGTGAAATTCAGTGTGATCCTAAAAGTACCATGAGCTTGGAAGCCTGTTCTTGCTCTTCAATGTACTCACCACGTGTTTCAGGTTCAGCTGAGGGATTCCATAATAGCCGTCATGATTCCCTTGTCCAATAATCTGGACCTAGAAGTGTTGTTAGTCCAGTGGACTGTTTTGGGATATCGTACAGGCTTACCTGAGGGACGGTTGGTACTCTCTGTCCCATGTTCCTCGCAAGGATGTTCTTTTCGTCATCCACCTGCTTTTCTCCTCCGGAATGCACATCTGGTGCATTGGGATCAAATAGCTTGCCTATCTGGAACAGAACCTCCGGGTCGATACCACTTTGCTCTTTGATAACTAGGACACTATGTTTGTACAAAGCTTGTCTGAGGGTATCGGCATCATCGGAAGAGAATGACGATAGGTCGAGGAGTGGTGAAGACGGTGGTAATATGACTTCGGCACCAATTTCAGAGGACTTGCTGAGCTTGGTGGAAAGGGGACGGATCTCCAAGGTACTACTGGCGTGAGGCATGATGTGCAGAGACTATGTGTGTGCTATGTAAGCCTGTTCTTGTGCAAAGGTCTTCCCAGTCAAGAGATATCGAAGAAGATATATTGTGAAGACTTTTGAGCATGATCAAGGTGCACTCCGGCATAGCAGCGAAAGCCCACAAGACCAAGGTCGAACACGGCCGACTTGCTTGCTCGCAGAACGTTGTAATCATGCTCACGGTAAGTAAAGAGAGGGGTGGTGAGGTTGAGCGATTAGCCAAGACCCGATTAAGTGGATTCAGAGAATCGGGTGGGTCCAGATTTGCACCTTCCTTCACCCGACTTTCCTTCTTAAGATGAGATTGAAGCTCGGCCGGTCGGTTGACAAGCCCCTCGACCTCGTTGTGGCCGACAGCAACGAGAAATCAGCATGGACCTCGGAAGGTTAGCGTGCAAGAATTGCACCAGGCTCAAGGTCAAGTGTGACAAGAAAATTCCCTGCTCTCGTTGCACGAGGACCGGCCATGAATGCCTCCCACGCGAAGCACTCAATACTCGGCGGAGGCCGCTTCGCCGACAATCTCATACGCCTTGGGTCAATCAGGACGCAGAGAGGACGCCTGAAGATGGGTTGCCACCACCTGTGGCAGCAGTATCAGGACAAGGCCGGCAAAAGCTGCCTGCCTCTGCTTGGGAGTTGACGCAAGATGTGACTCTAGGTCAGCAGCTTGTGAACTTTCATGTTAGGCATCTGACGTGGTACCATAATGTTCTTCATGCTCCTACATTCCTGGAGGACTGCGAAGCATACTGGACAGAAAGCTACGTTAAACAACCACTATGGATGGCACTATATCTCGCAATCCTGAGCACATCGGCATGGACACTTGAGAACTCTACAGAATACAGAGACTCTCGGGGCATTGATTCAGCGATACTCGTTGGACTAGCCGAGAAGTATTACAATGCCATGATAGAATCGTTATATGCAGCGGATTTTGCGACCAATCATTCCATATACTCTATACAGGCAGTATTGGTATCTACAATGGTGGCACACTGCTTGGGACGTTCCGATCAGCTGTACACAATGCTCTCCAGTTGCACCAGAATCGCTCAATGTCTTGGTCTGCACAAGATTACAGTCAAGGAGCAAGATTCGAGCATGGACTTCGACCAGTGGACATCTGCAATGGATAGCGAAGTGGGCAAACGCATATATTGGAAGCTTGTTGAGTGCGACTATTATGCTATTCCCTACACTAACACATATGGTATGGACTGAGCTGAGTGAAGCGATTTGAGAACCAACAAGCTGATCGGCAACCACCAGGAATCAACTTAGCTCACATCACAACACCTATGCCACTTAACTGTGACGACCATGATCTCGAGGATCGAGACTCGACTGTGGTAACTGTGAGCACATACACCAATGTGATGATCAAAAGTATATTACAGTTTTCCACGCCTATAAGTCCAATCATCTAACTTTTCTCAGTGTCACTGTTGATGCCAATATTGCTCGACTCCCTCCAATCTACAGCTCAAGAATCGATCTCGGACCAATACGAGCATGTTGTGGAGATCGACAAGAGGCTGCGGCAATTTGTTAGTACGATCCCACCTATATTGCTACAAGGACCAAGGTACACTATTGGAACTACATGGCTCGGCACAACCCGCCGCACTCTTGCTTTAGCTGCAGCAGATAAGGTATGCTCTTTGTCCTAGTATCAGACAGCAATCAATCACTAACATGCACACAGATTATCATGATACATCGGTCATTCTTGCTGAGAAGTTTTGGATCACCACTTCTGCTATTTACACGTAATACATGTGTTTCCGCGGCTATAACGATATTGCGTGAGCTTGAACTCATCGAGGAAGAAGGTTGTCTACCCATCTGGACACATGCTGCGTACTGCATAAATGCGGCCATTATCCTGTGTCTACACATACAACATAGTTCGCCTTCTGATGAGAAATGCATTCGGTATAGGGAGATGGTGCTCACTGCACAAGCTCGTCTCCAACGAATGAAAAGCGATGACATGTCCTTGCGAGGACTGAACATTATCGAGTCTTTGCTCACCCACGAGCAATCCTCAAGAAACACCCGAGGCATAAACAACCAGCATGATTCACCTTGGTCTGCCGGTCGTGCTTCGAGGAGCTATAGAAATACATCATCTGAGGCAAGCCACCTTCTTGGCGGTTTTCTCAATCTGGAAAATACGCTCTCCGCGTCGACCAGGACAATGGCAGGCCAGAACGATGTTCAACTTGGAAGCTTCGAAGACTGGTTTGCACATGCTTTTGGGGTTACTTCGAGTGTCTGAGCAGCGACGACGTGGTAGAAGAGTCTGTCGACATCATCGTATGAGATATACCGAGGAGACCATTTCGAGTTGCACCCTTGCTCGATTAAGCAATGAACTTTTTACGAGGACGTCCTGTTACGAGATCAATTACCGCTTCAATTTACAGTAGAAGAGACGGCACGTTGTAAGCCCATTGAGGTGCGCTCGCACAGATTGATATCACGAAAGATAATGGACGTCTTGTATACTCCCCTCAACCTGACTTTTTCAAGAAATACTCACTTGAATCGAATGTTCTCGAGTCTTGAGTATGGGAGATCGGTAGATGTGCGCCCTTCTTCAGTACAAAGGAACGTCCATCACCTGTCACACCTATATCTCTGGTACTGGAGAGGTGTAAAAAGCACAACATTCTCGGTACTCATTCAACTAATAAGGGATACCTATCCTTGTGGCCGTGTTTCATTTTTCAGGATGGGCACACCTCACACGTCAACTTGCTACATAAAACCTTCCGGACCTTATCCTTAACGTTAAACTCCTACCATAGGATCAGTCCGCACTCCGCTAGTGTTTCGTTCATATAGTGCCTGCCGCACTCCCCACACCTCGACGACCTACATCTGCACGAGCGAACATAAGAACCATCTTATTGTGTCTCATACTACACCACGACTTCTGACTGTGGTGAACCTCTCCTGCATGTGCTCCTCCACAGTCATATATCTCAATTCAGGCTTTGGCCCAGCGATGACCGAGCGTACCACAGCATCAAGGTTACCATCCAGGAAACAAGGAATGCTATATCTGTCTCTATCGCTTGTGTTTATCACACGATGCATTGACGACTTGTAAACCCCTGCTGTCAACTTGGAGAAAACATCACCCAGATTCACAATCTGCGTCCGCTCGTCAGAAGTTGCTAGTACATAGCTATCTGATGTACTCACATATGCGCCAGGCTCACAAGTGATATTCTCCCACATGTCATCTTTTTTTACTTGTAGTCCTGGGGTACCATCGGTCAACAAGCACGTCACCGCTCCAAAGTCAGTGTGTGCACCTGTACCAAGCTGGTCCCTGCTTGCGTCCGAGGGCTGCGGAGGATAGTGGAGCAGCCTGATGGCCTGGAGACTATCGGTACAGAATGACGCAAAGTGTTGCTCGAAATCGATGTTCAGTGTCATGGCTAGCAGTCTCATGAGCGTGAAAGAGACCATGCGAATACTGTCGAAGTACATGAGCATTGTGTTTTCAAAGTCTGGCTGTAAGGATGCTGGCCAGACATTCGGTCCGGTCAACGATCGCTGTCGCTGAGAATCAGGATGATCAAGGCTCTTGTGTATGCCAAT
>Ga0115846_101223_pt1 | contig 11547 bp, 11 predicted proteins | sample InSIn5gowninarea_2_FD_83860 | JGI IMG/M metagenome (GOLD analysis project Ga0115846, IMG submission 83860)
AGCCCTCAACCCAACATCACCGCCACCCGTTATCCCTGCCCCTCACACGCAACATCCCCCCCAATTCCCTCCTCTCCCTCGCGCACCAACCCCCCTTTCAGTCATCCACCTTCTCAACCCTTTCACATCCCTACATTTACCGTGCCGTCTTCGTAGACGGCCGTATCCACGCCCCCGACTTCCTCACCCACCTCGTCGGCTTCACACTCAAACTTCGCAATCTGGGGCTTCCTGACCACGGGCTCATCCGCGAACTTTCGCCTGCACTAGCTGGCTCGCTCTACGGCGGCGAAGGCCACTCCCGCGTCTATGATGACCCAGCTGTATATGCCCTCGCCGTCCAACACGCCCTCGAAACAACGTCCCTCCCCATCCTCTCGAGCAAGGAGCGCCCTTCAACTGCCGGAAGTTTCCAAGGCATCAATATCCCTATTATCGGGGAGAAGCTGAGCACAGGTAAGAAGGAAGATGTGTTCAAGCTTAGGGTGCAAGAGTACGAACCAAGCGGCAGTTCGACGAATCCAAATCCCTTTTTTCTGCCTTGGGCTATGAGAGGCTTGCTGGAGGAGGACGTTGTGAAAAAGGAGCTTGGGCATGAGGTTGAGAGTTTACTTGGCTTGTTTGAGAAGTGGAAACCTACGGGTAAGCAGTTGAAAGATGTCAAGTTTAGACTTGAGGGCGTGAGGAGTAAGCTGTAAATGACTTGTTCCTTTTTTCTTCCCATATCCTAGAATGGATTCTAGCGTGTCATAACTATATAGAGATTTTCAGCATTTTGGGGTGTTGGGCATGAGGAGTTTTTATTTATATGGGAAAGGAAGGGGGAGTTGATACGAGATACCATGAACTTGTATGGCATTACCTCTTGATGAATAAAAGTGTAGTGTTGTCATGATCTAAGCATTGCTTCTGCATCTCCTACTCTTCTGTGTTGCGAAGAAACCCGTCGGTTCTTCATCATGAACGCTTCTGAGGTAAAGACAACTTTCCTACTGTCACATTGGGCTATACCTCGCCCCTGTATTTGTTCTAATCTCTTCCATTTTCAAGCACCCTCCGGTCCCAACGATGGGTCATTAGTTATCGTCGTAGAAAATCTCCTTGTACCGATGTGTAACTTCCACCACTGCCATCGCTGCGTCGAAATCTGTCGTTACATTCCACATTAGCCTCTCCTTCCTCGCAAATCATGGAAGGGGCGTAGAAAAAAAATCACATACCAACACCCGTCCCAAAATCCGTCGCAGCCTGCACCTTGACATGCAAATTCTGATCTACCTTGCCGATAATCTCTACTGCATGACCAACAGTGAGATGCGAATCCTATTCAATGCACGTCAGCATTTCGTTCATCCAACATATCCCTCTCCTCTTTTCATCTCTCTTCCTCTCTATCACTCGTCTTTTCTCTTCTCTCGTCTTCTTCCATTCTCAGCTCCACAAAAAGGTGCGTCTACGTACCCGAGTCAAAACAACATCGATATTGCCTCCGGCATCGATCACAGCTGTTTCGCCGCGTAATTGCACGACCTTGCCCAGTATGCGTACGATGCGGTGTTGGAATGCAGAGAGGTGCGGGGCGATGATGCGGGGGGTTTGGGGGTGGTCCATTCTCGTTTTTGGTTTGTGGAAAGTCTGGCGGGTGGATCGGGGGGTTGGTGCGCGAGGGAGAGGAGGGAATTGGGGGGATGTTGCGTGTGAGGGGCAGGGATAACGGGTGGCGGTGATGTTGGGTTGAGGGCTTGACGCGTCGCGTCGTCGGTGGGGTTGCTAGCATTGTTGCGCTGGCACGTGACGCATGGATGACTGGAGCGATTACTTTTGAGTGCATTTTCGGGTCATTCTCGTCGTCAAGGAGAAAAAAGGGAGTGAGATGGTTCCGTCGACGATTTCATGTTTGTTCTTGAGAGGTATGTAGCAGTAGTAGATTAACGAATTGCGCACTCGCGGGCTTGCTATACAAGATCGTTATGTCTTAGTCTATATCCTTCTATATTTTAACCCAAGAAAGTAGGAACAAGAAATTAATTCAAAACTCCTCCCCATAACTCAGTCTCTTCTATAGCGCCACTTCCTTCTTATCTCTATCATTTCCCGGTTTTTCTTGTCAGTGTCTCCTTGGCGTTGAGACCGGGAGTACCAGCAAGGATTCTCGTTGGATTATATTGAAGTTAAAGTTGATGTTACATAATGAAAGAGGAGAGAAAAGAGAGAAAATGTGAAGTAGGAATTCCAATCCGGGTTACTGCACTTGTCAGCCAAGGTCCGGGCGCTAGAGCGAAGATGGAGAGTGTACCTTGGAGGACTGCGACGTGCTAGACTGTGATGAAGACTGAGTCTGAGACGAGGATTGACCCTTTGCCTGGCCCTGTGCCTGGGCTTGGGCGGCTGCTTGTGCAGGGCCCAGAGGTGATGCGAAGACGGAGGGAATCATATTTTTGGAGTGAAGTATTGGTAAAACGAAAGTCTAATGGCTCTTCCTTCTCTAAATGCGCTGTAGTAGTTGTAATAATATGCTGATAATGTCTCCTTTCTCCGCGCTGTCCCTATCTCTTATATACGCTCTTAGGCCATACACGCGTCAGTGTCCAGTCTCACAAGAAATACGGCAGAGACATTTTTACCACATGACTACTTCCTCATGAAGCATCAAAAGTGCATGTTTGTACCTCCGCGCGGTCCTCCGCAAAAATTTCCGAGGTAAGTAGTTGTAAACTAACTCAGCCTTGCAAATTAACCTAAAAAGACTTCACTAATAAGCCCATGTGTTAGGCGTAGTTCATCGAGTAAGACGGCAGCTTATGCATGATAGGGCTCTTGTCCAATAGGTTTGTGGGGCTACTTTTCGGAGTGCCAGTGTTTCGCTACGTCGCTTGGCTTAGCCTCACGGCAATGGGCGCCGTACCTCCAGCCGCACGTCTTGGCCATGCTGACTGCCTGATTAGGGCCAAGGTCTTGCGACTTCTAGGTTCTTAAGATAGACCCTTGTCAGAACAACCCAAAGATCGGGCACATGGTTGAACTTAAGTCCGAAGGAAGTGGCGCAGGTATGTGGCTCCCTTTGCCAAAACAAACTGCACTGTAGGTAAAGTTGAGGGACGGATCGACCAGAGACAAATCATGTAGGAAAAGCTAGGCGCAACTAAATGCATGTAAGAAAATTGTTATAGGTAGATATTGCACGGCAGCGAAGACGTGCCACTGCAATTGGGGAACATCCAGCGCAAAAAGGTAACAGAGGAATAGGCTGTGAGTGGGATAACTGAGACCTTTGATGACTGTGAATCTCATAGACCAAAGCTTTCATCAAATCTGGATAGCGAATGATGTCATAAATTATGATCGTGATTGATTTGGCCGTGTACAGCCCACTCTCTTTCCCCATCTCAAGTTCCGAAATGAAACCCCGACGCTAATGACGCACTAGCACCCAACTCGTCTCCTCAACCGCGTTCTCCTTCGTACAAAAACAATGTTGCACCGTTTCCTTCAAGAATTCTTCAACAAAAAAAGCTGCTCCCCCGGGAAGGCTCGAACTTCCAACCTCCTGATAAGCTACATGGTGCTGTAACAGTCAGACGCGCTAGCCAATTGCGCCACGGAGGATATTGAGCTGTTGTTGCTCGTGGCTTATTGTCATGTGATTGATGAGATGAAGACAAAGTGTAGCATTTGTATAACCCAGGAATAAAAGAAGAACATAAGGGTTAACGCGCAAAGGTGGTGTGCAAGTTTTCAATGGGTAGAGCGGGGGTAGGAAGTGGGTCTTGCTCGCTTACGTGCAGCATGAGACGCCTCAGAACACCTTGGAGCATCTCAACGTATGACATTAGCCTGAATGATGTCGCTGCTTCTCATCGCTGTCAATACAAGCGTAGCGGTACCTGGTTACAGAGAAGGGCGCGCACCAAGTTGCGCTGGTTGTGTTCAACTAAGCTGCAAACTTCGCTCACTGTTCAGCAAAAGATATTCAGAAATGCTCCAACCTCGACATCCATATTCCGTCTAGTTCGGAAGCATGTATGTCATGTTCTACATGGTCTTTCGGCCTCTCTTCTTCTTCTCTTTCGATGGCGTGCTATCTGCGTTGGGTGCTTTTATCTTGAACTCGTCGCTCTCAAGATCGAGATAGCCGCGAAAGATGCTGATAGTGAAGAGATCTTTCGTATAGCATGTTATGCCGTCCTTGATCAACTTCTGCGCTTCTGGATCATCTTCGTAGTTGTTTGCAAGCACAATGTTATCTCCGGTTGTATTCATCCTGGTAGATGTAACGTTTTTCGCACCTGCAGCTTTGCACACTGCTACAACTTCAGAAAACGATTCGTATACACCCCTGAGATTCTTTGTGAAATGGATGGTATAGCCTTCAAAAGGCGTTTGCGGTTGGCCAAACACATGATCAAATCTGAATCCCCATTCCTCTTCTTGATTGGAGGTGGAGGGTTTGTAAGCAGATAAGGGGAGCAAACAGCCCTCCTTTACCGAGTCCAGAAGCCATGCATCCGTAACGATGGGAATCCCACAGGCAATAGCATATAATACCTTCGTCTTCTTCTGAAGATCGCCGTCTCTGACACTACAACTAATTAGTAAACTCCACGCTCCGAGCTGCATTTGAGCTTACCATAGTATGTTGAAGTCGTCGGTCAGTTTCTCTACATATGCTCCTCCTTGTTTCTTGAGTAGCTTGACTGCCTGACTTGATTTCGTGATCGTAGAGTTACTGGAAGCTACCCTTGGTGGATGCCCATCGTAAACTTCCGTTGTAGCGTATGTTGAATCTTGTGTACTCTGGGGAGATCGCATCAAATCCGCTTCTTCTGCCTCGTCGAGTGCTTCCGTGCGAGACGTACTCGCCAGATGCTTCTTTCCTCTCTTGCTAGTTCTTTGGGATGTCGTGTCAATGCTGCTCAGTCGAGCATCTCGTGCTTCTTCGTCGTTATTCGTCTTTGTACGTTTGACCCCCACTGTGAGTGCTTCTTGTTCGAACTTCGAACTCTCCTGCAAAGCAGAAGTGCTGCGCTTTCTGATGGATTTCGGAGGAATCTGCACTTGCGGAGAACTTTTGTCGACCGTACGAAGTGAAGGCCTGGTTTTGTTCGTAACTGAACCGATAGCTGGCACTTCGGTTGATTGAAGAACACTCGTATTCTGTGATTCACTTGTTCGAGCTGTAGAAAAGGTTTCTAATACTGGTTCTGGCTCTAGCTCTTGTTCCCGCGATGAAGGTCGCGTTTCTTTTACCGGCTCGCTCGTATGGTCAGTAAAGTCGGGCGGGTTGATATCCGCAGCCAATGAAGTTGATACGCTATTGACTCGAGCTGCTGTCGGGGTCTCCTGAACCACAAAAGATTGTTGTTGTGGAAGCTGCGGAGTCGCCCGAAGCCGGAAATGGCGTTTTTCAGTTCTGGCGTCAGGCTTAGACTCTGTCAAATCTTCATCATCTATTTCGTCTTCTGGGGTTTCAGCTACTCGACGAGCATTAGGAACTGCCGATGAGTCGACTTGGACCTCGGAGTCAGTCCAATGGCAGATGAAGCTTGATTCTAAGGAGGAAAGATTTAGTATGTCGCCATGGCGGAGGAAGATTGCTTCCGAGTGGTTGTCAGTGCGTGGCTGTAACTCGAACTTGGCGGACGACGGAGATGGCACATGTGATTGACCAGGTATAATAGTCAACTTTTCGTTGACAGCTTCTAACTTGACTCCAAAAGGCCCGGCGACTAGCAATGTAAGCGCGTGCGCATAGAAATTGAGGATGGAAGAACATACTGATGCGGCCAAGTTCCCGTTGCATGCGTGGATCCAATACGCGCACTACTTCAGCATGATTGGATTCTTCACTCACAATTATGTGAGCGATGCCTTCATTCGGCAAGTTGAATTCGTTTGATCCAGGGGCAACAGTAGTGCTCGACGAGACCAGCGTCCACATTGTCGGAGTCGTTGGACGCGTCGTGGCGAGATTAGATAGGAACGCGCGGTCACGTTTGTGAAGTTCAGAACACTTAAGCTAGCGATGACGTGCAGGATAAGTGGGTGGCGATTGCTCTGATTGGCTCATGAGAGCATTGTGCATAGCATCCCTGCGTCTCGGAGAACCGTATCCTCATCCACACATATGTATGCTGCAAAAACCACATGTGCATCCGGTGTCTTGATCATAGGGTTACTACCATAATTTCCAGTACATGCAAGATATGTGGGGCAGTCACTACCGACCTTGATGTCACTTGTCCCCAGCGCTCCGGGATCCGATGGGTCTCAGAGCATGGGCGGGGCTTGGGTCGAAGAACAATACTAAGGAATTCTACGTTATCTTATCATCACTTCCATCCGCGCCTCAAACAACAAAAGTAATGGCATCTAATAAATTATTGGGCGACCTTGCGACTTGTAGTGAGACAGGAGAAGTACAACAGCAGAACATTGGCTCTGCGTCACCTAACTGGAACTTGTCACAGTCAGTAACTCGACACACACAGCCGCCGGGACCACGAACAATAGTAAGAGTATCGAAATCTTCAAGACCGCGTTTTCACCTTGGCTCTAGACCTTGGAGTGGTGAGTCGAGGTGGCCGATCACTCCCATGCTGTCACTACAGTTGCTATTATCCATTCGGGAACCAAACACTCTTCGCCCACTCACCCTATCAACTATAATGTTTAGCGACAACATTCGTCAACAAAAAATCGCTGCCTTGTAGCTATTATACATGCTGCTTCGCACAGTGTATATCTCTCGTTGCTGCGGGATCCTCTCATCCTTCTCAGCGGCCGCTTGCCTCTACTATCATTCCTCCGAGCCATACAAGGACCCAACTTCAACACCACGGCCCGAGTTACACAACCCCGCCTTTAGTGATTGTGTGACTGCCTTGTAATTTCTTGAACCTATTCTCGTCCGCCTCAGCACCTGTCTCAAGGCATTTCCCCGAGAAGTCAAACGCGACCGCTCTCAAACGACAACTCCCACCATTGCCAAGCATCATGGATGTTCCTATGGAGTATGTCCAAGTTCCGCCCAAATTCGACCCCTGGAGCCAGAATTTGAACATTACAGTCTCCGATGGCCAAGGCGGATGGGTTGTTGTGACGAGAAACATGCAGGACCTTGACCAATATCGTTACTTTGGATTTCGTCTTGCAATCAGCTACGGAGCCGGGTTCGGAGCATGTTTACTCCTTTTCCTAGTTCTCCTGATCACGACCAAGGCCGATCGACGAAATTCCGCTATATTCCTGCTCAATGCCGCTTGTGTCTTCTCCAATTGCATCCGTTGTCTGCTCTTCAGCACCTGGCTCACTGGCGAATTCTACAATCCCTATTCCGTTCTCAGTCAGGACTGGAGACGCATCACTAACGGAGACTTTGCCAATCATATCGCCATCAACGTCTTCGGTATCCTGGTCAACGCTCTGGTCTTTGCCTCGCTCAGTCTTCAAGTGTGGACCGTCTGCGTTACTACATCACCGCTACAGCGAAGCATCATCATGACTGCTACGCTCATCATAGCTGGCGTCTCGTTTGGGTACAGAGTCGCTGCTGTGTACTACAACACCAAGTTGACATTGTCCTATCAACCCTTAGACTCTATTGAGTACCTAGTGTCAATTTCCTATATGCTTCAGACCGTTGCGATCTGGCTCTTCAGTTGCGTCTTTACCTGGAAGCTCGGCTATGCGATTATGCAGAGGCGTCGTCTCAACATGCCTCAGTTTGGACCGATCCAGGTCGTCTTCATCATGGGTTGTCAGACCATGCTGATTCCAGGTATGTTTATGATATGTTTTGATGTTGAAACTCAACTGACACAACTGCAGCAATATTTTCCTCACTGCAATTTGCAGCCTTCCTTCCTGAGATTGTTACTCATGTCCTCACGGTCGTCTGCATCTTTCTTCCGCTATCAGCAATCTGGGCGGGAGTTGTGAACGATCAGGACCTTGCTTCCAGAGGGCCTAATGCTCATCAACGTCTTATCAGGAATGATTACTTTAATTCCGGATCTAGCGCTACAATGATCGGGGGCTCTACTGTGTGTGATAAGAGTCGTCAGATGAGTGTGTGGTCTGATACGAAGAGCAAGGACATTGAGAGCATTCCTCTCACTCCTACCGTACCTACTCACAAGAGCATGAAGAGTAACGAAATCAGGGTCGACCGCGACTTCAACGTTTCGCGCCACGATGCTGCTAGTCGGGTCTAAATGGTACTTCTGCAGCCTTTCGAAAGGCCAAGGTTCCAGTTTCACGTTAGAACAGGGACTTCGACATAAACTATTTCTAGCAACGATATCGGAAGTCCATCATGGACGAGCCTCCATGTAATGTGAGAGCTCAATCCAAGTAGGTTGGGACTTTTCAAGAAGCGAGCGAGTAATTCAGAACATACCCATGGCCCACAGGAGACGAGAACCTAGTCAGTTTTGTAATCATCTCAGATAGGGATGATGATGATGTTGATTGGATATATCTACAACCATCGGGGCTTCATGCATGTGTTCCATATTCACATCGTCGGAATTTTATCCTGTCTTTTATTTTCTTTACTTCTCTCTTAGGCACTTAGCTCACATAAGGGAGTAACGCCTTCTTCTTCTTTGTACTCACTATACATTTTATGATTTTATTGAGAATTAAACTATATCAATGGCGGTCAAGTATTCTTTGTTATATGAGATACGAGAATATGTTTTCTGTGCTGTGGTTTGGAGTCAAAAATACGAATTATCCATCCCAATCTTTTCTCAAAGATAGACCTCATATCACGACTAGTTGAATGAGTAGATTGTGTCCTCAAAATATTCCTACATGTTGCCCCTAGTAGACATTGTTTAAGTGTGATGGAGAAGGATACATGGTAACCCCATATTCGGGCGATAATGATGATTGAACCGGAAGGTGCATGTCTAGGGCGGCTTGCACAAATCGTTTTCGGATCGAACTGACCCCACCATTGCATCCCAGTCCAATGACTTTCGACAACGACGAATTGCGGAGTACTTGTCATGCGTCTCATCGACACAAGAACACTCGAACTCGGATGGTTTAACGACAATGAAACCCCTGCCTACGCCATTCTCTCCCACACGTGGGGTCCAGATGAGGTCAACCACCAAGAATATGTCTGGATCAACAGAGCTCGCACACTCTCGGCATCATCAATAACAGCCTCTTTATCGCAGAACGAGCAACATGCGCAAACATCTCTCATGTTGGCCCTGGAAATGATGATCCGAGGAAACTCTGGGGCGCCGTCAGGAAGCATGTCGGAAAGCGATCTCATGAAGCGGGTTGGCTACAGCAAAATCATCAACGCAGCCGAGCAAGCGCGGGGCCAGGGGTGCAACTATCTTTGGGTAGATACATGCTGTATAGACAAGACGTCAAGCGCCGAACTGCAAGAGGCCATTAATTCCATGTACCGCTGGTACAGGAACGCAGAAGTGTGCATCGTGTATCTTAGCGACATTGCCAAAAACCACAGCGACTTCAGGACCGCCTCGGAAATTGCGAGATACGCTTTTGCGAATAGCAGATGGACGCAACGCGGATGGACCCTCCAAGAACTTATAGCGCCTGTTGTATGCCGCTTCTACCTCCAGGATTGGACATTGATGGGCGAGAAGGTCGAGTTCTTGAAAGAGTTGTCGGATGTGACCAACATACCGGTCCATATTCTTGAGGATTCCAGATCACTCAGTGAAGTCTCGGTAGCAGAAAGGATGTCTTGGGCTGCGTATCGTCAGAGCACGCGTATCGAGGATGTGGCATATAGCTTACTCGGCATCTTCGATATCCACATGCCACTTTTGTATGGGGAAGGCGAAAAAGCCTTTATCCGGCTACAAGAAGAGGTACTCAAATCGACCGACGACTACTCACTGTTCTCATGGCGTGCAAATGAGTCACGGCAGTCTACATACCGGGGCTTGCTTGCACGAAGTCCAGCTGAATTCCAGGACTGTCATTCTATTGAGTGCGAGAGCGTCATGTCCACCTTTCCCATCGCCTCGACACCTATAGGTCTTTGTGTCCAGCTCGAGTTCCTACCTGACGCAAAAGACAAGAGCCATGTACTGGCTATGATACGATCGAGCAATTCCATGAGCCAGCGCTTAGCCATCACACTGAAATGTCTAGATGGTGGCATGCAATACGCACGTGTCGACGCTGGAACCCTCACTACAATCGATGACTGGCCAACAGGCCAACTAAAGACCATTTATGTCCGACAGAAACTCTCCATACCCCCAAGCTTCACAACCACAGACTTCAAATGCTTCCACATCCAACGTCGGATATCAAACCAAATCACACCCGCCGTCCGTATAATCAGTGTCACACCTCGCGCCGCCTGGGACGAAGCTTCGCACGAGCTCCGCATCCCCGAAAACGTCACCGAGTTCTGGGGCGCTCTCCTCCTCCGTGTTCAATCAGCCACATATGCGCATTCCCTCAATTACCCAGTCGCTTTTGGCTTCAATCGCACAACCAGCCACTACTGGTGCAAAGCCGTTTCCGTACCACAGCAATCACAGAACAGCTACTCAATCGGAACTTGGCCTCAAGCCGTCAAAACGCGAATCCCAGACGACGTATACGACCCACTATGCGGAAACGACGTGCGAAGCGACATGTTCCTCGTTGGAGATAGCGAATTAGCTATCAACATAAGTATTAGCGCTGGGTTATGTGGCGATGATATTGCACTGAAGGTTCACATCGATGGGCTGGTGCAATGGCAATGAAAACCTCTTACTTACCAATCTTCCCTCTCCTTCTCCTTCAACCGTGTCTCTTTCAAACCATCCCATTAGCCCTCCATCTCCCAATCCTATCGGCATACCTCTTTTCCACCGCGTCCACCCATACCATTATGTGCTCCAGAGTCACGTCCTGGACTTTAATCCATAGTTTCTCTAGTTCTATTTGGAATCGCTCGAGATCGGCGGACCATGGGTCTTCTCGCTTCCAGGTGGTGTAGTCGAGGGGGAGCATCTCTCGGCGGTTGGCGCGGTCTGTGGAGATTTCTATGCTGAGGGCTGTGATGCGTTTTTCGAGGGATTTGTGGGTTGCGGCGATGGAGGGAGAGGGGGTAGAGAAGGGGTTTTTGGATGTCGTTATGGTTGTGCAAGGCATTGTAGATGATATGGAGATTATGGATCGAGTGTAGAGGGTGTAGTGAGCGGCTGATAAGAATGCTGTTCTTCTCTTATTGATTTTGGTATGAAGGTTGTAGTGGAAGCATGTCAGGAGAGAAGAGAAGGTGCAGATATATACGTATCTGATTGAAAGCAGACGGAAAGTACGTCCGCTTTCATAAACGCAGACTACATCCGTCTTTGACCACGACAAATATCCGTTTCCTCAATTCATCATCACATCCAAGTAAATAAATGCAGAATATGCAAACCCCCCTCCCCACCCCCACTACTCTAAACGGCACGCACCTGCAATCTCTCATGTCCACCTTCCAACACCCCTTCTCCCACCACTTCCACAGCGAAATCCGCACCATCGCCTCTTTCTCCTCGCACC
>Ga0115846_101183_pt2 | contig 11537 bp, 8 predicted proteins | sample InSIn5gowninarea_2_FD_83860 | JGI IMG/M metagenome (GOLD analysis project Ga0115846, IMG submission 83860)
GATTCTTGCCACACGATACTCGGAGATGGGCATCTCTAGAAAAGGCTCGTACTGATCTGCTCGAAGCTGCATATATGCGCTGGTCATCATCTTGAAGTGATACACAATAGAGTTGGATTTGATCTCGTCATTCATGTCATCTAGTACAACTTGCTCGTTCAAATTCCGGACTTCGACGGCATGCATGATCTTGTCGAAAAGCTCCCAGGTGTAATCAAACATATCAATAATGATGTCGTAATCGATGCCGACCATCTTCATGGTATCCTCGAAGGTCTGTATTCGAATCTTTTCTTGCTGTACGAGACCAACGTCAGCAGAAGCCAAGATCTTCTCGAAGTAGCTGTAGACGGTGGCGCGCCAACCACACTGACCATCACCTTTGACCGCACGGTAAGCACCATGAGTAGCAGCTAAGCCGGTGGTTTTGACGACATAGGTTGGATCTGCTTGTGCGTATTCGCTAACGAGCACATCCATGGGAAATTTGTCGCTGATCAATGGCCCAGGCAGGTCAGCTTGATACCGGTCAGACAAGCTTTGGAATTCTTCCAGCTCGGCAGGGTTCATCTGTGCCATGGTGGCGTGACTTTTTCGATTATTTGGATATCGAGGACGATGGCTATTATGGTAATAGGCCGATATGGCAGGAGCAGTGGGCGGCAATGGTTGGAATGTGTTGTGACGCCAGTTGTCGGTTGAGTAATAAAGGTGTTGGTAGTTGTGGGTTGGAGGTTGAGGAGAATGGAGAGGGTGAGGATGGTTTGTCCCGTAAATCATCTGATAATGATTTTTGGAAGGTGTAACGGCGACTTTTATTCAATGTGATCAGTCAAAGAAGCCACGACACACCGACAGTGTTTGCTAGGGCTTTCTCTTTGTGAGGGCAAGCATAGACGCCTACTGCATGCGCGAGCTCATATTGGATGGAAGTCGCGAGGCAGACAATATGCAAACATGTAGAGTTGTGTTGCCTGACAATTGCCTTTACAATGGTTATAGAAGTGCAAGCGATGCAATAGACCCAGACTAGGCGAGAGAAGCAAACAGCAATAGTCAAGATGGAAGAAGCTTCATTCGAGACGGCTGAGTACAGTTACAAGAGCTCTAAACAGAAGTCGCTGCTAGATATTTAGAGTGCGATACGCTTCACTTTAGCCGGTAGCGAGCGATGAGGAACCTTGTTGAAGGAAAATCACTACTCGTGCAGTACATAGGAAGCAAGATGACGAATAGACGAAGCTTTCCCGCAGCGATGACAACAAATGCTGGGAAAATCAGCGACTTCAATACCTTGGAGATTGTTTATTGGTTGGGGAATGTAACGGAAGCGGCAATAGGCTGATAATAAGGAACATTTTGAAGCCATTGAATGCACAGCAAAGACTCGAAAAACCCATCGTCTCCTCTCGCGGATGCTGTCAATATGCAGACTACCCAACTGTACCAATCAGCGGTGAACATCAAAATCGGCCGATCCATTGTTTGCTCGCGGGAAGTGCGATGCCAAAAAGCATCTGGACAACTGAACAACACACCCTCTAGACTCGTGCAGTACCTGTTTTGTGCTTCTGAAATAGCGGTCCACGAGCTGCTCACATAAAGTATGCTTGGGCATTGTCGGTCACAGAGGCTCTTCTCGCTCAAGTTCGGAACGCTTTCCATCGCATTTCTACTGCGGTTGACGAAATCTCGTGTCGGGAATATTATTGGACCAATTCAAGTAACACCGCCCGGACTTTGCTGCACAAGTACACACCAGTCTCTACATTCACGGCTCGCTCCGAGACAACCTACAGTAGTGACGTACAAGGTAGAGACCTGTCGCGGATCCTGATTCACCACCAGGTATCCCTGCTATTCAATTATGGCTTGTACTTCGTGGTGGCAGCTTTACGAACCACACTGGCTTGGAAAACACGAAACAGATGGTATATCAAACATCGTGCACGAACCACACTGTCGTACAGGTCCGGAGTTGCAGTTGTGCCTCACGAAAATAGGAAGAAGGGCTCAACATTATATTGACCATGATAATATCTTCCCTGGCATCTAGCCAGCACCCAGAAAGTCAAGGACAGCTGCATTGCTGTGTGTCTGCCGGCCGTGGTGGCTCTTCCGATTTTCTTTGCTGCGCATTGCTTGGCCTTGAACTTGCATTCGCTAGTGTCCCCTGCTTGTTCATGGGGAATAATAGGTAGGTGGAGCAGCTCTCCTTGTGGGTTGCCGTTCCGTCGGTACCGATGGTACTTGCATTCGGACAAATCTGTAGGCATGTGCGGTGAACGACAAGCATCGTCCGAAAAATCAACCGCAAGGGTTTGATGACATGGCACAACTATCCATGCATTGTGGTGAACAATATCTGTTTCTCATTGGTCGCTTACCCTCCCCACGGAAGCTCATACCGGGGCGCACATGTGATGCTTGCCTCATAGCTGAGGAGCCATTAGCCAATCAAGAACACAGTATTGCTGAATGATTCTTGAAAGCCCCGAATGGCTGAGCAGCTCTTTGGAGTACCACTCGTTCTCTGGATGTATCAAGCACTGTGCTACCTTGCCTATCAATCCTCCATGCGATCAGTTCGATTTAAAAGTGAGCTCATATTTCGCCTCGCCCGTTTGCCGTCTCGTTATTGCTTGCTCAGGTGCTTGGTAGATGAGCACTGTTTTCTTCTAGTAACATGTCCATGACCTTCAGTCTTCTTCGAAATACCCAACTAAGTCGGGACACGACCTCGTTTCTGGTAGATCTTAAACCTTTGGTGTGCATACTCGCATGTTGCCGGAAACGTGCTATTCGACAGCTAAAAAGCCCAACTCCCTCGTATTGGCCAGGTCATTCCAGAAGTGGGTGTCGCTTGGCTGGTGGATTATCCTTTTGACTCGATAAGCATTGTCGACTTGCAAGTCACCGAGCTTGCTATAGCAGCAGCATTCTTAGTCTTAGAAATGGTTCTGAATATCTTGAGATGAAGTTTTTGGCGGACTCTTTCCAAGCTCATTGCCAAGAGCATTGCATGTATGGCGTGATGCTCTCAAGTCCACGCGCTCATCTTTCCTGATTTTCCTCCTTTTGAAGCTCGACCTCGACCTCCTCCACCACGTATCTGCGGTGCAACCGTCATAGGACCATCGAAACTGCCACCAGGCATCACAAAAGCACCACCAGCTGCTTGACTTTCTTCGAGTCTGAAAGCATCGTTTTCATGCAGGACGGTCGAGCATAAGTCCGAGATAGCTTCAGTCCAGTCATGTAACCGTCGGACGTGTTCTCCATCTTCCTCTCTTTCCACAATCACCGTGCCGTTTTCCTGATTAATCTGAGCCTTGAGCTTCTTCTCGATAATAAGAACCCCAAGGATATCTTGCACCTCACTAACTGGGATGTTGATGTGTTTGGCGATGAATGCTAGAGTGAACCTGGAATATGGAGCCACCAACTTCAGTACCGCTTTTGTCCTCATTGTTCTGCTGACTTCATCGATATTTTCAGCTATGAATTTGTCTTCGAGTAAATCTGGATTGTCTTTGAGAATCAGCTCATACCGGTGCACGTCATCTCGTTGGTAAGAATCAACAAGTTCTGTCATGGCCGAGATTCTTGGATCGTTTCTGTAAGGTTTTGTTTCTTGAGAGTCAAATGGATTTATTGTCGACCCCATCAACATAGTCGTGAGCACGAGATACTTGAGGACTTGGATCCTCTGCATAGATCCTGCTTCGTCGTAGTTCTTGAACGACTCGAAGAATGCACTCTGCGCTTCTTTCCAATTTTCTTCACTCATGTGCATCTTACCTCCGCACTCCCGAATAATGCCTTGAACTTTCGGGTGTGGCACAGCCGATCGAACGGTCAAAGCCTTCTGATACAAAGCCTTTAGCCTCTTGTTGTTTTTCATTTCAGCATACATTTGTATTTCCAGTGCATAAGCCTCTAATGAATAAGTGCCTTTACCAGGATCTGCACTTCCGTCTTCACGTTGACATGCTTTATGAATCTCTTTCACCTTGCTTGAGAGGGCTGAATAGTCCTTCTTATCCAGGTATAGCTTGGCGAGCTTGACATTGGTCTTCAACGCAAGTCTCTCGTTGTTGGTGGCTTGAAAAGTTTCGAGAGTCAGGGAATAGAATTCTTCCATGCATTTGTATGCCGTCGAGTCATCTGCTGTCTTCTCAATATAGTCCAACATATTGTTGATCGATTTCTCTGAATAACTTCGGGTAACGGCTGATTTGACGTAAGTCAGAAGCTCTTTGTAATGTACTATCGCATCATCATATCGACCGAGGGCAAACTCAAGCTTGATAGCCTGTTTAAGACCTTTGAAGCCCCAGTCGCCTTTTTGCTCTTCTAGCTTCGGCACTCCTAAAAATTCGTCTATGGCTTCTTGAGGGTTGTCTGCCTTCATCTGCTTCGCATTGTAGTATTTGTTCTCAATGTCGACATCGCCATCTTCAGGTTCGTCGTCGTCTTCGTATTCAAAGTCGTATCTGTTGTCTCGTCAGCCTATATCTTCCCCACGACGTGCACTGTCATACTGCTCCTGATCGGAGTCGGCCATAAAATCATCATCGTCAGACATTTTGCACCACGTCCTGTGATCTTCTGTCTCTTGCTTGGTCTAACTCAGGCCAGGTTGAGAAGCCAGACTACATTCACTGCGGCGTCTGTACCACAGAAAATAGAAGAGCTTGAATAAGGTCGATATGTGGTCGTGGATCTAATCACCCTGCACGACTGATTCATGCCTAGGTAGGTTATATGTAGGCAATCAGACGCGTGTGGAGCAGTACGCTAGTGTTATCGATAACAATACTGGCCACAAGTCCGCCACAGCCTGACACTATTGAGCTTAGTAATCAAGACTGGGCTGCTCCAAAGTCTGCCTGAGCACTTGAACGTTTTATCTGCCGTGCGCTTCGTGTGCTAACAAGGACCGAGTGCATGCGCAGACCAACCTACAACCTTGTTTGGAGAGTCTTACAAGGCTGTTGATATCGAGACACCCTATTCAATATGGGAGGCGATTTGAATCTCAAGAAGTCATGGCATCCATCATTGATGACCAACCAGAAAAAGGTGTGGGAGGAAGAGAAGAAAGCCCTGGATGAGCGCAAAAAAATTGATCAAATCCGGAAGGAGAGAGAAGAAGAACGACAAATTCAAGAGCTACAAGAACTGCAGGAAGCCGCAGGAGGACGAAAGCGACAATCTCGGGTGGATTGGATGTACTCTGGCCCTGCGACTGGCCAAACAGGGACTTCTGAAGAGACCGAGGCGTTCTTACTTGGAAAGAGAAGGGTCGATACACTTTTGCAAGGCAAAGAAAAAGAATCTCTGCAGAAAAATGCTGGGCAGGACTCGTTCATGGCTGTTCAAAACGCAAATACTGTTCGAGATACGGCTGCCAAGATCAGAGACGATCCGTTGTTAGCAATAAAGAAGCAGGAACAAGCTGCCTACGAGGCCATGATGAACGACCCGGTTAAGAGGCGAATGCTACTCAAAGCAGCAGGGCGTGACGAGGAACCAGAGCGCGAGCGCAAGCGGCGCAAACATCACCACCACTCTTCCCATCACCGTGATAGAGATAGCGATCGGAAAAGCCGTCATCGCAGTTTGTCCGGTGACACTCGAGATCGGAACGATCGTTCGAGCCGTCGACACAGACACGACAGCAGCCCTTCCCACTCTCGCTCTCCATCGCCAGGCAGGATACGGAATCGACAATCTTCACCACGAAATCGTAGATACTCGCCTTCGCAAAATTCACGGCAGCGCTCGCGTTCACCGTATCGAGAACGAGAACACTCAAAGAGTTTGCACAAGGCACGTAGCTGGCATAATTCTGGGCCGAAACATCGGTCACGATCAAGGTCAAGATCTCCCCAAAGACGGCGGTCTTCACCTAAAAGAGATGAGGGTGCAGCAGCGAGATTGGCTGCTATGCAGCAAGACGCGTCGGAGTTGGATACTCAGCGACAACGTCGTCTCCAAGAGATATCGGAAAGAGAGCAGCAGGCAGCCCAACAAGATGAGAGAGCACGTGCGCGAAATGCTCGTGGTGGTGGACGTGCCGAATTTGTGAATGGTTTCCACAAACGCGCGGGGGATATGAGCTTAAGCGAACGGATGGGTCGACACCACAACCCCGAGCGGGATGAAGAATGAATTACTGAGATTAGCGGCTGACAAGGCTGTGTCAGCGGGTGCATGACCAACGTGGACGATCTGACTTTGCGCCCTTATCAGCCGTCAGCTTCAATGGGCGGATAGAGTTATCGACCATTTTAGGAAAAGTGCGGGAGGCTTTGCCATTTTCCGTGACACCATAGATTGATATCGCCAAGGCCGACCACCTTATCAGTCAATCTCATTTCTCATCCACCCAAGCACAATGAAAACTTTTGCTTGCAACCTGATGGCTGTTTTATCAAGACCCATGCGACTGATAAGAACAGTCGATGCTGTCATGTAGAATTCTTTGTTTGATCAGCACAAGTCATGCCTGAAAACGCGAAAACGCCTCCCTGCTCATCAGCACGATAAAGCAAGGCACTTTCCCATGCTGTGGCAGAGATCAGCTTTGCAGAGTGTGAGCGTCTAGTAAGTAAGTTGTGACAAGGTCTGTGTCCTTATCGCGTTCTTTCTCTGCCCCAGTTTATTAACACTGTGGTCGTGCCTTCTGGAAACGGAAGGCTTTGTTTCACAAATCTCTTTATTGATTCCTCAGCTCGCCCTTCCTTGCCACCCATACTCTACCTTCATACCGTCTGCACATAGAATGGCCACAACCGTTACTCACATACTTTCAATCGAGAATCAACCATACTTGTTCTGGGCAACCAAAGTGTCACTCAAGTCACAGCGTTTCACTACTCTCAGCGCACCCGATCAGGCTTTCATTCCTGTCACTGCTATACCGTGGGACAAATCGGAATTTGGCAGGGACGACCTTGAAGAGATCTGTTACGAGTACGAAGAGCGCGATGATGTTTGGTGTCGCAGCTTCCTATCGCTTGTGCTGCTCTTACAGCCGGGCAAGCTAGAGTGTGCCACCACTGGCAGGCGAATTCTCAAGATCAACAATTCAAAGGCAAAGCTACCTGCTGGACCACTAGTCATTCAAAGATCGACCGGACAAGTCTTCATGGTTGCAAAGTTACAACCTGACACTCATGCAGCGTTTGCCACCTCGCTCCTTCCAAACCCAAAACCAAAGTCTGCTTTCATTGAATTCATACGATCAGAGAGTGTACAGGTTCCGCTGCCATCGAGATTGTATTACCCACCGCGCGAAGACAAGCCATTGAATGGAGTCCGAATTGCGGTCAAGGATACAATCGCCCTCAAAGGCATTCGCACGTCCTTTGGTAGCACGGCCTGGCTAGAGACTTATCCTCCAGAATTGGCAAATGCACCATGTGTTCAGAAATTGATCGATGCCGGCACGGTCATAGTGGGACAAGCCAAGACCACTGAATTTGCTGAAGGTCTGAACCCATCAGACTGGATACATACTGCTTGTCCATTCAATCCGAGAGGCGATGGTCAGCAGAAAACCTCATCCTCCAGCACAGGAAGCGCGTCAGCGTCGGCAGCTTACGAATGGCTCGATGTGTCACTGGGTACGGATACTGGCGGCAGCATTCGACATCCTGCTGGTGTCAATGGTCTTTATGGTCAACGTCCTAGTCATGGCCGGATTGATCTCACAGGAGTCTTGGGAGCAACTGATCTTTTCAATACAGTAGGAATCTTTGCTCGAGATGTGGAGTTGTTCAGCAAAGTTGGAGGGTTCTTAGTGGATGCGAAGCCAACGCCGCGACTTCCACCTTCTCAACGTCGATACAACCTACTCTACCCTACACGAGCACCGCACATGACCAACCCTATCTACCACGGTCAATACCGATGGTTTCCTCATCCTGAAGTCGATCAATCACACTGGTCGGATGCGGAGAAACGACTGGAAGAGACAGTAGTGAACATGGAGAAATTGTTGAACTGCAAGCGAATCCCATTCAACATCAACGAGCTTTGGCGTGCCACCCCTGTGCTCGGTCAGCCTAGGTCGCTGGACGAAGCAACGGGTGAGATCTACCAAGTGATCACCACATCCTCAGCTATTCACACGGGCATCGATGAGTTTATCGCCAAGTACAAATTCGAACACAATGGTGAAGAGCCACCAATGAGTGATATCGTAAAGCAGAGACTTGACTACGGTCGAGGGGTTCAAGCTGATCAAGTTGCTAAGGCGGTCGAAGCCATGGAAGGTTTCCGAGAGTGGACTCTGAACACACTTTTCGGTTCGTATGATCAGGATGCCACCACGATCATGATCTTCCCACAGACGTGCGGCTTGCCAGACTACCGCAACCATGTCGCTGTACAGGGTGAAACATTCAATTCAACATTCAGTATCTACGCGCTTGGATATCTGGTTGGATGCCCCGATTACACCTTGCCGGTAGCGGAGACGCCATATGTTTCGAAAATCACTAACCAAATCGAGCATCTTCCGGTCACCATGAGTCTTGTCGGACCTCCAGGCACTGATCTTGAGCTTTTCGACGTGGTTGAATATATGCACGAGAACGGTGCACTTTCAGATGTGTTGGCAGGTCCACGCGTCTTCCAGGATTAAGGAGCGGTTGTGGCCATATGACATAACGATTTTCCTACTTTACCAAGCGTTCACGGAGTTGATACTGATACCCTATACCAGTCATTCGCTTAGACATATCTGCTTACACTGTATACTACCAAAATGCTATCCATAGCGGGTGTTGGAGGCGACCCTATGAGCTTTTATAGACAGCGATACAAACCAATATAACAACATTGCATGTTATTATATATTGTGAAATGCAGTACGAGATCCACGTGAGAGCAAAGTTTGGTGCGATTTTGGTATTTACCGTACGCATGGTTGTTGGTCCGTGCTTGTGCTGGTGAAGTCTTTGCTGATGTATGCAGGCGTGACCTCTGCCGAATGCAGCCTTTTGTTCGCATCGGGAATGGCGTGTACAGACCTCCACGAACCAATCGAATGCGGAACAACAAGGCTGTGCATATGGCTGTGCAGATGTGGCCTGTGAGGTCTGAGCTCCACCTTCAGTTTCGTCCAACAATCTTCCCACTCTGTGATTGCACTACCTTTACATATTATCCTGAAGTCATTCAGCCTATCTACGATGTTTCGACGAATTCGACACGGTCCTATGTTACTCAGTGATGTTGGACCAGGGCATCATCCGGCGGTAGCACTTATCTCTTCAAAAGATACGGAATATTGCGTCGCCGAATGCCTTCACTTCCATTGAATTGTGCTACGTTAATCGTGAGTCTATACTGACAAAGCCGCTATACACTTTATTGTCCCTCATGTGTGAAGCTGTCTCTGTGTGACCAACATAAGCGTCCTACCAAGCTCAGTATCAGGCACAATGAAGCCGACGGTGGTAGGCGAGACGGCACATGCTGGTAACTCTGCCCTTACAACAGACATTGAGAACAACCCCAACCAACAGCGACGTGTCTTCATCAATGACGATTCTGAAATGCAAGGCCTTACGCTGTACGAGAAGAAGGCGTTACTGATCGATCGAGAGCTGGCAGCCCAAGGCATGGGACGATATCAGTGGACGATATTCTTTCTCTGTGGCTGTGGCTATTTCATTGACCTGCTATGGGCACAGGCGGCTGGCCTTATCTTGGCTTCGATACAACAAGAATTTGGCTTCAGCACAGTTGCTTCTGGAAACCTCAGCACCTCTTTCTCTGCTGGCTTAACCGTTGGAGCTGTTGTTTGGGGCATTTTGGTTGGCAACCACGCGTGGAAAGAGGATTAAGCTGACTAGATCTAGGTTGATATAGTCGGCAGGTACTATGCATTCAACTTCACCGTCCTTCTGGCTGGTGTCTTCGGTATTTGTTTGGCTGCTTCAAGTACATACACCGGAGTACTTGTTCTAACAGCTTTCGTCGGCCTTGGCATCGGAGGGAACATTCCAGTCGACACCACAATTTGCCTCGAGCTTCTCCCACAGGATCGACGATGGTTACTCCCTGCACTTTCCGTCTTTCAACCTCTTGGTGTGGTCATCTGCTCAGCTATCGCATACGGATTTATTCCCAACTACTCCTGTGCGACAAATCTCGAATCTTGTAACAATGTTCGGACGGGCCAATCATGCTGTACAAAGGCGGACAATATGGGCTGGCGATACACTATGGTCACTCTTGGTGCCATTACAATCTTCGTTTTCATTGCTCGATTCGTTCTCTTCCGCTTTCGAGAGTCTCCAAAATATCTTCTCTGCCGTGGTAAGGATGAGATGGCTGCGGAGTCGTTGGAGTACATCGCAAACTATAACAAAGTAGCCTGCAGTGTTACACTCGAGTCCTTTACTGAGATTGAAGGAGACGACTCATCTCCCGATAGCAGTGACAGCGAAAGCAGGATACTACTAAGGTCAGGTACCAAACCGCAAGGCCCAACGTTTTGGGAGAGAGCAAAAATAGAACTTGTTCGCCTTCGAGTCCTCTTTGGCAGCTTGTCCATGGCATGGCTCACTATCTGCGTATGGATCAGTAAGTTGCATAATCCATCCCTGCCAATCGGATGCGCCAATCATGCCACTTCCACAAAACCACATCAAAATTGACCTTTCTAACATCCCTACAGTATATATATTCGACTACTGGGGCTTCACCATAGCTGGAACCTTCCTCCCAATAATCCTCCGCAAAAAAGGAGCAAGCCTGGGTCTAACCCTAGACAAAACCTACCTGTCCTACATATACATCTACCTACCAGGAATCATAGGCGTACTAGCAGGAACAACAATCTACAAATGGCGACGAATCTCCATGATCATCTCATCAGCACTATTCGGCGCCATGTTATTCACCTTCACGGCTGTCCACAGCCAAGCTAGCTACATTGGCATCAATGCGCTGGTCTATATCTACCAGTCTATGTTCAATGCGATTCTTTATGGAGTCACACCTGAACTCTTCCCTACATCTATTCGAGGCACTGCGGTTGGAGTTGCTAGTTTCTGGGGTCGAGTTTCCTCTATTGTTGCTCCGTTGGTGGCTGCGCGGTCTTTGGCAGTAAATGTTAATGCGGTATTATATCTGGCGGGCGCTGGTGTTTTTGTTAGTACTTTGTTCATTTGTTTGTTGCCTGGAAGATACCTAGATGGACAGGATTACTAGATGCTGATGATCAGAATACGAACCACATTTCTAGAGTGGTGGACACATATAACCAGATAACGAAAAAATTGGACAATTCATATATATAGAGGCAGCACCACGCTGAACATCTCAGTCACAAAAAAGAGCTATAGTCATCTTTACCAAAGCCTTCATCGGACAGCCCAACAGTCTCAGTTGACAAATATTGTGCGGCACCAGAAGGCACGACCACAGTGTTAATAAACTGGGGCAGAGAAAGAACGCGATAAGGACACAGACCTTGTCACAACTTACTTACTAGACGCTCACACTCTGCAAAG
>Ga0115846_101224_pt1 | contig 11525 bp, 10 predicted proteins | sample InSIn5gowninarea_2_FD_83860 | JGI IMG/M metagenome (GOLD analysis project Ga0115846, IMG submission 83860)
GGAGACAACGCCGGAGATGGGGCGTCCGGGAGGTAATAGGTATAGCCAAATCTGCTCCCCCAGTGGCAGAAATCGGAGGAGATGACGAACGCGTTTGTTTCGTCTGCGATGTATGGAGCCAGCATCTTTCCCAACGCAGCTTCAGTTGCGGGATTCGTGCCGCCAACCATGATAGGGACGAGGGGAGGATACGACGATTCGGGCTGGCCGGGGTATAGTTTCTGCAGGAGGCGGTGGATGTAGGGCAGCTGCATTTCGGCGCTGTGCTCGGCCTCGTCTACTGACTGAGACATGGTTGTGAACTTGATGGTTCGACCTTGTACAGTCGTAGAGAGCGTGGACAACTGCTTGATGGTCTCATGGTCAAGAGGGAGAGGCTCCTTCGACAGGGGCGTCTTGTAGGCATCAACGACAGGGAGGGCAGCAGTAGTCAAGTGATGGTGATGGGAGGGATGCAGGATGAATATGCGCTTTGCTTTGGAGAGATTCAGGCACTTGTAGGCCCATGCTGCACAAGGACCAGAATATGCATACCCGGCGTGTGGTGATATGACCACTCGTGCCTCTGGTAACGGCAGGCTGTCAACGCCCGGGAGGACATCTTTCTCGGGTACAGCTGCCAGCCATTGATCCAGTTGAGCCGCAAGCTGCCGGCTGTTACCAGAATACCATGAGCCGGCATGTGTAGCTTCTCGGACAGCCATCCTTCTGAACCAAGGTCGATCGGGCAGTGTGGCCGGTGAGTCGACGATGATCGTATGAGTGGGAGTGAGCGAGCCAGCGTGACGAGAGCCTGACGAGTGCGAAGCAACGCGGGGTGTTGAGTTACTGCCATCAGTGCGGGGGCAACGGGGGCAGCCTTAGTTGCTCCAATGTGCTGCGGCTCCAAGCTGGGCGTCTCCGGGCGCTGGCTACGTAGCCTCATCCCTCGAAACATTACTCCCTATTCTATGCTTCATTCGAACGCGACAATGCTCTCATAAATGTGTTGATACCAACCTCTTTCGACATATCCAAGAAGCGGCCGTCATTTGTTGCGCTCATTTCGAGGCTCAGCCTGTGACAGAAAAGCGGCCTCCCAACCTCGCTCGCGCAACCAAACGCGACGCGTAAAGTGCTTGCTCCAACGCGTCAGTACCAGACCACACAGATCGCACCTCATCCAACGCAGCTTCTAGGGTTCGCAGTCTATCCACAACCATCGAACAATGGGTATGAAACGAAAAGCCTCCGCCTTCGAGGAGGACAACATCGCCTACCAACAACAACCACGCTCAGCTACACCGTCTCTCGCCTCGTCTTCGCCCTTATCGACAAGCACGGTGCAATCCTCCAACGGCGACGCGGCCCCCTATGACTTCCACAGAGTCAAAGCCGTCCCCTATCTGAACAGCCGAACCCGCAAGCGATATCGCGACGATCGACCTGACGAAGAAGCCATCCATGAGAACACATTGAGGAAGCTGTACGATGCCCAAAGGTACCATCTCGATGAAGCGATGCTCATGTCCGACGTGCTGGATCTGGATGATTTCTGTCAGCACAAGGAGGCCGAGGATGGGGACGCCGATATGATGGACAATCCCCCGGAAGCTGAACTACCACTGAAGATTGAGCGGAATCAGAGATCGATTGACGCATTCTTCGGCGGGCAGAGCGCGGCGCAGCCCAGAGGACCAGCAGTGGGCCAGCCGGAGGATCGCCAGGCAGGCTTTTGGAAAGCCGGCGGAAGATAATACAGGGGAACGTTCTTTGGATCTCGATGTGCATTCTCATGGAACTACCATGAGGGCCCGAAGAGGCTTTTGCAGTCTGGTCCACGACAACGCACTGAAAGAGCATAGGTCTAGTGTGGCCAGGAAATGCCCCCTCCGAGGCTGATAAATGCGAGGACAAGTCTCTGCGAGGAATACCTGAGATCTGTTGATCACCCTCAATGAAAGGGTTTCCTATGTGCTCTCTACCAGAAGATGGAAGGACTTCGCAATCGCTTCAGAAGGTTCATGGGGTGGCCAGGATAGGTCGACCGTGCGAAAGTTTGACAAGATGCCATCCTGTCTGATTGATCTTTTGCTATGATGCCAGTACATTCTGGTAAAGGGTTATCATGCCCTGAAATAGGTCTGAATTGGACAGAAGCCGAGAGATGGCACAGCAATATGCTTACCTGTTGACTATGCTGGTCTTTGTAGGAGACAACTGACCATTCTCACGGCAGCAAGTCATGACCTGGATGATCTACGACTTGCTTTCGCTTATTAGTACTGTGTGTTGTTTCATTACTTAGGTAGCTGCCTATGTACTGCCAGAGACCGCTGAATGAGGTTCGCAAAACTGCAGAGGGATGATTGAATGCACGTGCTGATATGATCGACCTGTAATGCCGGTCCTCTTCTGTCCTCTGTGATCTGGATGCCTCAATCCTGGGATAAATCATAAGAAAAGTAAGGTGCCTCCTCAATTATGCAGTCTTTCCAGCGCCGTCATCCAATGCATAGGGCAGAGGACTTAGCCTTGCCACCAGTTTCACGGAATGCCTGTACGTGTGCCGACTCGCGCCTGTCCGTCCAGTTGCGCCTCGGGGTTGTGCAAAGAAAAGAATCGGGAAGTCGTAAGTCATGGTGTTATTAATGCTGTATTAATTTGCCTGCCGAAAGGGACCCAGTTGCACGGGTATGGTGCCATGGCGGGGATCATGATTGTGTCGTTGCCTTTACCGGCCATGCTTCAAGGTACTGCAAAAAAAAGTCGACATCCAGTCTGGAGCTCGATGTTGCTCTGGCCATGTCCTAGGGTACAAACCAGCGCTGTATGAAGTGACGTTGCGCCCTCCGTCGGGCACAACCACGGATCCAGACCAGGAAGAAAATCCCTCCGCCCCTCTAGTATCCCCAGGCCCGTAGTCTTAGCTTGGCCATCAGTCGACATCGATGTTGGCATAAGTTAAGGTTTCTCATGGAGACACACTGCTGGGTGGATCTCCATTGACGACCCTGAGCTGGGGTATAGGGATGGGTGCGCTTCGAGAGGGTTCCTCAGCCCGACTTCTTGCCTCGAGTTCCCGTCCTCTCTCTGCCTGGTACTCCTCGATCATCTCGGTCACTTGACGACTTTGAGCCTGGTGTAATGCGTCCAGCTCCATCCGAGCTCGCGCGAACACTTCGATGGCGTTGTCCATTGCCACCTTTGTTTCTTGGTATCTCTTGAGTAGTACGCTAAGTTCTTGTTGTGTTGCTGTTCGCGCGCCGACAAGAGCTCGATCGGCGTCTTGGTATTGATGATTGAGTCGCTTGCTGTTTTCCATGGCGATATTGCATCGGTTTCGTAATTCCTCCAGTTCAACCAGGTGATCTTCGCGCAGGTGTCGCAAGGCGTGTCTTTGTTCAGGGGTCAAATGTTCCGAAGGTACATATGCGTGTCGCGCAGCTCTGTGGCCGGAATAACCCATCGAGATTCGGTGTCGATGGGATCCTGTACGATGCGGTCGGGCAGTCACGTTGAGCTCAATCTTGCTCTCTGCTTGCAACGATTCCGGTGCGTTAAAATCGCAGCCTTCATCCCAGTCTTTGTCAGTAACCGGCGGCATTACTTTGTTCAACATGTGCTTGGCATCGATACTCCGGCGACATTTCATGCAAGCCCGGTTCTTGGAGTATCCCTGAGAATTAACATATGCAGAGAGACATCTAGCATGAATGGCCATGTTGCAACAGGTAATGACCGCCACGAAGTTGTTTGGTTCAAATTGAAGACAACAAGTTGGGCAGTCTCTCTTGTGCTCTTCCAGTGCCTTGATACTGTCTTCCGATGCTCGGCTGAGAATTAGCATTGTCGCAGGTTTATTTGGGATCTCGGTGGTTGGTGTGGTGGGGATTGATGTAAACCGTCTGGGAGGAGAAATGCCCTCAATCACCGGAATATGTGGCGGATAGATTGGGGGCCTGTATGGCGGGGGACCGGAGAAATCAAAGGGAGTCGGCGCTGCGGTCAGGTTCCCAGAGGACGCTGCCGCATGTGCCTCCATTTCTCGTCGACGCTCGGGAATTGCGGGGGCTGTCGGTTGGACGAAGAAATCGTTGAACGAGACAAGTCCTGGTTGTTGCTGCATGGAAGATTGACTTGGATGGCTGGTGAGAGCCGCAGATCGTGAGGCCTGATTCGGTCCAATATAGATTGAAGGGTGCGAAGGCTGATTGAGGTCCATGCCGCGTAAGTCCTGAGCAAAGCCTGACCCTGAAGCGAGATACTGCAGAGCTGCGTCTTCCTCCAGAAAAGTGCCTATTGGGAGCCCCAGCGGCATGCCTGGTGGAATACCATGGAGGCTAGGTCCGAGAAAGTCGAAATGAGATGGAAACGCTGGTCGCCTTGAACTGGGAGGAGGACGTGAAGGGTCACTCATAATTCTTGCGTGAGGGGTTTCAGTCTGAATTCTTCGACGTTTACGGGCGTGGTCTTCGGGGGGATTTTCTCTCTCAGGGCGATCTTGAGAGCCGGAGGGGCTGTGGTCCTCGTACACAGGCGGAGAGGACGACATCGGTTGGTAGTACTCCATTTACCTAAAACTCCCCACGCAGTGACGACTGAACTGCTCCGAGCTCTGTCTGGACTGCGTCGGAGTTCTCGCAAAATTGCGCGGTTTTTTGAAATGACCAGGTTGGTGTTTGGTCCGCCAGTGCCTCAGTCTGGTTGACCACGGTCTGTGCAGTGAAGATCCGAGCACTAGTCGGCCACCCCAGAGATCTTCAGCGGTGACGCTAGTTGATGGAGCCCGCACGCCACGCACAGGCAGTGGAATCCTGTACCTTAGCCCGATTCTCGTTGGATCTAGTGGTATTGACAGTGGTATCAGGTCGTGGCAAGAAGGCAGAAGTAGGATTCGTGTTGTTCGAGGACGATTCCACAGCCTCGTACCTTCACGTTGCTCGTTCGAATTGAGACTGTCGACTATTTCTCTCACGGCCTCGCTCACGGCCCTCTTATATTCGGAGGTAAGCTCTTCGATAGCGGTATCGTTCTTATTGTTGATATGCCGTGCTAGACAACTCGAAGTTATCGTCAACGTATGCCTTGACTGTTGGAGTAAAAGTAGCCTCAGCCGTGGACATATTCACCCAAACTCTAGTCGAGTAGTGCAAGTATGAGCATTCGGCATCCGTGAAGGACGTCGACACAGAGAGCAGTGGAAGAACAGTGGTGAAAGTAAGGTTGAGACAGAATATGGCTGGTCATGCGAGGTTGACAGGCAAAGTGCCTGGCTCCGCCAGTAACGAGCGACCCCGCCGCACCAGATCGGGTATCGGAATGGTGATGCACTTGTAACAGCAACTGGTGACAGGCTTCGGCAGGGTTGGAGGTGGAGAATTATTGCTTGGAAGTCAGGTCGAAGCAAGGCGAGGTGGCCGCCCGAGCAGCCCGAGCGTTTGCTTAACTTGTCAGTTGAGTGACAGTGGCGCGGGCAAGATAGTTGCAATGCAGGTCAAACGTGGCAGCAGAAACCAGGAGATGCCGTCATTGATTGGTCGCAAACGTCGGGCACCGGGGGTGGAAGGCGAGTGTGATGGCGAGAAAGAGGGGTTGGAAGACGGCAGCCTCTTGTTGAGACCGTAATTCGGCTTCCTACTTCAGGACTCTCTTCTTGTTTCGTCGTGCGTGTCAGCTCAAACCTGGCCACCACTTGACAAGGTTACAAGGGCAGTTTCGACTCGTGCACTCCAAGCTTCGCTGTTTTAGGCCGCGCTTTCCGGGCACGTTTACCGTGGGTGCTCAGGTGACTAGGTCTGAGACCGTTAAAGACTCCGGCGTCAGCTGCCGCTCCGATGATGATTCTGCTCGGGCCAGCTCAAGGATGATGGGACTACGAAGGATGAGGCTATGCGGACATGACAAGAAGCCAAATAATTGCCCGCCTGCCGACGCCAACGGTAAGTGATGAATCAGCCTTGCGTGGAATACGCTCTGCACAGCCGTCAAAAAGGTCATATATCTGCCTTAGTGCTTGGATGAGCATACAGTAGAAGGAGGATCCCCGGGCATTCACTTGGATGCCAGAGCCAGCTATTTATCTGCACGTGGCAGCTGCTGCTTGAGGTACAGTATCAGTTGCCTTCTCTTACGGGGAGACGGCACTGTTGCCTGGTGTCCAAACTACGAAGAAATGCGGCCGAGATGGTATCATGATCACGGAAATTCTCAGCTTTTCGGTGAGGCGTCAAAGTTTCAAGCTCACACATCCTCAGGCACTGAGCTTGCCCACATATGTATCATGAATTCAAAATGCCACTTTTCAAGAGCTTTTGCGGCTTAAGGCGGATTATGGGCGAACCAGGGCCGGCAGCTGCCTAATCAGTGGGCAAGGTGCACCTTCGGGGAGTGACGACGGCGGCTCAGAATTCTTGCGACATGTCAACAGCATGAGTTCTCCTATGATCGCCAGAAGTAATAGAAGATTTGAGCTATTTTCATCCAAGACACATGGAACTGCACAGCAGACGCTGTGATGATGGTGCAGGGGACATCCCAGATCTGCTAGCGGTTAGTTGTATGGCCCGAGATCGTCGCCGTCAAGCAGAGGAAACATTTGTGAAGCTTTGGAAACTCGAAAATGAGGACCAAGCCAACTTGACATGATTTGTTCTCTTTCTCTCGGATCAGCATGCGGACTGGGTCTGGACCCAGTCCGCAGACCCAGTCCGAAATGACTTCAGCAGTTCCAAGACATTAAAATAAGCACAGCAGAAAGAGAGCGAGAATCAAAAGGGGCTCTTGTAGCTTCAAGCACAAGATTCCTGGTCTGTACATCCTCCTTGTCGGACAGCTTAGAAGTATTGCTCAAGGACGGAATGTGATAGTGATGAAGGGAGAAGCACGAGAAGCAAAATGAAGGACTGGCACACATGTTCAAAAGACCGTCCGTCCTAAAATAAAGCGTCATTTGAAACTGGGGGGGCGAGAGGGCGAGTAGTTCCCCTCGCTGTCTTCGACTTCTAGTTTTTGTTATCGTTCCAGGACAAACCCCAAGGTACGACGTGAGTCTGCCTTGTCTCCTTTAGTGACGATGATATAGCATCGCGAATATTGACGCTATACCGCTGGCACAATGAGCGGCCTGTGTTTCACTCACGCAACGATTTTCTTACTTTGTCCTTAGAATGGGCTGGCTTGCGGCGGGTTGCTGCACCGTCGTAGCGGGTTTCATTCTTTACAGATTTTATGTCCAGAACTACGCGGATGGTGGTGAGAGACCGGAAGTCACAGCGGACCACGGGCGCACGAGTCAGCTGCCAGTGAAGATACCAGTATATGTTCAATCTGCATCGAAGCCGACGTACCAAGAGAACCTTGACAACGAACCTCCAGTGAAAGCCCCGGTTCCTATAATGGAGATATCTCAGATGAACGGCGATCCTTTGAAGGCAATGGCTGAAAAGTCTACACAGAGGACGGAAGAGACGCTCAAGACATCTATGCCACCTCCCCCGCCACGCAAGCCGAACAAATCCTCGAGTCCACCTCGTCTCAAGCCTCTCAATTCCGTCAACGCTCTTGCAGCAACAGGCCCTGGACAAGGCTCCATCCGACCTCCTCCGTCGGGCGCCGCATCTCTACGCGTCCCAGTGACCAAGCGTCTCCCAAACGCCTCACTTGCACCTACTTCCTCCATCATGCCACCAGGGAGGCAAGTCTCACGCAAGGTGATTCTTGAGCCCGGCCACTCTCCACTCGACTGGGCCGCTTTGACAAACAATCCCAACAACCATCTCCGGGGCAAAGATGCGCCAGGAGAGAACCTACTTCGGATCACGCCTGCGCAGCTGAAAATGCAAAATGGCAGGAAAGAAAGAGACGCGTGGACGGTATACCAGGGAAAGGTGTACAACATCACTCCTTACGTTCCGTTTCATCCTGGAGGTGCTGGCGAGATCTTAAGAGGGGCAGGGAAAGATTCTGTCAAGCTCTTCATGGAGGTGCATCCCTGGGTAAACTGGGATGGCATGCTGAGTGAGTGTCTTGTTGGGATTCTGGTTAGCGAAGAGCAAGAGGCAGACGACAAAAGCGGGAGTTTAGACGAGATGGATTGATTTGCATCACGACTTAGTATCAACGGCGCGAGAATTGCTGGACGATCAGATTATGGAACATCTCGGGTGGAGAATACTCCAGGCAATAGAATAGACGAGCGAGAATGCGCGGAACGTTTTTGGCAGAGCGTGCAGCATACACGGAGTGGGCGTCCTGTCTTCGGGTTGCACCGACGAGATGAATACTTGGGACTGTTATGGTATGGCCGGCGTTTTCGGGCTTGCGAAGCCTTTTCCACGATACCCAGATACATCATGGAGTTCACCAACAACAGGTGTGATAGACAGAAATCGAAATCTTCGGGAAACGTCACCATCTAGCTCACCATATTTGCTCTCTTCGTCATCTGGAATTCCGCCCTATTCGTGGTCAAGAAACTACTCGTTCGCGGTTCACCCACAGCACGCCCCCTTGGCTTAACCCTATAATTCAGGGTGCACCTGGCGAGTCCTTCGTATATTTATTTCGTTTTCAAGCCATCTTTGGTATTCCCCAGGGGGCATCTCGCATGCAGCCATTTACTATATCTGACCGGGCGACGATGGCAAACCTCCCAGAATAACCTGCGCAATTAACGAGAATCCCTTTCTTTGTTGCTTTTAATGTTATCGTTTGGTGCTTACTGTTGGACTGTGCTGATTCCTGCCGTACTCAATTGCGAGTGGATTCAGGGACCGCTAAGAACATGAAGAGTTCTGGTCAGAGTCGCGGATAACCTGTTTCCAAACATTTCGGGCAGAATCAGGGAGAAGAGAGTATGATACATATGGAGTACGGAGTACGGTGGCCCTGTTTTCGGATCCGGAACAAGTATATGCACGGGGAGGTATGATTGCTGATGGTAACGGATCTCTCTCAGAGGTGGGAACAACGTCAGAGGTCGTGCACTCCGTTCACGTTCAGGGGATATTGATTCGAGTCAGCGAGAATGGAAGTCAAGCATCTCATGAGTCAGGCGGGGCCCCTGTAGTTGGTGCGCTTCACGATGTCATTTCAAGACTCTGCATCATATCCACCTTCACGGATCATATTTTCGATGTGCTTCACGGCTACCTATTTGGTCGGTGTTCAGTCCGTTTGAAGTCCTTGACCCCGGCGTTCCAATCAATGATGTTTTCAAGATGTCGGCTTTGGGTACGGTACATCGCCTCATCAGCAAACCCGTAATTCCAACTTTCACCTATACAGCTGGGAGCTTCATAGCAGCAGCAACAGAGGGCTGCACGATTTCTTCACCCTCGTCGCTGCGCTGGAGCTTTTACAGACCTCAAATTAGATGCTCGTCAACTCTGCCTTCGTCGCCCATTTTTGAAGCAATCGCGAACCACGAACCGACCTCCTCTGCAGTCATCCATGGCCCTTCTGGGCGCAAATTCAACTATGGCAGCTTGCTCCATGATGTTGCGACGGGAAAGGACAAGCTGTCCGCATTCGTGGAGGGCAGACCTCTGGCTGGGCAAAGGATAGCATTTCTTGCAGAAAATAGCTACGATTATGTAGGTGCGCAGACAGTACAAGAATCAATACTGGTACAACCGTTGACATCGTCCCAAAAGTGACATTTCTCTCAATCCTGTCTCACGACGCAATTGCTGTGCCTTTGGCACATGCACATCCGATTAACGAGCTGCGGTATATCCTCGAGGACAGCAAAGCATTGCTGTTTCTGTCCACAGAGAAGTTTCGGGAGAAAGCAGAAGACGTTGTCAAAGCAGGGGGACACACGCCAAAGCTAAAGATCCTGTCGAAGGTCGACAAGGGAGCCGAATTGCAAGAGCATGTCAGATTCAACTCGGAAACAATGGAAAACGGCGGACTCATGCTCTACACATCCGGCACCACCAACCGCCCGAAAGGCGTGGTTCTGTCCATGTCCAATATGATCGCCCAAGCACAGTCTCTGATCGAAGCGTGGAAATATTCTCCCTCTGACCTCCTCCTGCATGTCCTCCCTCTCCATCACATCCATGGCACAATCAATGCACTCTTCGTACCACTTATGGCGGGCAGTGCAATCGAGTTTGCATACCCTTTCAACACAGATACCGTGTGGAAACGCCTCGCAATGCCGTTCCTTCCTTCATCCCGTCTCTCGGACACCGAGAAACGCCCTGTAACATTCTTCACGGCGGTTCCCACAATCTACAACCGCCTACTGGCCACCCACCCCTCCTTGTCACCAGAATTTCAATCCGCCACGCGCACAGCAATATCCCCTCAGAACCTCCGGCTCAACATCTCAGGCTCTGCGGCCCTGCCAACTCCGGTCAAACAAGCATGGAAAGGCCTCTCAGGCGGAAACGTTCTCCTAGAACGTTACGGAATGACTGAAGTCGGCATGGCCCTGTCCTGCGGTCTAACGTTCGAAGACCGCGTCGACGGCAGCGTCGGCTGGCCCCTCCCAGGCGTGGACGTCCGACTTGTGGACACAGAAACCAACACTGTCATTCCGGCGAGCGACCAATTTCACAAAGACACTGGAAACCCAAAGGAAGGAGAAATCCAACTCCGTGGTCCCACCATCTTCAAAGAGTACTTCCGCAACCCTACCGCCACGGCAAAAGAATTCGTCGACCCCGACCACAACGACGTGAACAGAGAGAAATGGTTCAAAACAGGAGATATTGCCGTGCGCCAATCCATCCCAGGCACAGGCCAAAGCGATCAGACCTGGGCAAAAGGGCCTATGTACTTCATCCTCGGCCGCCTCTCCGTTGACATAATAAAAGTCGGTGGAGAAAAGGTCTCTGCCCTTGAAATCGAGCGCGAGTTGCTCTCCTTACCAGAAATATCGGAAACAGCCGTGGTCGGATTGCCGGATGAGAAGTGGGGGCAAAAGGTCGCGGCAGTGATAGTATTGAGCGAGAAGGGCAGCCTGGGGAAAGAAGGAGGTAAAGATTGGGGAATTATGGATTTGCGGAGGGCATTGAAGAATAGGTTGGCTATGCATAAGATTCCTGTCGAGGTGAAGGTTGTCCAGAGTATACCCAAGAACGCGATGGGAAAGATTAATAAGAAGACTTTGGTCAAGAATGTTTTTGGCTAAAGAGGAGGGTGCTCAAACCGAGGGAGTTTGCCGCGGCATTCTATGTCTTGCGAGAGACAACTGCTGTCAAAGGCGCAGTCGGATACTATCGGATCCTATGGAATTCGTCGTCCCTGGCATACAAAATTCCAGTGACACGATACTACAGCAGTCAGAACTTGTGGCACAGTCGAAACAAGTGGCTACACCGAGACTGCGATTAAAAGTCGGCTCCCGTCAAGAGGCTCATCCGGGCTTGGGCGTCAGTTCCAGCCTGATCAATCCATGACAGCAGCATCGATTGACCTGGATGTGATGGAGAGGGAGGACATGCAGGAGGAGGTCAGAGGGAGAATATTTCCACGCTTCGATCAGAGACTGTGCTTGGGCGATCATATTGGACATGGACAGAACCACGCCT
>Ga0115846_101225_pt1 | contig 11519 bp, 7 predicted proteins | sample InSIn5gowninarea_2_FD_83860 | JGI IMG/M metagenome (GOLD analysis project Ga0115846, IMG submission 83860)
CAGTCAAGGCACAAATCTTCTCTCCTCATCCTGTCGTCAAAGAAGAGCTTGAAGATCTAGACAATGTTGAGCTCTTCGAGGAGTCGTTGGAGAACAACCCAGATCTGATTGATAGACTCTTTGAGCATTGCCAATATGCTTTCATCAATACCTTTCCTATTGGGGATGAAGTCAAGATAGGTCAAGCCCTGGCGGATGCTGCTAAGAAGCACGGCATACAACATTATGTCTATTGCAGCATGCCCGACCACTCCGTTCACAATCCTTCTTGGCCGGGTCTTCCTAATTGGGCATGCAAGTTCACGGTGGAAAACTATATACGTCAACTAGGTCTGCCCGCTACCTTTTTATATGCTGGCATATACTACAACAATTTTACAAGTCTGCCATATCCGTTGTTTTGTATGGACTTCCAAGACGATGGTACGGTCGAATGGCGAGCACCCTTCCATCCGCAAACGCGACTTCCTTGGATTGATGCCGAGACCGACACCGGACCTGCTGTGCTGCAACTATTCAAGGAAGGGATACAAAAGTGGAAAGATCGAAGGTCAGTTCTTTTCCCAGCTTATTATAACATGTCCAATACACCACACAATTACACTCCATAACTTTCTCTCTGACTATGATTAACGGTATACAGGGTCGCATTCGCCTTTCAGCATCTGACGCCGATTGAAGTTTGTCAATCATTCGAACGAGCACTAAGCAGACCAGTCCACTATGTCTTCGACCGTCACATTCAAATAAAAGTGCCAATACCTTCGAACTACCGAGAGCAGCTCTCTGGAATCGAAGAGCTATTCGGAAAGTTCAATGCTCCCTACTTTCCTGGCCCTGACTTTGAATACACCGAAAGCGAAACACGGAGGGACAGCAGCAAGAACGGCGAACGTCCTAAAGTTAAGGAAGCCGCTTCACCATCCACGCCACGTGCATCCAGCTCGAATCCAAATAGACCTAGACGGCTGGTGTCAGAAGCTAGGCGACTATGGCCTGGCTTCAGGAGAATAGAAGACTGGGCTCGCGAAGCATTTCCGATCGAAGAGGAAGCTAATGGTAAGACTTGGATGAAGGATAAAAGCATAAGTACATGATATATTGATTACTACTACTATCTCTTGACGATATGTTGGCACATCTGGGCAAGTGACCTGACGGATTAGAAAAGTGGAACAGCATTTAGCATCAGCATACTGGCAAAAGTTCACGGGAAGGGGTTTCGGCTACATCGCCTAAGCAGATTTGGGCACGACATGGTATCTTCTTGGTACCGTGAAGCAGGAAAGATTGATCATTGGTGAATCAACGACTTGAGCGCGGTTATCGTGCCACCAATCACTACTCCCGCCCAGTTGAGCCGCAGATATGTGTGTTTTGGAAACAGGCGCAAGCAGGGAGACGAACACGACATGGCAAAACATTGGTCAATTTCTTGTTACAGTATCTATCCAAATTCATCTAGCGGCCACACGAACCGTGCAAAGACTGGAAGGTACGGTATTGCATACCTATACACATACTATTCAGTGACACCAGAAAAGTGGCGTCCTTGTCTAGTCTGGTCTGGCAGGGTCATGGTATATCAATCTTGAAGAATAAATCACATACCAAACACCATCTAATTTCCGTGCCTCTTCCCGCGTAAAGACAGGTATTTTTAAAGCGCGACCTGCACACACGATATATCCTTTTCTTTACTTTCACAAAAATCCATGTAAGTGACCAATGGTATACCAGCTCATAGACAAAGTATAGCTTGGGAAGTGAACAGAAGAACGGATGGAATCCAGATCCTTGTCATTCTTGTGGGGGCTCTTGGGTTGTGTAAGCAGGAGATTGAGATTGAATTAGATTCGATTGCTGGCGGGGTTGAGGATAGAAAAGTTTATGGGTGTTTTGAACAGAGGGCTCGGAATTGTTGAGTTAGGGGTTTGTGTGGATTGAAAAAGGGCGCTTAAATAATGGTGAGAACCTTGTTGCGGGAGTGAGTTGGATGGGAGGAAGGTAATGGTGATGGGATGAAGGATTGGAAAAGGGATGTACGTTTTAAGTGTGGTGGGTGTGCTGGTATTGCGGATCCGATTTGTTCGGGTGCTTTGTAGCCTTTTGGTTGTTTCTGGAGAATGGATATGGAACTGTTGTTCAAGCTTCTTTGGTTTCATGTATGTACATGTCTTTCAAGAACTTTTTTGTTGATATATGCTCATGTTTGAAGTATAATGATTTGTGTATCTATTCCAAAGAAGCCATGTCTCTCAAGTCAGGGTCTATTGATTCTTCTCGCCGTCTTCGCTCCATGGGGTCGTCTCTTACTTCTACTCCTGGTCCGATGGTTCTTGCTCCTCGAGTTCGTGGGAATACCTAGGAAGAATTAGTATATGGTCGTATTCAAAAGAGGTAGAGTGCTGCTGACATTTGTTTGACTCCAACCTAACCTGAAAGCCCATTCGTGAGCTAGAAGCTCGCCAAATCCAAGCATCATGCCATTGACAAATGGTAATAACAAATTTATAGCAGCGCCCCTTAGTAGAGACCAGAATGTTGGTGGTTGGTATATTATCACTGGTTGTTCGCCATTGTTGTTTGAAGACTGCGGAGGGGAAGAGGATGGTGGTGATAATGAGGAATACGCCTCCGAATCAGATGGTATTGTTAGCTGAGATGTTGAGAGGTCTTGTGGTGGTGAGGGAGGTTGATCGAGGTGGTTATGGTTGGACGACGCCATGAGGCAGTGGATTGGTGGTTGGTGGTTAGAGGTGCTGAGGCTTGAGCTTTGATCTAGTTGTTTCAATGCATCACTTTGCTCTGCTAGAGTGTTTGCCACGAAAGAGGTCCTGCTCGTTAGGGACTTGCTTGATATCGTTTCGTGCGTATGTGGGAAGCTGTCAATGCGTTTGCTGAATATCGGATAGTACACTATTACCGGTGGTTCGGCGCATTGACCTCCAAAAAAGGTTGCAGCCTTGTGGCCTTGCTTGTCGGAGCTTTGCTTTCTGTGGAATAGTGCCTATCAGATCGCGCTTGTTTGACGCGTCTTGTCTTGACGCGTCGCTAAGCACCATTTTCATGCCGACTCTAATCCTACACTTTCAATGTGTCGATTCGAATTGCTGGGTCGTCTAATCCTCTTCGTCAACAATGATCTATATAGGACATACGACAATGCCTATCTAAACCAATCTGATACAGAAATTGCCTGCTGCCTTTGCTCGTGGACATGCTACATGAAATCCTGCTTTCGTTGTCTGGCTTCCGCTCCCCAATCTGGGATCAAATAAACCAAGAGGACAAAGCCGAAAGCCAGAATGGCCTGTCTTCACAGGCTTATACGTCTCCGCCAGAGAGAGCAATGCTGAATGTGCTTGCAGAACTTGCGGACTTGCACATCAAGGTAAGAGAATCAACTGCTATTGCATCTAGGTCCCATCCATCTCCTGTGTGTCGAGCTGTAAGCAACCGAATCTCTACGAAGCACCTTCGAGCATTCACTCAAAAGGTTATACATGTTGAGGGATCAATACTGCAAGACGACGCTCAATTTGTTGGTGCCTACAAGACTGTCCCGCTGAGCACCCTTCTCACAGAGTTTCAGCCCTGGACGAGACTTCTAAAATGGCTTTGGAGGGTTGCACAGATGCTGGACAAACAGGACATCAAGGAGCCATCCTCATATATGACAGGAGCGGGTATTTCGCAGCTCCTGCAAGGAGAAGGCCACACGGGATATACAGATCTGAAGGCGATGTCAAATGATCTTTTAGTTACTGCTCAGCAGTCGTGGATACAAAATCTCATGCCTTGGGTTCTCTATGGACAACTCCCTTCATATGGAGCTGCCGATTTTATGATTCAACCCACTTGGACTTTACAATATGATCTCGTACCATACTTTGTCTCCAATGATGCAGCCGAAGCTGTCCTCGCCATTGGAAAAGCTCTTAATCAAGTCAAGGCTCAGAGAGGACTGACGCGAGGACTCGGTTCACACAACGTCTGCAACATGTTGATGCCGAGTTCCCTTGACTCCATCCGATCGCTTGAATACCCCCTCCAAAGCAGTGCCTTCTTGGATGTGGTCAACTCCATCAACGACACAATTTCAGAAATTGCACTGTCCAAACTTCTGCCTGCAAATTTGATCCTTGAATTCCTATTGGTTGTTCAAGAGTATACTTTGCTCAGAAATGGCGAGTTTTCTACCTCACTCCTCAAGCAAGCAGCCGAACACTTGAATACTCATTCAACGACGTCACATACCAACAAACCAGTGCGAAAGTTGGGACGAATAGACAACTTGCACATCAACGATGTTGAAGCGGCAGCAATACTTAGCAAGACTTGGTCTGAATTGGCAGCGTTGGCACCCGAGCATGAGTTCGAGAATCCTACCTTCGAGAAGGCTAACGTCTGGCTCCGCTTGAAAACACGCACAAACCCCATGCCTATCAGTACTTTGCTTCCTGTTGCCTCAAGTCTGTGCATCGAGCTTCCACCAGAGTCTCCATTGCACGTTTTCGTAACTCCATCAGATATCGCGAGCTATCAAGACCTCAATGCTTACTTCATTTCCATCAATCGAGCTGAAGCACAACTAACAGGGCTATGGAGGTCGGCTTCACATCGTCGTTGCCATCCAACTCCGCTTGGCCCTCCCAGGAGTGCAACACGGCAAGGACAAGCAGCTCTTAACACGCAAAGAGAAAGAGGAGAGAAGAGGGACCGGAGGATGCGAAGCCACTGGGCCTGCGTTAGTCAAGCCTTGTTTGTCCTCGCGGAGATCGGCAACTATTTTCACGGCGAAGTTATCCAGAATAGCTGGGAGCATCTACGAGCATGGCTTGACATCGACATTTCCAGCCATCCACCTTCATCTAAAATTACCTCACGATCAACGACCGCTTGCTCAAAGAGACCAACAAGTCATGCCTCAGAAAACGTTGCGGAGCCATTGCGACGCAGTCTCGAAATGCCGTCTCGCAAGACCGACCCACGTACCATAGCTCGAGCTCATCAGAAATACCTCCAGACATTGTACCGCTCTGTCCTCCTTGACAACAGTGGATACATCTCCGTCTTTCGTGACCTACTAAACACGATTGATCATTATGTGGCACTCTTCCACCGTCTGCAGGGTGTCTGGCGAGGTCTTGACTTACAAGAGGACGAGAATATTGTATCTGCATTCGCAAATCTACCACAAGAAGAAGAAGAACTCATGGCTGAGATGAAGCGAACCAACACAGCGATGAAAGATCAGTTGCATGAGCTTGTGGATAGCATCAAAGAGGTAGAGAAGGAGAGGAGCTTGGCAGATATAGGCGTTGGCACCGCAAGGATTCAGCTAGGTGCAGGGACTGGTAGAAATGATGGAGAATTCGTACCATGGAGAGCGAAAACTTTAGATCGGTTGCTTATGAAATTGGATTTCCTGGCTGAAAACAAAGAGGAGAAGTTTGAAGATGCACTTGTCAATGTGTATGAGGATGAGTGATACTCAAGAGCTATCCATTTCTAATGACAGAATCAATCCTTGGAGATATACCTCCCGTCAGAAGTGTTTCTCAACAAACCAAAGGTTCCGTTCGATCATGGATCGAGCAACCAGCAACGAATGCCTCCAGTGTCACCATACGTTGAATGCTGTGACGTGCTCTTAATGCGCCTCTGTGGGATGCCAGTCCCACAAGGTTCACCTCGACTGATCCAGCGAGACAGAATGTCAGTGCTCAAACACTAGTATTTGCATTTGTACGATAACGAGGCAGGCACTCCGTTGGAATAGGACCCCCAACGCACTCGAGTCAGGACATGCACCAAGGAGGATACATATTCTCTATCGCACGCTGTCTCGCCAAGAGATACTGTACTACCGGCTTGAGATGTTGGATCTCAGCGCTTAAAAGATTCGGTCGATATCCGCCTAGGAAGGGTGTGAAAGTACGCACAGATATGGAACACATGTCTGCATTAGGGAAACTATCCAAGCTATTCAAGCGTTGTCGTCGCAGTAGGTGCGCAGGGAAAGACGGTCAGTCTTTGGGACCTGATGGAAAAAAGCAGAGGCAAGACCTATGCTTTAACGTTGATAGAGAATCGCGTGAAGATTCTCAAGTCGTTGCATGGCGAGAAGTGTTACAACAATCAGTATGTTGACGCACCTTGTGGATGTTCATATGTAAGAACATTTATGGCAAAATGGAGTTCTGGGCCATGAAGCGAACGCCAATACCTGTCGTAATGTCAGCTTTGCTCGTGCCAGCTATGTGAAGCAGAACTTTGCATCGACGCAAAATCAGATAAGCCAGTTACATCAGACTTCCCCTAGCATCATCGCCCAGAAGGACGATAGCATCATAACGAAAACTATCACCTCTGAGCGAAGTTGTTAGACCACAGGCATGCGAAACATCTTCACAACCTATCCTCCTTGCAAACTAGACAGTCCACAAGTCCGGTATCAGGAAGAGCTCGGGCCATGTGTAGGAAGGCGCCACACGAAGGTAGCTTCAGAGAATGGATAGACTGGGTGTCATCAGGCAATGAAACAAGAGTTGTTCCAAGGGCGGAGCTGACTTACTCAAGTAGCATGTAAGCTAGTAATGACACGGCTTGTTTATCTAGTTCTATGATGATGTTAGCCAATGCCATTGCTTAAATGTTAAATGCATGACAGCAGTGGTAGTGGGGATAGTCAGACAATTGGTAAGCTGGTAGATTCTCTTCAAGAGTTTCAGAAGCAGAACTGTATAATTAAAAACCTTTGATCATCATAATAGACGAGTTTTGCTGGTAGAGGAGATACTTACTGGGAAAAAAGAACAGGTCCGTAGGTCGGAAAAAGCTACTATCGAGGTATTAGCAAAGAGCTCAAGATGCTTCATGTAAGATCGAGAACTGTGATAGCTCGTAAGCTCAGATGGTAGTGCATGTTAGGTTGGGGCTCATGGATTTCGCCAAACCAGAGTATGATAGACTTCCTCATTGCGGTGCGCCAGGTGGTTAAAGGTCAGCACTTACGATTCTTACACACCATCATTCTCCTTCTCTAATCCTAGGGTGACTTGAATTTGAGACAACGGTGCTGAATACACGATGCACCGTGGTAGTAGTGCTCAGTGCTGTGACCAACATTGATGAGAATTGGGCGAAGGATGAGAAGTTCGCGAACAATTTTCATATTAACATGGCCTCTAAGGCAGTAAGGCATGAAGTCTTGGCAGATCGCGCAGCCTTGTCAATCACATACATCGTCATTGCGGGAACCATAAACATTTCGAAGATTCTCTTTAGATCAATAACTCGTTCCTGTGGTCTGCTACAGACCGTCCACTCCTTTCACCAATTATGCCATGGGCGACCGAAGAAGAGTTAACGGTCCAGCGAGCGGCACTCAGCCCGCTGTCTTCGAGAATAAATCCATTGTCCTCTCGAACCCATATCGAGCCCGGAAACCAAACGAGTTGAGAAAGATTTGTATGTCAATACCTCGTGGTGGCCGCTGGCAATACTAACACCTAACAGTCCTTCAGACAGGTCTGGTGCCTGCTGCGTCAGGCTCAGCGTACTTTGAGCTCGAAGCTCCTTCCTCAAACAGAAACCTCATCCATACCACATCTACGATCAAGCTGTCTTGCGCTGTACAAGGGCCAAAACCATTGCCTCGTAATTCACACTTTTCTCCAAATCTTCAGTTGACTGCCTCGGTCAAGTTCGCACCATTCGCAACACGCCATCGACGGGGCTACCTGAGAGATAACATTGAACGCGATCTTGGAAGTCATCTCGAAAACGCATTGAACGGGGTCATCATACCAGAACGTTGGCCAAAGAGCGCGATTGATGTTGCCGTCACAGTTCTGGAGGGAGAGGAGGATTGTCTATGGAATGAGGAGCAAGGACAAGAAATGGGTATCACCAGCGTAGGCTTGATGAATGTCCTTGCGGGAAGCATAACTGTGTCAGTGGCTGCTTTGACTGATGCCAAGATAGACTGCTTGGATCTGCTTACTGGTGGAGTCGCCGCTCGAGCTACTAACAACACCGCTGAATTTCTGGATCCATGTCCGTCTGAGCATGAAGAGTTATCCTCGGCGTGTGTGGTAGGATATCTGCCTGCTCGTGATGAAGTGGTTGAGATCTGGTCCAAAGCCTCAGATGAACAGGGTTCAAGCCAGTCTTTCGATAATCTACTTGATGCTGCCATCAAAGCATCGCGAGGTGCTCATAGGATTTTGACTGAGGTCATCAAGGAATCTCTGGAACGACAGGCGGAGTCAGTACAATCCAACACTACCAAAACTATGAACGATGTTGAAATGAAGACATGAATAACGACAGCATGATAATGATACCCCATACACCATGATTCTTTAAGAAGTAAACAAACCGAAAGTCGGCTATTAAAGCTGCTAACTCTACCACATTATGGTTAGTATCAATGGCCTGCTAACTTGGCAGAACTTGCTGTTCAACACATTGCACATTTTAATATTGTGCCAGGTATGGACATATGTCAGCAGTGAAACAGGGGATGGAGTGAAGAAAACACTCCAAACACAAGAGCTCGACAAGAAGTACACCACAGTCACACAGAGTGAAACACCTCTACACCTTACTATGAACAAGAGTATGCACTACATGTGAATGAAACTTGGATCCTGGGATGTTATGGTTCGGCACAATCACCTCACCAACACTTCACTTTGTCCAAACCAAACGGGCGCTAAGAATTAACTGCCTATATCTTCTCTCTTTCTCTCTTTCAATAGCTACTGCTCAACTACATCCCCCAATATCACCACCATTGTTTAACAGTTGATGAACCATCACAATGCCTCCCAAACTACAGGTCGAAGAAAGCTTGGCTTTCTTGTTCACATGTATTGAAGTTACTGGTCTTAAAGTAAGTATTTCCATGCACGCGCGGTGTTTCTTTTCTCTTAGTGTCAACCTTGCGACACTATGGTTCAGACTGATGAGCTATCCCTTCATGTTGTCTTGGTGATATTATGGTATAGTGCAGATTGCCGGGCGGGCACGCATGGTTTCCTGTCTCTTCGTGTCGTCTTTGCGACATCACGGTATAGACTGACGAGCTATCTCTTTATATCAGCTTTGTGATATCATGGTCTGGTACAGACTGCCGGCCTGGCATACATTGTTACTTGTCTCTTGCACCATCTCTACGGTATTATGGTGCAGACTGACGACCTGGCACGCATTTTTGTTTGGTCTTTGCGTGTCATTCGTGTGATATTATGATTCAGATTGACGAGCTGTCTCTTCATATCATTTTCGGTGATATTATGGTATAGACTAATTATCTGTCGCAGCTTGACTTTAAACAGATCGGTGAAGTGGCTGGACTCAACCAAGCTGCTGCGCGAATGCGATACACGCGGCTAAAGAAAGCAGTCGAATCGGGTGTCTTTCGAGGAGCAACTCTCAGTCAGCCGCAAGCTGTATCTGCACAGATGGTAGAACTCGCCAATCCTGATAGCCGTCGAACTTCAACTCTTGGTAGCCTTTCATCACCTGCGGGCGGATCTGCTGTCTACAACTCTACCCGCAAGACTCCCAGACGCCGTAACAAGAAGGGTAGTCAACCTGATCTACAAACTCCAACTTTGAAGTCGAAAACTCGAAAGCGCAGAGCTGAGGACAATGCTGAAGATGATGGAGATGGTAACCTGTTTTTCCCTGATACTTCGTCTACTAGTCAACGATATAAGCAGATTAAGCGCAGTGAAAGTGACGTTGAAGCTGAAGAAGTTGAAGAAGAAGAGGAGGAGGAGGAGGAGGAGGAGGAGGAGGAGGAGGAGAATGGTGACCTAACCGATCGAACACCCACCAGGTCAACCCTCCCTCCTCTTCGCTTGGCTCTACCTCCAGGCCGTGTAAGAGGCTTATCAGGAATTCCCGCACGACCGTTCTATACTCCAGGTGACGAAGTTAATACCAGTTCGAGTCTGTCCCCAACCTCCAGCAATATCGATGAGCTTGGCGAGGCAGACGACAATGGCAATGGAGCTCGACAAAATGACCGAAGTGGTGACGAGACCGAGGAATTGGAGGAAGTCGAGCCCGATGAAGCGTCTTCCTCTCCAAGTTATACGCAACGCCGCCGACAGCGTCGTCGAACCTCCTACCCGATCAGAAACAAGGTTCCTGCCAAACCCGAATCTACTCGCAAGAAGAAATCAGCTAGAGAAGCGGCTGCGTCAGCCTTGGCTCGTCGCATCGCCAACGGTGAAGTTGTGCCAGATGCAAACAATATTCTTCATCTCGCCGAAGCTGCTAGACTTGGCTATGATGGTCAGCCACCTGCTTCCGACCGTCCAGTTCGTGACAACACACAATACACAGCGAATCACTCAACACAACGCAACGATGCTCAAGATCAGAACTATGATCAAACTGATCAGGTGTCAGAAGATGACGACCATGTTCGCTCCTCTTTCTCCCAGCTCTCTCCAGGCACGAGAATCTCTACTCCTTCCCGAAGATCTGGCTACAGCGCCTATCAGAGACGCAATTCGTCTCAGACTACCAACACACGCAGTCGTAATCAGCCTGGTGAAATTGCTTCAAGAGGCAGCCGTTACGGTCCACCTCGTCTCAGCACGACCAAGGAATTTAGCAACTACAGCACAGCTACCTCACTCCTCGAAGGCTTTGAGCCACCCGTCAAGAGGAATATACCATACACCGTCGCTCCTGCCTCCAAGCAAGTACTGCCCATACCCAGCTTTGTGAACTATCCTCCTGTCAACCAGCAGCGTTCTGGCAGTAGCACGACAGCTCCAGACTCCGTGTCCTCTCACCCACCACCACCACGTCCTTTGTCTCCACAATCACCCGCTGTCGCTCACGATACCAACGCAGAAGTCAAAGACGAAGTCGAAGTCAACAACACTCAAGCAGCCGCAGCCACCGCTGATGCTACCACCAGTGCTGATCCTCCCATATTCGGATTCGGCTTCAGCTTCATGCCTCCTCCACCAGCACCTAGTTTCGGCCAACCATTCGGACAGGTCTTCGGCCAGGGCTTCACACAGCAGTATATGCTATCGGACACTACTATTGACACTTCTAACATGAACCAAGCGGCTATGGACGCGGCGGAGACGATGGAGGCATTACGACAGGGTGGTGTTCAGCGGGACGGTGGTGAAGCGGATTGAAGAGGGTTAGGTTACTGGGTAGCGGACGATGGTTTAGGAAGGAGTAGTTCGTGCTGGGTAGGTCAGATATATGACTGCCTATAACAGGCTGAGGTATGGTACTTGCGCTGCGGTGTACTGTGATTTGCTTGGACAAGAAGCATAGCTACTTAGCTACTTACCTAGGTACGACAGACTAGCACAGTAGGTGACTTGAGAATTGATGACTACCTAGCGAATACCATTGGTTGTGTAATTGCAGTATGGTGCCCTCCTGGAAGACGGATTATGTAGTGCTAATGCGTTTTCGAGATGACTTCCAAGATCGCGTTCAATGTTATCTCTCAGGTAGCC
>Ga0115846_101229_pt1 | contig 11498 bp, 13 predicted proteins | sample InSIn5gowninarea_2_FD_83860 | JGI IMG/M metagenome (GOLD analysis project Ga0115846, IMG submission 83860)
CAAAACAACCATTTTGCGCTGGCGTGATGTCCTGTGAGCACGCAGCATACAGTTCGGTATAAGCTCCCATGACCGGTGGGTACAACAGCGTTTTGTCGAAGATCCACGTGCCAATAGCACCCAGATTCATGTGTCTCTGCAGCTCACTGCGCAGGTTCCCGGGGTTCCACGCCACGCTCACGATCCCGTCTTTTCCATATCGGCGCGCAGTCTCGGTAGCAAGGAAGTAGTTCCCAGCCTTTGTCTGGCCGTAGTCAGTGCCTGGATTACCGTGAATCTTGGCGGACCCATCATCCTCTATCGTAACGCCGCCCGTAGGCGACAGATCTGTAGCAAGGGAACCGGCCCATGTTACACGCACGCTGCCCGCTGGTGACGATGCAGCGGTCTTCTTCAGCACAGGCAGGAGGCACTGCGTGAACAGCCATGGGCCGATACAGTTCGTGCCCATCTGCAGCTCGTGGCCGTGTGCGTCTTTACTCCCCTTCGGTGGGGTCATTACTCCAGCATTATTCGTCAAGACATCCAGTCTCTGCTCCTTGCTCATGAACTTCTCGGCGCTCTTCTTGATCGTAGACTGATCGCTCAGGTCGAGAAACAGGAACTCTAGTTTCCCTTTTGACTCGGGGTGTGCGGCCTTGATACTTTCGATGCTCTTGCGGCCCTTTTCAAGACTGCGTCCAGCGGAGTAGACCGTGGCGTTGCGAGCGTAGAGGATGTTGGCGAGCTCGTGCCCGACGCCGGCATAGCCACCGGTTACTATGTGGACCTTGCCGGTTTGATCAGGCAGATTGTGTTCGGTAAGGGGAGGTGCTGGGATGAAGAAGCACTGCTTCAGCCATTTGAGGACCTGCGCCATATTGAATGGTTGTACGTAAGGTAGATAGGCCGTGGATGAGATTACTCCGACTGGGGTTCTCTCTAGATCGATACACTCTGATGGTGTCAACGAGTCTTCTGTAACCTCAACACTGTGAGCCGTAACTTGTAGTCGTATATATGTGCACGTATTAGGTATGAAATACGATGGGCCTCGTATTTCTTGAGCGAGCGCGCTGTCCGATAAATTTGATTAGTAGTATGAAACCGCTTCAAACTCCTATTCAAACGTAAATACAGAGTCTTAGAGCTAGGTTGCAGTTGTTGTACGCTCGGTCAAGAAGAACGAAGTCCTTCGTATGCTTCAGCACGATTGGACCCTGTTTGACGGCCATCTCGGAGACCGCAGGCTTCACTGCGTCGCAACTCGCAACGCGCTTACAGATAGGGGGTTGATTCCTGGATCGCATCACTGCAGGTACCGGTGCAGTAGGTCTCTCTTGGAAATAGAGACATCAGTCACGGTCATGAATGCCGGTTGGTTCACTGACTCTCGCTTCGAGGATCTTGCAGACCCCACGCGCAGTGAGGCCCGTCTCCACATCCACCGTCGGTGAAAAGCTTAAATATTCCCGATTATTATTCAATGACGCAAAATCAGACCTGACAAACACCCACCCTGCAATAAATATGGCTCGAGGAGGACGAGGTGGTAGAGTATGTTGAATTCGGTTGTTCCAGTACTTGTCACCATGGACTAAATACTACACAGAATCGAGGACGAGGCCGCGGAGGCGGTCGCGGCGGCAACAGGTTCTCGAATCAAGGTCGACAAAACTACACCGAGGTCGAGAAGCATAATAAGAACTTCGAAAAGTACTACGATGAGCTTGGGGTTGTACCTGAGGCTGAGCGCAAGGAGTTCTGGACAGCATTGAGGAGGGAACTGCCGAACAGCTTCCGCTTCACTGGATCAAAAGGGTACATGCGAGCTCCCGTTTGCAAGCTTCTTATTCTGCAAAGATACTTGCTAACGTCTGCAGACACGCTCTTGCAGTTCAACAGCGGCTCGTTGACCACTACATCCCAGACATCGTCAAGGTCAAGTTCAACGACCAATTCGTTGAAGCTCCTACCCAGTTACAATGGTATCCAGACCAGCTCGCCTGGCAGATGACTACACCGAAGAACGTCGTTCGCAAGTTCCCACCATTCGCATCATTCCAAAAATTCCTCGTTTCCGAGACAAGCGTTGGAAACATCAGCAGGCAAGAGGTGGTCAGCATGATCCCGCCTTTACTCATGGATATCAAGCCTGGCATGACGGTTCTCGATCTCTGCGCAGCGCCAGGCAGCAAGTCTGCGCAATTGATCGAGGCTGTTCACGGAGGAGAAGAGGCGCGCGTGCGCAAGGTACTGCACAAGCTGGCCAAAGAGGAAAAGCGCGAAATGAGCCCCGATGGCATGGAGATTGAGACCGAGATGGCACAGGCTGATGTTGAAAATGACTACTCTGATGATGGCAGGACCACCGGTCTTCTTATTGCGAACGACGTCGACTACAGACGAGCTCAAATGCTTGTCCACCAAGTCAAGCGCCTAAACTCACCAAATCTAATCGTCACCAACCACGACGCCACGATGTTCCCTTCGATCAAGATTTCGTCTTCCGCTGGTCAACCGAACAAGTACCTGAAATTCGACCGCATCCTAGCAGATGTACCGTGCTCTGGCGACGGCACGGCCCGTAAGAACCCTAACGTGTGGAAGGACTGGTCTACTCGTAACGCCCTAGGATTGCATCTCACTCAGGTGAGAATCCTGGTTCGCGCCCTCCAGATGCTCAAAGTTGGTGGACGCGTTGTCTACTCAACATGCAGTATGAATCCCGTCGAAAACGAAGCTGCCGTAGCTGCTGCTATTGACAGGTGTGGCGGCTCTTCAAAGGTCAAGATTCTTGACGTGAGTGATCGACTGATAGAACTCAAACGTACCCCAGGTATAAAGAAATGGAAGGTGATGGACGTTTCAGGTCGACTGTGGGATAACTGGCAGGATGTGGAGCAAGCAAAGGAAAAAGAGGGCGACGAAAAGGTTGGCCGTATTATTGAAAGCATGTTCGCTCCATCAGAGTCAGAGGAAATCCCACTCGAGCGATGCATACGGGTATATCCACACATGCAAGACACTGGTGGCTTTTTCATCACTGTACTCGAGAAGCAGACCGAAATCAAAGCACGACCTGAGGATCAGAAAAAGGCCGCTGTCGCTGAGAAGCCAGTTACTACAATGTCTATTGTGGACGAGATTGAACAGAAGTCGACCAATGGCGTCCTTGAGCCCGGCACCAAGCTCGAAAGCGTGGACAAGATTGCACCTTATCAGTATAATCCAGATGATGACGTCTCCAACTCTGGCAACGCCCCAGCAACGTCGAGGCAAAATCAAGATAACGCGGAACCGCCACCTAAACCCTCTCCGAACCAGAAGCGAGACTTGGAAGATGAGCCAATTGAAAATGGTGCTGAGCCTCCAGTCAAGAAGATGAAGGTCGAGGCAATGGACAAGAACGTGGGCGCGACAGAGGATATGGTCGAGGAGCCTGTCGTCAAGGAGACCGAGCATTGGCCGCCTCCTCCAGCAGCGCAGCCAGACATCAACCCTACGGAACCGCCACCCGCGAACATTACGCAAACTGAATTCAAAAAGAAGCCTAACCAGCCCCATGAAGAGCCTTTCAAGTACCTGGATCCAGAGCATCCTGAACTTGAGAGGATCTCCAATTTTTACGAGCTTTCACCACGCTTCCCACGAGACAGGTTCATGGTGCGCAATGCCACCGGTGAACCTGTCAAAGCCGTCTACTACACCTCCGAGTTCGCGCGAGAGATCATGACAGAGAATGAGGGCAAGGGCATGAAGTTCGTACACTGCGGTGTAAAGATGTTCATGAAACAAGACGCACAAGGCCAAGATATTTGCCGATGGCGTATACAATCTGATGGCCTGCCAATCCTCGAAGCTTGGGTTGGAGAAGGGCGCATTGTTCGATTATACAAGCGCGAGACGTTACGCAAACTGCTCATCGAGATGTTTCCGAAAGTCGCACAGGAAGGCTGGAAAGAACTCGGTGAGATTGGCGAGCGAGTCCGTGACATCGGTATGGGCTGCTGTGTGTTGAGGGTAGAGACGAGCGATGGAGAGGATGGATTCAAAGAAAGGCTTGTGCTGCCGCTGTGGAGGAGCTTGTCATCCGTCAATTTGATGTTGCCGAAGGAAGAGCGCAAGTGAGTAATCACCATTTCTGACTGCCATCGCATTACTGATCAAAACTTAGGGCTACGCTCCTCCGGTTATATAACGACGAGACTCCTCTCATCGACCACTCGCAAAATCGACATGACAAGCCCAATGGTACAGGACCGCCCGCAAGGAAGAACTCCTCCTCACCGGAGCGTCTTACGGCATCTGCCAGAGAAGGCGCTGCTTTGAGCCTCGACGATGCGCTCGATGGTGCTGCTCAGGACGACGACAACGAAGACGGAAGTGCGCCTGTAGACGCCGAGTCCGGGCCGATCACCGTTGATGAGGCTCTGAACCCAGAGCTTGATGTTGCCGAGGCGGCACCTAGCGCATCACTCGCAGTGACCGAAGAGGGACAAATGCAGACTGATGATGCTATCAAGGCCGCGGCACAGCAGAAGCTTGACAATGAAGCCAAGATTCCTGCCGAGCGGCTGCATGAAGACGACAGCTTCAACAAAACAGTTTGATTTGGGTCGGATGCTTACTTTTGGTTTAATCGCATTGAACGGCAAAGCCCCGATGCGGGTAGCTTTGTCGCGGCGACGATCTGTACTCTTATCTAACTGGCTTTTGGATGGCCTGAACCTTAATGCCACTCCATTATTGCTCCTCGATCCGGGCTCTCTTCTCTCCTCACAATGCTGACTGACTGACTGACTGATGGTCATAGAGTCTTATCGTTCGGCTTCAGATTTGTGCCCGACGGGCTGAACGCTGTCCTATTAGTCGGCTTCAGGTTCGTGCCCGACAGGCTAGATGCTAGTACCTACATACTAATGAGCACGTGCAATCACCTATCGTAGGTCATCAACCGATCCTATCCATGATATGCAGTAGTGATGATGTACGGCACGTCGCGCATTGCTTGTCTGATCCATCTCCAGCAGCACCAATCCCGCATCCGACGACGTTGCTTAGAAACCTTTTCCGACAGTGGCGATTCGCACGACTGCCGTAACGTCAGCTATGCAGCTGCTCGCACAACCTTCACTTTTGCTGTATCCAATCGTCCGTCTCAGCAGACATGCGAATAGTCTCTCTTGGCACTCCGCATTCTCCGTAGCGGGCCCAGCCGTGTTGATCAGCTCGTTCGTACGCTAGCTGCCGCTTGCTTGCCACAAGACTTGCCCAGCTTCACCATTGGAAAAGTCTCGACCACGCTTGGATAGAGTCCGGTGGCTTGGTAAAGTCTTGGATGCGCGGGGTTCTCCAGCTACAGTACTTCCCCAAATTCTGAACGCCGATCAATGCTTTTGCACGCGGGGCTGCCGCTGCTGCGTCTTCTAAAGTCTTACGGCTAGGCTCATTGCTTTCTAGCACCTCCACATCCGACGTTTGCGGCTTTCCAACCGCTCACTATGTGACGGCGCCTAGACTTTGACTTCCTCAAGCTCACGAAAGCTCATTTGCCACGCGAGCCGGTGGCGCGGCGCATGCTTGTTCTGGGTTTGGCGCTATGGGCTATCGTCTGTGAAGTGTGATGTTTTGATGGATAATTCGATGCAGGCCAAGCATTAAGAACAAGCTGTCAGACAGATTCGAGAACGCCTCCCTCGGCATCTTGCTGATCTTTGAAAGGAGCGTTTGTGGGGAGAGGCAAGGTAGGATGGTGGTGTGGGTCTATGGTCGAAGGTATGAAAGGTGAAGGCGTCGCCGTGTTGATTGTGGGTTCAGGCTCAACGCTGAAGATTGTGGTGAACTTCTCATTGTTCTCTCTACTGTCCTTCTTCATCCCTCCACAGCCCCTCCCTCCAAACCACTCTTTCCACATACACTTCAGCCATGATGGACAAGTCAGAGCTGGGCGTTGCCCACTTTGAGGACTCTACTTCAGAGATTTCAGACGACGCCGCCATCATCAATGAGTTTACACCCGAGGAGACGAAGAAAATCATTCATCGTATCGACCGGCGGTTGGTGACGGTCGTCGGTCTGATGTACTGCATCTCTCTCATGGACCGTACGAACTTGGGTGCTGCTGCCATTGCTGGGTAAGGCGTCCTGATAGGGGATCAAAGAACAGAGCTGACAGGCCATATAGCATGTCTAAGGAACTCCACCTCGCCGTTGGCATGCGGTACTCTATCATCACGCTCGTTTTCTTCACAACATACATCGTCTGCCAATTTCCATCAACAGTCATCATTCGCTACCTTGGGCCCCGAAACCATCTCGCCAGTATCACCCTGCTATGGGGTATTGTCATGATCGGCATGGGTTTCGTCAAGAATTGGAACCAGCTCGCTGGTCTTCGTGTGGTTCTTGGTATCCTCGAAGCGGGCTTCTTTCCCGGATGTGTGTACCTCTTGAGCACCTGGTACGTTCGCTGTAAGTATACCACCTTTCCCTCTCCGTCCCATCTTGTACAGTGATACTGACCGACCGCAGACGACATGCACAAGCGCTACTCCGTCTTCTACTTCATCGGCTCCATGTCCTCTGCCCTCGCCGGTATCCTCGCCTACGGTCTCATGCAAATGCAAGGCCTCGCCAATCTTTCCGGCTGGCGCTGGATCTTCATCATGGAAGGTGCCATCACCTGCCTCATCGCCGTCGCCGGCTGGTTTCTCATCGTCAACTTCCCCGACTCCGGCACGACAAGCTGGAAGTTTCTCTCTAAGCGCGAAACCCAGCTCATCATCGCTCGCGTCAACGCTGACCGTGGCGACGCCAACACCGAGCCCTTTGACCTCAAGAAGTTCTTTGGCGCCGCGCTGGACCTCAAGATCTGGGGCTTTGCCATCATCTTTGGCATGTGCACGACCGGTAAGTCTCCCTCCAACGTCACATCCACCTTTCTCCCCCGAATTCTCGTACTGATGGTTATCTGCAGTCACTTACGCCCTCGCCTACTTCCTTCCTATCATCCTCCGCGGCGGCATGGGCTTCTCCCTCGCCAAAGCCCAATGCCTCGTCGCGCCCCCCTACGCCGCCGCAGGCCTCATGATGTACTTCACCGGCTGGCTCGGCGACAAGTACCACCTTCGCGGGCCCATCATCTTCTTCAACTCCTGCCTCGCCATCATCGGCCTCCCACTCATTGGCTGGGTCGAGAACGTCGGGGTCCGCTATTTCGGTGTGTTCTTGGTCTGCATGGGCGCCAACGCGAACATCCCGGCCACGATGGCGTATCAGGCGAACAACATCCGTGGGCACTGGAAGCGCGCGTTTTGCAGCGCCACGCTTGTCGGGTTTGGTGGCGTTGGCGGCATCATTGGCTCGTTGGTTTTCAGGGAGGTGGATGCGCCGAGCTATCACCCTGGGTTGTACGCTTGCATTGTGAGCCAGCTTGTCATCCTCGTCTGCGTGGGGCTGTTGAGCGTCAAGTTCACGAGGGACAATGCGAAGCAGAGGAGGGGTGAGCTGGTGATTGAGGGTGGCGAGAGGGGGTTCCAGTACACTTTGTAGATGTGTGTCGTTACCTGTGCAAGCCGCCAGGCCAATGATAAAGTTTCTTTTTGATATTGCCAACTGGGGTGTGATCATTGCATAGTCACGTGAGTTCCTCCACCTGTGGCATTGTCCAACAAGGCAGAAGACCATTTGAACTTGTTGTCTGACCTTAGTCTTCATGTCTCGATGATGAACGTTGATCGATGCATATGTTCTGAAGCACACTGAGCCGGTCGCGAGGCAGGTCCTACAGGTTCCAAGCCTTCTCTCGCTATGCAATGGTATACCAAAGTCATTCCACGTATCATTCGAATCACAAGATAGATCATCGACAGGTTCCAAAGAAAGCATTCTCCCAGGGTCCTTCCAGACCTCAGATCCCCTCCGTACCCCTACCGTTCGCAGCCGGCTCCGCCCTCAGCACCGCAATGCCCTCACCGATACCCTGGTGTATGCCGCCCGTCAGTCCCCGCACCCACCACACAGCGCATTCGTTGATCGCCTGTCCAACCTTGCCATTGTTCATGCTATAGATGGCACTTGTAATATCTCCCGTTTTCCGACCGAATCCATCGACCGTGTCGATGCTTGACCGTACGACCCTCTCTGAGATGCGGTGCTTCCGCTCGTATTCAAATGCTTGCATGAGGAAGAGCTTGACGTAGGGCAGGAGAAACTGAATGAGGATGAAGGCTTGTAGGATGCCGGCGGCGGTTAGACGGTGCAGGACCGAGAATTTGGATTCCGGTCCTTGGATCGGGTTCGTCCGGTCGTTGTTGTCATTGTTGGCCAATATGAGTTCCTGGCCGTGCACGATGACGGGTTGTTGGCCGACGCTGGAGGGTAGTGCGGCTTGCAGACACAGCTTCTCTTCCACTGTAAGGTCGGAAGGGAGGGCGCGGAGGAGGTAGGTTAGAGCGTGGGTGTAGAGCTGGCGGGAGAAGGATGGAAAAGTAAGACCGCTCGGTTTATGGGAGGAGGAAGGGGGGAACGAGAATTCCTGGTAGGCCGAGTTGAGGAGACTAAGACCTGACCCCCATTAGTTGTTGTGCCGTTGCCAAACGTGTCGCTGTACCTTGTGAGGCATATTTCCAGTTGATTCCGCTATCCTCCTCGGGAACCATGCGTTTCGCTCTTAACGAACTGGAAGATGGGCGAGTCGGAAGTGAATTGTCCACGGGCGAGTCGGAATCAGTTTCCTCTATCTTGAACACATCCTGCAATACACCGCTACTGGGCCTCGAAGAGTATTCCGGCGGGGGTGTCTCTAAACTCCCTTCATCGCTACTCGAGCGTGGGCTGTCGTTCAGCACATAAACGTCGTCTCCAGACAACGATCTCCTTATGGAAGGGAGAACTGGCACCCGCCGTTGTAGGACATGTGGTAGGATCTGGTAAAGAAGTGAAGCACGATAAGGCTCCATACCAGGCAGATGATCTCGAGGGGGAAAGAGAGCAATGTACGAAGATATATCGGTTACAGAAGAATGAGTTATTGCCAGGACAGCGAAAACTATGAAGAGACACTGCAATAGCGAGCCAGAGTCACAAAGCGTGCTGGGAATACGGCTGAGATACGAGATGACACTGGATAGCGGTAGCAGCCGGCGCCTATACTCAACGACCTACACTATCGCGAGATACTGGTAGGTGAAGGATTTGCATGTGAAAAGACCCTGACTCAGACAGTGGTTGAGTGATGTGCCAGCGGGAGTGCTATGCCAGACAGTAAATCTACCTTGGTATTGCTGGGGGCCCCGAATTCTGAATGTCCTATGGGATGCCAATCAGCGATGCACTCGACGACACGCGAAAACGACGGGTAGACAACGCCTGCACCGCATGACACGCGCTTGGATGAGGGCGAAAATCGTGGCAGGCGATAAGGTTTGAGACGTTGAGGACGATGGTGGTCGGCGGAAGGGATGGGACGGGACGATTAGAGCATTCACGTGTTTGCTGACTGTCCTTGAGCCACCTGTGCCACAGACCATCGTCCGAACTCCGCAACCGCAGTCTCATGCCGAGCTTCATCATACGAGATTCTAATGTATCCCCTCAGTGGAGACAGCGGAAGTACACATGTAGGTAAACATGTTGTGTCGCTCAATACACGTCTTCCAGAACGCCATCAGTCTTCCACTCCCTCCATGCATTCTGCCGTGACATGCGTCTGAATGCTCGTCTACTGCTTTCTACCACGAAACCCGTCACGGCATCGACACTCTTTCGCAACATGTCTTCACCCAAACCGCTTTCCCCAGTCAGAGTCGCAATCGTAGACGATTATCTGAGCACTTCCAAAGAGCACTTTGCCCACATCCCCTCCTCGCAGGCCGTGATCACAACCTTCACAGACTCGCTACCACCTTACTCACATCCTAGCACCACCGATGGCCAGCGTCATGCTCTCGTCGACCGCCTCAAGCCTTTCACAGTCATCGTGTCCATGCGCGAACGCACGCCCTTACCCGCGGACCTTCTGAAGCAGCTCGCAAACCTCAAGCTCCTTCTGGCCACAGGGACGCAATTCCAGACCTTCGACCTTCAGGCCGCCAAAGATCTTGGCATAGCTGTACATTCTGCGAGAGGCCGCGGCCGCAGCGACAAGCCTGCACCGCCTAAATCCGGCGATATCACGAAGGGTGGGGCGCATCCTACGACCCAGCATACCTGGGCGATGATTCTGGCTTTGGCTAGGAACGTAGCGAAGGATGACGCAGTACTGAAGGCTGGTGGTTGGCAGACCGATCTTGCTATCGGACTTACGGGTAAGACGCTGGGTATTGTGGGACTGGGGAGACTAGGGGCTGCTGTGGCGAGGGTGGGGGTTTTGGCGTGGGGAATGAGGGTGGTCTGCTGGAGCGCGAGCTTGACACAAGAGAAGGCGGACCAAGCGGCGCAGGAGTTAGGTTTGCCGGTCGACCAGGGGGGAGAGAAGACCTTCAAGGCCGTGGAGAAAGACAAGCTATTCCAGATGGCAGACGTGGTGAGCGTGCATTATGTGCTTTCTGAGCGGTCGAAAGATGTTGTAGGGCGGAAAGAGCTGGAAGCGATGAGAACGAGCGCGCTTTTTGTGAACACGAGTAGAGGGCCCCTAGCGGATGAAGAAGCACTGCTGGACACGCTCGAAAAGGGCAAGATTAAAGGAGCGGCGTTAGACGTGTTTGATATTGAGCCTCTGCCGAAAGAAAGCCCATGGCGAAAGACGAAGTGGGGAGAGGAAGGGAGGAGCAACGTGCTCTTGACGCCGCATATGGGCTATGTAGAAGAGGGGAACATGCATACCTGGTACGACGAGCAAGCTGAGATGCTAGAGTGGTGGCTCGAAGGGAAAGAGCTCCCTAATCGTCTCGCATAGAATTCACCGGCTTGCTTTGTCCATCTCTGGTTGTTCGACAAGAGCAAAGAAGGGAGATACCCTGAATCACGTGCTACCGCCGACTTGGACGGCGACCTTCAACAGCACCTGTCGAATAGTGTTACGAACTGCATGTGACGACAATCAGCATGTCAACACCTAGGACGCAGCCGTACAAACAAAAGCTTAACTTTCTCAGTTCGTTACTTTCTGATCAACATACACTTACTGCTTTCTCACTCTACATCTTGGTCTACCTCCATCACAGTCTTGTTCGATCCAACAACCCAACTACACAACTGTCAAAATCCTCCGACCGAGCTCTTCCCGAGTCTATCGAACTAAGCCGGACACAAATAGTTGTTTGAGTATATCTCAACCTCTCGCATACTGGTGTCAGTATACGCTTCCTCCAGAGCAATACTGTATCAGTTCATGAACTCATACAACCTAAAACAGCCGTCGTCTTTTTATACACGTTCAAAAACATGCACTCGACAGGTGCTGTTGAAGGTCGCCGTCCAAGTCGGCGGTAGCACGTGATTCAGGGTATCTCCCTTCTTTGCTCTTGTCGAACAACCAGAGATGGACAAAGCAAGCCGGTGAATTCTATGCGAGA
>Ga0115846_101230_pt1 | contig 11485 bp, 9 predicted proteins | sample InSIn5gowninarea_2_FD_83860 | JGI IMG/M metagenome (GOLD analysis project Ga0115846, IMG submission 83860)
TGTGCTTGAAAATATACATGAAGATGGCGTTTTAGTGTTTGCATCCGAGACAATCATGTTGAAGACCTTGGAGGAGTACGATTCGCCTGACGGCTCTTTTGACAAACCTCGTAGGATTCCACTTCGTACCCTGAAAGAGATATTATTGGAGCGCACCCAGGTTCAGCTTGATCATACTCAAACTTCCCCAACCACGGCGCCCTCCACAAAGGTTGATACGATTCAAACACCATCCATGGCTGAACCAAGTTCTCGTTCACATAACCCCATTCCTACAAACATCTCGCCAGAAATCGTCACTGTAGATTCCGGAGGGCCTCAAGGGGAGTTAAAGGTGGAAATGGAGCCAATGGTCGAGACCAAATTGTGTAACGTTGATATTTCATGTGACCCTCTACAAGTCACGCTGGAGGAGAACCATGAAATTCAATCAATGTCTATCGAAGATGAATATTCTGGGCCATTGAATGCCTCGTCATGGCACCCCTCTGAGTCTCAATCCTTACCAGTGGGGGAGCATTCAAGGTCCATCCCCAATAACGTACCCTACATTTTGAACGCTCACGAATACGAGGGCTCACATTGGGAAGATTTCGATTGTGACTTTAGAAATTTCCCATCTCAATCTGAAATCAGGAATAATAACAAAGAGGACGATTTACCTGAAACCGATGCTGACAGACGATTCAGACAAGTTTTAGAGTCAGTTAAAGCCAATACTTTCGAGTTACGCTCTACCAAAGCACGAAGGCTCTATAAAGCTGCTATAGTTGAAGAAGATATGAATAATCCAATCGCGTTGAAAATTCGGGTTTCGATTGTAAATGCTATTAACCGATCCATCAAAGAAGAAAATAATCCACAGCGCTTCGCCTTCCCAAATCCCTCCATCATTAATCTCACTCGTGTCGAGGATCAATATTCAAATTTTCATCGACACTCTGACTCATGGGTCAAACTTTCCGATGAAGTCGAGAATATTTTGACGGATTATGAGTATGGACGTTTGTTTCATGCCGTTGGTACTAAGATGAAACATTGTGCCAATGATCAGAACTACAACTTGAGAGGACCCGAGATGATAGATTTCGTGAATGACGCTACAGTTTGTGGACTATTGGAATGGTATGTCAAGCACGACCTTATCACTCTAATTATTAGTGGGGAGTACCGTCTGATAGGAAGAGAAATTGCTCGAAAGCTGCTTGTGCATATCAGACCAAGTGTGGCAGGTCGTTTGACGATATATCAAGGGGTACAGATGCTTTGGTGTATGTGGAAATTTACTTCGACTAAGGAGGAGATGGTTAGTTTTTGGTTGGCATGCACCTTCTTCAATGCTTCTAATGCTTCGAAATTTGGGGATAGTGAAGTCATAATGATCATGTTGTCACAATTCTCATTTTTCAGGAATTTTGTCTGGTGGATTATTGGTACTTGTTGGTTATTGTTCAAGCTAGCAGTGATTATCTGCTTGTTCGGGGCTCTGATGATCAACTTATTCGTGTACAGAGTGGTTGGCGCGAGTCGGTAAATGCCTCCGGAGCAGGAATATCCGTGGTCGGCGATCACCCTACTTTCCTGGATAATGCCTTTCCTTGAACTCTTGTAATTTCTAGTAAACGATTTCATTTCCTCATTGTTCTATTTTTTTTCTTTCCATTCGTATCAGCCCTTGTCATTTCTCATATTATGTTCCACTTTCTTGATAACTTCTGTGAAATTACGTTCATGCTTTTGGACCTTTTCTGATGTGAACGAGTAGCACCACTGTACCTTTTTGTCTCTAACCTGTGGGTAGTGTTAGTACCCAGCGCTTCAGACGTACAATAAAAATTATGCTTTCATTGTGATAATACTACGTATTATTGACTCCTTTTAGCTGTTTAAACAAAGCTAGACTGTGGAATGGTAGTAAACTCGTAAATATAAGATGATTTATATACTTATATATAAAATATGTACAATTTATTCCCCAAGTCTTATAAAAATTCTATTCTAGTGACAACTCCCCGATTGGCATTATTTCTGAATTGTTGATATTGTTCTTTCAAATAACTACATTCAGGATTGGCAGCTACTATAGCATATGCTTCTGGTAATGCTTTTTCAAGTTGCTGTATAACATGAATTAATCAGTTCAGTTTTTTTCATTTTCTTTTGGTAGTATTACCTCAATACGATCTTGAGATGTAGGGTGTGTGCTGAGGAAGTTTAATCCGGATTCCGGAGATGCTTTACCCAATCGCTCATATATTCTTTTTTTTTTTAAAAAAAAAAGCGTATTGAAGTCAATATCGATGTTTTATGAGTTTAAAGTAAGCGCAAAAAGAAAACTTACTGAGGTGCAGCAGAAGGTTCATAACAAGCACGAGACATAATCTTCATTCCAATTATATCCGCTAAAATGAGAACGAGATCCGTATTTAAATCATGAAGCCTCGAGAACAGTTAAGAAAAAAAAAGAAAGTCAAACCTTCAAGTTCTTGTTGACGCGAATTTGGAAGTTCAAGTAAGAGTCTCCGTAAAGTATTGGAAATTCCGAAGTCTATTCCCAACAGTGCTTGCAGAAGGACGAGGGCGATGATACTTATGGTTTCTGAGGACATGTGTTCGGCTACATGACGCGCTACTACATGTCCTATTTCTGTTGGAAAATTATTATTATTATTATTATTATAACAAATAGTTTGAGGAGATAGTTAACTTGCCGTGAGATAGTACTGTAGCGAGTCCGTCCTCGGTTTGACACACAGGAATAATACCTGTAAATACAAGGATCATACCTGATATAACAGTTAGACCACGCGTCCGCTGCCTATCGTTCGACTTACCAGGCGTAGCCATAGCGTTGATTATTTTCTCATCATTTACGACAACAACATCCCATTCTGCATTTGATCCATAAGTGTGTTTAGCAGCGGTGCCATAGTCATCTGATGGTGTCCATAATTCATCGTCAAGGTTTAAGGGTGCGGAAGGGGTATCGCCTTTGACATGTCCCAGGTTGGACTGTTTTAGAAGCCTTGAAACAATAGCGCGAACTCGGAGTGAGGTGGGATGATTTGGAGGTAGAATTTTGTGACCTAATTCTGCTTTGAGTAAGTTGGCTGTCTCTCGGCCTGTCTATATGTATAATAGTGATATTGTGATGAAGTGGATTTTATGAATAATTTTTAAACATACCTTTGCTTCTGCTTCACTGCTCATATTCATAAACCTTATTCGACCAGTTTCGGGTACCTGTTCAAGACTGAAGTATAAGTTGATAGGGAGTATAAACAACACATCTAAATATAACAAACAAAAATGACGCACTGCATAGTATAGTAAATTCCACCAGCAGTGACAACGGCAGCTAAAGATTTTGTTCTCGTGTCCCATTGTTTATAATTTAATGGGGAATTTCGTCGCATTGGACCGCCAGGCTCGGGACCATGATGGGCCCGACCTGGTTGGGGGTCAGAGAAGCGTTTATATGTTTTTTGTTTTGGTATTGAAGTTCGAAGTGCTCTAGAGATTGGGGTATTTGATGTAGGTTTAGTAAGTAGCCGAGGAAGTGCCCTTGAGTAATTGAGCCAGGATACAGATCTAAGCATTTGAAGAGAAGTAAGTACGAAAGTCTTAAGATTGGCCGAACGGTGACGCCAGTGTTTGTTCCAGAGGGAAATGCCAAACACTTGGTGTCAATATCGAAGAGTCAATCTCCCTGTAACTGTTGAAAATATCTTCAGGTAGGACTGACTTACTATTGACTCTGTGTGCAGATAATATGCAGATATAATGTTTTTAAAACCACTCAAATTAGCCATTATTGGCGGTGGTCCCTCGGCGTTCTACGTTGCTTCGCGTATTCTCTCGTTGGCTCCTAATACCAGTGCTTCTCCGCCCATTCGCGTTCACCTTTTCGATAGACTATGGGCACCACATGGGCTAGTGCGATATGGTGTTGCGCCTGATCACCCTGAAGTCAAGGTATGTTTTTTACATCTAATTTTTCCCCAGTATTAATATAAATACATCTTAGAACTGCACACACAAATTTGACGCGACAGCAAAAGATGATCGTTTCAGGTTCTTCGGAAACATAAATGTCGGAGATGTGCTCAGTCCAATTCCGACAGCTCAAACCCTACCTCTCAAATCTATCTTTGATACCTATTCCCATGTCCTCTTCGCCACCGGCTGCACCCTCCCCACCCTTCTCTCCTCAATACCTGCCTCCGAACAATGTATTCCTGCTCTTTCACTTGTTCATTGGTACACCCAACACCCCAACAAACCTGCCCCACCTGCTCTTGACAAACTGAAGCATGTTTCTATCATTGGAAATGGTAATGTCTCTTTAGACATTGCTCGTATGCTCCTGACGCCAGTGGAGACATTATCAAAATATGATGTTCCACAAAAAGTACTTGACGTTTTATCTCGGTCGACAGTGGAACACGTATCTATCATAGGCCGAAGAGGGCCTCTAGAAGCCGCGTTTACAACCAAAGAACTTCGCGAACTTATAAATCTACCAGATTCATCTATGGTTCCTATTGATCCCTCTATTCTCACCCAACCTCCTGATGTTACACTAAGTCGACAACAGTCAAGAATACTACAATTGCTTGGGAAAGGCTCTAAAAATCAATATGGAAGTACGAAGAAAACTTGGTCGTTGGACTTTTATCGGTCTCCTATAGGTCTCATGTCTTCCTCTTCCTCCTCTTCTACACAAGCACAACTATCCCTAGCACACACTATTGTAGATCCGACTACAAAACGTGCGGTTACAACAGGAGAGACAACAACTTTACCAACATCCTTAGTCGTAACTGCACTAGGATTCCATGGAGAGCCTTCTGCATCATTCTATGATCCTGGGCTTGGACATCTGAGAACATTAGGTTCAAGAGTCATTACAAGTGGTGGAAAGTTGGTCAAAAATGTTTATGCTTCTGGTTGGGCGGCTATGGGCGCTAAAGGAGTTTTGGCTAGTACAATGATGGATGCCTATGCAGCTGCTGATACGGTTTTGGGTGATGTTCTGGGTAGGAACAAGGAGGTATACGGAGAGAATGAAGGAGGAAGAGTAGAGGATTTTGTTTTGAATACAGATCCTGATTTAGATGCTCTCCCTAAGGAGGTCGAACACGGAATTGAAGAAGGATTGATTACTACCTATGAAGATTGGAGAAAGATTGACGAAGAAGAAGTTAGGAGGGGTATTGCATTAGGAAAGGAGAGGGAGAGAATAGGATGGGAGGATGCGAGAGAGTTTTTACAGAGCCGATAGGTCAAAAACTAACTTTTTGAATAGATTTTATTAGTATGTATTGTGCCAGCAAATAGAGGTGGTCATATTTTAGAGGCTTCGCTGTGTCATAGCATTTTCAATACATTTGACAATAGATAACTGAAGAGAGTTATCATTTGAAGAGACATGCTAAAATATGATAAGTACGGGTGTGTCGGTGAACCAAACGTTGTTGTAGCCCATTTCTATTACCACAAGGCAGTTCATCACAGCTCTCATATCTCTTTGATCTTCAAATATTGTTTCTAAATTGTCATAAAAAGTCACGGCACCACTGCAAAAATGGAGGACAATGCTGCCGTCAGTGTATGCTAAGTTTTGCGACAAGAACCAATAATAGTTATCTGATTTCGTTAATAGGTCATCGAGAATGCACCCGGAATGTGTAAAGCAGGCTGTATCTGCCCATTATTGTCATTTCATACTAGAAGGTATATTAAACCAACTTTTCGTCTTGTCAGTTGCTGGTAAGGATTATATCAACAATGTATGTATTATGTGGACTCAACAAATCTTACTACTCAGGCTATGATGCACCCCATTCTGTTTTCCCGTAAGTTCATATCATGACGGGGAACTTTAAAAGTATTTCAAAATAGCTCAATCGTTGGTGGTCCTCGTCATAGAGGTATAATGATTGACATATCAAACCGATCAGAGAATTCAAGCTACTAATTATACCACTTATACCACCAGAAAAATTCACCATTAATCAACTTCAAGTTATAAAGCACAGTCTAAACATAACTTTCTTACACTCAAATATCCCATTGAACATGGTATCATAACCAATTGGGATATAGAAAAAATATGGCAACATAGTACATTCGATAACGAATTACACGTCTTATCCACAGAACATTTCATTCTTTTAACAGAATCTCCAGATTCTCCACTCAACTTCGAATTCTAATCGTGAAACGATAACTCAAATGATGTTTGAAACATGGGATTGTTATTGATTCAGGTGATAGTATCATGTTGTTCCGATTTATGAAGGACATTCGATTCGACATGCTATTCATCGTCTTGATATTGCTAGTTGTGATTTAACTGATTTTTTATTTGGACAACTCAACCTACAACAGCCATATGCACCTTTCGTGCATACTTTCTAAATTTCTAACTTCGGTAGAAGGTCCACGGGTGACTCGTTAGTAATATGCTATGAATACACGGATACCAGGAATTGGAGTTCTAACACCGATTGTCGTAATACTTAAATAGGTAAGTTACAAGGTTCAGATCAAGACGGTGAAGTTCATGGAACTTCTTTTGGGAAATATTACTTATTAATTCCTGCCATGCAGAGGCCGCATTGTGGGAACTGACGCATGGTAGGTTACTGCGGAATGCCAGGGAGAGAATGCCAGCTGGATACAACTGTACCAGTGTTACTTTATCCTACCGATGTCAACTGGCATTCCTCGCGACCAATATCAACACTATATTCCGCGGTTCATTTTACGAACCTTTCAGACAAACCCAGTACAGTCAGTGATTGCATCATTTTTTTTTTCAAATGTTTGACAATACTTATGATCCTTATGCAGGACTACGCACCGCCGCTCACGAAGTAAAAAGAAACGAGAAAACTTGAACAACAATACCCAGATTGAATTTCAAACTATTCATTCTTATAATCTTGGTACAGGTGAGTACGACCCCAATTGTCGTATTGATACGATATATGGGTCCAAAAACCTTTACCAAGACGTTAAGAACGTCAACAATATAAACCATATCGAAGAAAAGTTTGCAAAACTGGAGAATGATGCATCTCGAGTGATTAAATCCATTCAAAAGGAAGCAGACCGGGGTATGATGACCGTCTCGATCACTCAGAAAGATGTATATACCCTCCAGAAGTTCTTGTTTCTTCAATCCCTGCGATCCGAAAAAATCAGTAAAACGTACTTTGCTGAAGACCATCCTTCCAATGCCAGCTTCCGCGATTGGATCAAGAAACAGAAGGAGATCCACGATATGCCTTCCGATACCTATCTTTGGCTTAACGCCATACAATATTATCTGGAAACCCCCACTCGACAAATACTCCATGATTTCGATTCCCATTTCAAAGACATGTTATCAGATCCTCTTGCAATGAAAAAAGTATTTGAAAGAGACTTCGATCTGGACCTAAAACAATGGCATGCTATCACGTATGCAAGGTTTCACAACGATCATTTTCTATCAATTTGCTATGCATCCAAAGATGGGGAATTCGCCCTTGGGCATAATTCTTTTGGACTTTGGGAAGGCACAATCCTTGGATCACATGCCCACCTTCTATATATCATCAGTCCCAAAATCGCCATAGTAATGAGAAGGAACGTCTCAAAGTCGATGCCTAGGTCGATGGTCATTAGCATCTTGAATGATATCCCATTCAAACTACCCGCTGCCATCTATGCATGTCCAATAAACGTAACTCCTAATGCCAATTCTCTACAACAACATATCAAGAGCGATGCTGCAGACGATGATCGATTTACGTTCAAGATCCACGAATTATCGTATATCCAAACATATCGAGTTAACGAAATTGTGCTTGAAAATATACATGAAGATGGCGTTTTAGTGTTTGCATCGGAGAAAATCATGTTGAAGACCTTGGAGGAGTACGATTCACCCGACGGCTCTTTTGACAAACCTCATAGGATGAGTCCACTTCGTACCCTGAAAGAGATATTATTGGAGCGCACTCAGGTTCAGCTTGATCATACTCAAACTTCCTCAACCACGGCGCCCTCCACAAGGGTCGCTACGCCTACGATCGACAGACCTTCTCGTTCGCCTAATTCTATTCCCACAAACATCCCACCAGAAATGGTCACTGTAGGGTCTACAGGATCTCAAGGGGAAATAAAGGTGGAAACGGAGCCACTGGATAAGACCAAGCTGCATAATGTTAATCCTAAGGCGTTCAAGAAGGATGATGAACATTTACCAAATAATAATAGTAATGGTGGGAAGTGGTTTAATGCGCAGACTGCTGCTCTTGTGGTAGGCGCGGCAGTGGTAGCTGGTAGTGCTATATTACGTCGTCGGTGGCCATAGTATATGTTTGGGTATCTGTATGTAATTTTAGTTGTCATTGAAAGAGCAAGTCTCAGCGTTATGAAAGTAAAAAGTAACGGCTTCTTTATTAGCTAACCTGAAAGAGCAAGTCTGAAGTACACGTTAGCTACTTATATAAAATGTTTGATAGTAACAATCTCCTCACCTCAGCGTTATGAAAGTAAAAAGTAACGGTTGAGGAATCCGAAAGAAAAAATTACAGTTTAAATATTTTACGTGCCAAACAAAATGCTGAAGACAAACAAACATGAACTTGTTAAGAAATATAAAAGGAAAGAATAAATAAAAATAGAATCATTCGGTACCATCCTCCAACAGTCATCACACCGATTACGATGCTGACAGACAATTCAGATAAGCCTAGTCTTGTTCTGGCGAACTCATGTCTGGGAATATATTAGTGTAAAATTATAATGTATATTAGAACGACACGTGAGTGTGTGGGGAAGGAGACCCGTCGGATGGCCATATCTATTATGTATATGAGTATTCAGAATTCTAGTAGGGTAATTAGCGTGATATGGACATCTGACGTGAAGATCCAGGCGACGCAAAGGAGAGAGGGAAACGGCTCGCCCATTCTTTCCAAAACATCTCGTGGCGCGTTCGTGGATATTTTCTAAATTTATAACTTCGGTAGAAGGTCCACGAGTGACTCGTTAGTAATATGCTATGGAATACACGCCAAACGGATACCAGGAATTGGAGTTCTAACACCGCTTGTAATACTTAAATAGGGAAGTTACATGGTTCAGATCAAGACGGTGAAGTTCATGGAACTTCTTTTGGGAAACATTAATTCCTGCCATGCAGAGGCCGCATTGTGGGAACTGACGTATGACAGGTTACTGCGGAATGTATTGGAGCGCACCCAGGTTCAACTTGACCATACTCAAACTTCCCCAACCACGGCGCCCTCCGCAAAGGTTGCTATGCCTACGATCGACAGACCTTCTCGTTCGCGTAATCTTATTCCCACAAACATCCCACCAGAAATTGCCACTCAGGTAGAGTCTCAGGGAGGACCTCAAGGGGAGTTAAAGGTGGAAATGGAGTCACTGGTCAAGACCGAGTACGAGGGCAAAAAAAGTTGGCTATCACCTGAATTAGAAGCCAGGAATAATGATGAACAGGACAGTTTACCCGAAACCGATGCTGACAGACAATTCAGACAAGTTTTAGCATCAGTTAAAGCTAACAGTTTCGAGTTACACTCTATCAAAGCTCGGAGGCTTTATAAAGCTGTTATAGCTGAAGAAGATATGAATAATCCAATCGCGTTGAAAATTCGGGTTTCGATTGTAAATGCCGTTAATCGATCTATCAAAGGATCATTGTGGCGCTTCATTCAAAATCCCACTGGTTATGATTTTCATCAACACTCCGACTCATGGTTCCAACTCTCTGATGATATCGAGAACATTTTGACGGATGATGAGTACGAATTTTTCTTCAATACGGTAGCAGAAAGGATGGGTATCCGAGTCACGGAAAAGGGTTACATCTTCAGCCTGAGAGGACCTCGAGCCGGGACGATACCTCAGGCTCTTATCAATTCCGCTACTGTTTCTGGCGTTTTGGAATGGTATGTCAAGCACGACCTTATTACTTTAATAAGTAGTAAAGTATTCCAGACTCGGCTGGAAGGAAGAAAAAAGTTGCTTGTACATATCAGACCAAGTGCGGCAGGGCGTCTAGCAATATATCGAGGGGTACAAATACTTTGGTGCCTATGGAAATTTACTTCGAACCAGGAGGAGATGTTTACTTTGTTATTGGCTTGCATCCCTCCTATTTTTATTCCTATGCCAGAATCATATAGGGATATTGGAGTCATAATGCTCATGTTATCACAGTTCTCAGTTTTTAGGAATTTTGCCTTCGAGTTTCTTTATGATACTTTTTCGCCCTTGTTCAATCGGAAGCTTGGGATAGCGATTTTCTTGTTATTCGTGTTTGCTATTACCGTGTTCATATTTTTTATTCTTTGCCTCCCAGTGCTATTTTTTACAATTCTCTTCCAGTTGATAGGCTGGGTTGGCGGAATAGTTATCTTCATCATAATTAGCATTCTGTAACTTCGCTCAAACATTCTTTTTTTTCTTTCTTTTTTTTTAAAAAAAAGCGTATTGAAATCAATATCGATGTTTTACGAGTATTAAATAGGGGCAAAAGAAAACTTAGTTCATTCCAATTATACCCACTAAAATGATGCTGAGAAAGTAACAGGGGGGAAACTTTCAAGTTCTTGTTGACGCGAATTTGGAAGTTCAAGCAAGAGTGTCCGTAAGAGGTGCCATATCCAGGTCATATCTTAGAGACTTCGTCATGTCATAGTAGTTTTAATACATTTGATAATAGATTAACTGAAGATAATTCTCTCAAGAGTAGGAACTATTGCTCAAGATTATACTCCCATAATGGTGTGAGGTCCCCGCGGATGAAAGTATCTGCATCGATGTACAAAACCCTCTCAATTGGGAGGATGTGGTATCAATATCGAGCTTGGTCCAAGTGATAGGTCCCAATTCTTTCGTGATACTATTCTAGGGAAGAGGAATGAATGAGAGAGTGACATCGTTTGTTCTTGGCAAAGATTGGCGTAACACAATCTTCTCGCCTTCAGTTAAACCACAATCAATGACGAAGATAGATATGCAACCAGGTGTGTGGTCAACTGCACTGTGAATAATTACGGCAGCAGACATGGCGTATGTCAAGTCAACGGTGAGTGTAAGGTTAACCCCGCCATAATCTTCATTAAAGTTATGCCTACCAGGAATTGGAGTTCTAACACCGATTGTTGTAATACTTAAATAGGTAAGTTACAAGGTTCAGATCAAGACGGTGAAGTTCATGGAACTTCTGTTGGGAAACACTACTTATTAATGTCTGCCATGCAGAGGCCGCATTGTGGGAACTGACGCATGATTGGTCACTGCGGAATGCCAGGGAGAGAATGCCAGCTGGATACAACTGTACCACTGTTACTTTATCCTACCGATGTCAATTGGCATTCCTCGCGACCAATATCAACACTATGTTCCGCAGTTCATTTTACGAACCTTTCAGACAAACCCAGTACAGTCAGTGATT
>Ga0115846_101234_pt1 | contig 11447 bp, 9 predicted proteins | sample InSIn5gowninarea_2_FD_83860 | JGI IMG/M metagenome (GOLD analysis project Ga0115846, IMG submission 83860)
GTGGGCACAAGAAGTAAAGTTGTGTCTTTTCTGCGATCATCAATTTTTAAGATTGTTGGTGAGAGTGCTCTAAACGGCATGAGTGCCCGTCTAGCATGTTTAAATTACGAAGAGCCTAGAGCTGGCACTGAAGTATCTTCGCAAGAGCAAGACCCATTCAGTGATCTGGGCCGATGCGCTTTGTATCAACCAAGAGGACTTTGATGAGAAGTCCTTGCAAGTCAGTATGATGAGAGACATATATGCGAATGGTGAGAATCAAGCCAAGGCAATGAATCCCGCTGATGTGAGTAGCTTCAAATGTCTCGGTTTGGCTTGGTGAGAGTGGCAACAATAGTGATCTTGCAATGGACCTTGTGAAAAGTATTGATGCTATTGATTTCGATGATCCTGCCTGGGTCGCGGATCCTGTGGAGTGGACCGCCCTCCAAGCACTGCTCCAGCGACCGTACTGGCGTAGACTATGGACTGTTTCAGAGGTTTTGCTGGCCAAGCATGCAACAGTTTTCTGTGGATGGAAACACGCCCCCATCGAATGTTTTGTTAAATTCAAGCGCATAGAATCATTTTACCGAAAGTCAAGGGAAGAACGTTTGCAGCCTTTGCAGATGGGCTTCAACTCGCCATACTCGATAATACTGTCAGAGTACTACACTCTCAGAAAGCTCATCAAGCATGATGGTGTTCCCATCCATCAATTATTGACAACAACTGGTGGCTTCGCGTGTTCCTTGCCGGTGGACAAGATATTCGCCATCCTCAGCCTGGGTACACAGATTGATCGGGAGGTGATGAAGATTGATTACAGCCAATGTTTCCGTTGTCTGATCACTCGAATCGCCAAGTACAACTTCATTCGATGGGAAGCTTGTTCGCCTCTGAGTCTGCTGCAAACGCATCAAGTCGACAAGGAGCCATCGCTGCCAAGTTGGGTACCAGACTATACGTATGAAGAGACGTGTCAATTCTTTATATCGTTGACTAACAAGTAAACAGGAAGCATGACAAAGAATGGCACCTGTTGATTCCAGATATTGATGGAAATGTTCCATACTCGGCTGGAGGCATCAATGCTGATTGGACTGCGCTTGGACTGAAAAGCTCGTCGGAGTGGAATTCCACATCTAATTCGACTAAGTTGAGAATAGAAGACAGAGGAAGGTTTGAAACCTTAGTACTGTCTGGGCTAGTGGTGGATACTGTTGAATCGGGGCAAGCAGCGCCCTTCACAGAGTTTTATTCTGGTTCAGATATGGAAGAAGACGCTCGGGTCAAGCGAGCACGACGAGAGGAGATGAGGCAAGCTTGTATACAGTGGGAGAAGACTGTAACATCCAGATCGGCCAAGAATGATCCATATGAGACGACATGCGGCCGATACACAGCGTTCTGGCGGACCATTATTGGAGACAGAGATCTAACCTGGAGAGGTCCTCCAACTTCGGAATGGGATTTTGAGAGTCGATTCGAAGCATGGATGGGTAGGGGTGAGAAATGTCAGGATGACTTGTACAGTCGGCCATATTCGGATGCCGCCATCATTCGCTGCATCTACCGATCTTTCTTGGTGACAAAGAAAGGGTATTTGGCGCTTGGTCGCAACAACGCGCGACCAGGTGATATTGTGGTGTTACTTCGAGGCGGAGATGTTCCGTTCATTCTGAGACCGATATGTAATGGCTACTATCATTTTATCGGTGAGGCGTATGTGCATGGAATAATGGACGGAAGTTTCGTTCAGAATGCAAGGAAGAAGGAAGTGAAGGAATTCCGGCTACGCTGAATACGAGTAACAACTTCGCAGCACCCCGCATGTATCCATGAAGTAATCATAGAAGTACGCTTGCAGCAGAAGGATACTTCTCAATCCTCTATGTGATAGTGAATGCATGTCGAGATGAGGTCCAGACCTGCTAGCTCAAAGCAATAGCATCAATCGCTGGCTTCTATCAGGAGGGATCAGATAATATATAAGCAAGAACATGCACTTGCAGCAATTGTGAATTCGAATCTAGGAGTATCGACGACGACAAGAGATAGCGAGTAAGAAGTGATGAGGTCGGAATACAAAGTTGATGGATTATTTTCGCGACGACCAAGAAACTTCTTGCTCCACCAAGAACAGCAGTGTCACGTGAGAGAAGCTGAAACAGGCCAAAGACTAGACGTTTGCTCGGGTATTTTTGAGTTCATTGGTATAATCAAGGTCATCTCGATAATTTTGGTACAAGGTAAAATGCCAGCCAGCCAGCAGATCCGTAGACAATCGCTTCGTAATTTAAACATGCTAGACGGGCACTCATGCCGTTTAGAGCACTCTCACCAACAATCTTAAAAATTGATGATCGCAGAAAAGACACAACTTTACTTCTTGTGCCCACCAAAGAAGTGTCTCTTCTTCTTGTCCTTGTCTTTCTCGCTCTTGCTCTTGCCATCGTCCGCAGTACTAGGTCTACTCCCTGTACCGTTCGATTGCGGTACAGCTGCTGGAGGCGGTTTTCGACCTGAGCTGGGATTCATGCTCATGGCTGACATTGCTGCGGTTGGTGGCGCTATACCGTTGTTCTGACTTCTTACTGGCGATGTAGGCATACCCGTCCTCCCTGGTTGCGCATGTCCATGATTCGGTCCTGCGGCAGGTTGAGGCGGCGGTGGATCATTACGCATAAATAGATACGCTGGAGCTTTCGGCTTCGGTCGAAGAATTGGGAGGTCAAGTGCTCGACGATCTTTACTGAGATCGCCCACTTGGCGTATGAAGAAAGAAGGTGTAAGCATGTGACTTGTAGAGAGGAAGATGTCTTTGTCGGCTCCCCGGGAAACATGATAGCAGGCTCTCGACTCTGAATAAGTTGCACCACCAGCCATAAAGACAATGATGCGCTGCCGGGAGTCAACTGTTGATGTACGATTTCGTGCCCATGTTGGCTTGGCACTTCGAAGTGATGTCTGTTGCTGCATTGCTAACTCTTCGGAGTTGTCAGCTGGCGGCTTGGTATATGGGAAGATCGCCTGATCAAGCGTTCCCTTTGAAACTTCTTCTAGTACCAATTGTAGATTCGTTTCGTATCGAGATAGCACCTTTTCTTCATCTATGACCTGAGGTGCCGGCTTTTTGGGGAATAAAGGTTGAGGTGCTGGTGATTTGCTTGACTCCTTCAATGTCTTAGTGGTTCGCAATCCGAGCAAGTCGAGATTGTTGATAGCTTCCGACTCGGCTGAGTGAAGGTTTGCGTGTGCAAGCAGTCGCTGGATATCTTCGCTGATCAGTCCATCGGCTCTGAACAGGATATAAAGTATAATGAGCCGTAATCTTTCTTGCTTTCCAACCTTCGCATCATCTAGTAAAGCCACCAATTGATCTGCCACTTGCTTTGGCTTTCGATAATCCTCATCAAGCCCAGTAGCCATAGTTTGCTCCAACATGGCGACATTGATGAGATCATGTTTAGAGAATATGTTCATGCAATCCTGTGCCATGTTCAGATGTAATGAATATAGTCCTTTCATCTCCTGAAATTGTGGTAGTCCCGCCATCATGTCTTTGATAGTGTTGACTGTAGCTTTCTTGCTCTCTTGCGTAAATTGCGGATTATCGGCTATAAATTTCTTGAAGTCCGCCATCAACTTCTCGATCGTCTTGCTCATGTGCTGATGTCTGTTTTCCACCCATATCTTGTCCTTTTCGTTGATTTCCATATCTTTCTCCTCCTCGTCTGGAGACCCTTCGTTGATGACCGTCCTGTAGGTGCTCTTGTCACCCTCGTTTATCGGTAGAAGATCGTATGCCATGGCCTGATATGTGAATTCATGCACAAAAGGCGCTGCTATATCCATCGATCTGTCGGTTATAATTAGGATGCTGGGCGGTCGATTTGCGGGAGGTGGGAAGTCCTGGTTCCATTGCGCATAAGCATCCAATTCTTCTTGCACGAATCTGGCTAGGTGGGAGCAAAGAACGCTAGCTTCGTGGGAAGGATTTCGCGGTCTATAGTATCGGACTTTGGGGTACTCTCCTAATGACACACATACGCCGGTGATCTCGAGGTGTTAGCGAAATCCGCCAGGTCCCGAGCTTCTTACCTTTTGAGCCAACGTCTGCATATGATCGCGGACTAGATCGTTGCAAGAGGGGTGAAACAGAATCGGAAAACTCCAAGGATCGCGGAATGTGACCAAGTGTGACTCGTTTGGATAGTAATCAATTGATAATGTTTTGAACCCTTGCCCTCCCATCTGTTCTTGAGCCTGTTTGGATGATGTGAGTCGTCGATGTAACTGCGGATCGAGCAGACTTGTCCAGATAAGAAACGCCCTCCGGTATCTTCGACGTTCAAAGTCTGCCATTAAGCAATCGACAATGTGTGCTTGGGGTGTGAGAAGGTAGATAGCGTCCATTCCAGGGTTCATATCCCTCCTGTCCTCGATCATCTCGATATCTGCCAACGTTCAGACTTTTCTTTTCAGTCCGAACTCAAGACCTACTTGCGATATTCTCATTAAGAATGTCATCTTCCCTGACGACATTGTCCAATATCCTCCTGGCGGCCTGGTCGATCACTAGTATCTTCCACTGCAGATTGTGAGCAAAGGTTTATGGCAGCCATCTGAAAACTTACGTCGCCTCGAGTGATCCTGCGGATAGCGTCGAGAATTACTGTTCCACATCAGTCTGGTTCAACATGGGACAGACAGCTGCCTCACTGTCATGCTGGTCCTGGACGATCGAGGATTCCACCATGGCGCTTAGTCGTCGGCGGAATGAGGAGCTCACAATAGAGCTACTGGCGGGGTGATAGGTCCACGAATAGATAGTAGCAGAACGGAGCGGAGCAAGAGGAGGTTGCTACTGAGCATTGTTGAGCATGGTGCGGAGCTATGTGTAGGACATCCGCGACATGGCGGGGTCCAAGCTAACTGCGCTAGCGGCCGCGTTATCAAGCAGGTCGTTCTAATATCACGTGCAAGACCTGGACTTGGTTTGCGGGCCGCTAACAATCACTTTTACATTCTCAGCAATTATGCTTGACACAAGGTCCAGTGCCATACACGTAGGTGGAGCCCTGACGGACGAGTCGATGACTGCGGTTCAAGGGTTTTGCTACAAACCCGCTTCCTTCATTTTCGAGATGGCTCCTTGCAGGGCATCATATCTTGTCGAGGAGGATAGCCTCGGATTGGAATCTTCTAAGTAGATCAGCAGCGTACACAGTCCTGTCAGAAGCGAGCTCTGGGCCCATATGGCGGCTTTAAAGTGAGTACAATATTGATATGTGAAACTCTCATTTAAGGTATATATCGACCCGGCCTTTGGACCGAATCTCGCAGAGAATTTCGTCTGATGGCCACCTACCTACACCTTGCAAGATTTATCATTCAGATACTGAGCCCGCTACAGTACATCTTTGACTTATCGGATGGGATCTGCTCTATTCACATTTCATAGACTGTTTCCCACAGGCCGTTACCAAATGTTAATCAGTGAGCGATCACGCCTCGTACCCTCTTGGTTTAAGTCTACTCAACGACTGGTTCTGGTTTCATTATCACGGTCATAGCTATTGCAAGATCTTCCAGCGTCGAAGTTGGCGTCTAAAGCACATACTCAATCTGCCACAAGAGTTGTGGTACATAAACACTTGTCGGGTCTATGCCTGGATCACGCCGTGAAAGAGCTCTGTAACTGCTTAAAATCGAGGAGTGCATCTATCGTTGAGTCGAGCTCCTTCGTTCTCGCCGTAATTTGTATTGAAGTCTATATATGTTTTGGACCCTTTCGTGGAAACAATCCGAACCCACGAACAAAATGACCTGCAAGACGCCCGATTGCCTCTAGATCACATATCTCAATTGTCTGACTCCGGAGTAGGGGAGCAAAATGGCTGAAGTAATACTCAACAGCTACGTCCTCTGATCAGGCGAAGTCCAAGGAAGTACCTCGTTCATTCCAAGATGCATCATTGACAATGAGCAGTGAGTGACCTGGTTCCAGTCATAGGCAATCAGCATTGCGAACATGAGTATATGTTGTTGGACAACGACAAGCAAACATTTCCACAATGGCGTCTATATAAGTCACACTTCCAGCATTACTCAATAGGCCTCTAACATACGCTCATTATGGCCGCGCAGAATCAACTTCTTTCATTACAGGTGGACGAGAATACCCTTGATAGGATCGGGGAGCGGACGATGATCTCCGCTATTTGATCGAGGATGCCTTCGTTTAAATCCTCGACGTCACTGCCTCCCCAAGCAATGGGCTTGATGCGCGGAACTCCATAAAACTTCTCGAATTCTTACATACCAGTGCCTCTCCTCGTCGCAAATTCATCAAAGAACTTGAACTTGAGCAACCCGCCTAGGTTGCAGACCCGGGACTCTCAATGGATGCTCTTCCTTCCGAACCTCGATCCTCCGAGTTAACCCAACAGTATCATCCTCGGGTTCGCTAGCTGCATGCATCGCTTCAAGTGCCCAGACGCCAGTCCAAAATTGAAGGACCGCGGGTATACCACGTTGATCATCGACTGGGTCAATGGTAAATCATCGTCGAACATCGTTGCGAATTGGCTGCATCAGCTCAAAACTATTAACACAATGGTTGTTACTGGTGAGCATGCCCGTGATGAGCTCAAAGAGCAGATACTGGTTACATTAGAAACGCGTCTGGCGACGACAAAGCTGATATGGGGGCAACATAACATTACCGTCTGGTCGATACCAAATATCATTGTGATCAGTGGTGGGCGAATTGAGGTTATGTAGTGGTTGCACTGAGGAGTCCGTTGCCTACCTGGAGTCCGCAAGATATGTTAGCTATACTTGTAGGAAGCCTATCATGTATCCCATGGTTGACCACACACTTCTAAGATAGAATGCAGGATATCCAACATCTTCAAAAGCGACTGTGATAGCTTTTCTATCTATTGTAGCCTTTCTCCCTTCGTTCTTGGCATTCACAGGCTAGATATGACTGGAAGAAGAGTATATTCCCCTCGGAAATCTCTTTGAGCTTGTAATGCTAGCTACACCATCAGATAAGCCCACTGACAATTGAACACCGTACAGACATCGTGTAGAGTCGACATCCATTCCGATGATCCGCCCCAGACCCCGTGCCCTTCACAACTTCAATCCAAAGAAAAGGAAGTCTTCAGGCATGTCATTATACTTCTCAACCGTCACAAATACTCGACTCATGTAAAGCTCAATTGCTTTTCTGAAGAATGGGTAACAATCCAATAGTATTTCCATATAGCCTAACCTCTTTGCCTCAAGTATGGCTTTATCTAGCAAGGCCCACCCCTATTCCAATGCCTCTCTTTTCTGGCAGACAATAGAGTCTCTTGACTTCACATACTTTCAGGAGAGATGTCTCTGCTGTAGAAAGGGAAGTGTCCAAGAGCGGTCGGAGGAATACGCATCCTGTAGCTTGATTGTCTGTTGTGTATGCGAGTAGCAGTATTCCTGTCGGGGATTGATAGATTCCAGGAAGAGAAGATAGTTGTTCTTCTAAAATTTCAAGGCCAAGTGGATGCTCCTTTGCATAGCTGATGATCAGACCTTCGATGGCTTCAACCTCTTCGGAAGATGACACTTCTTTGATATGCAATCCTTCATTAAAGTGTGACGTGGTGTTGGCTCATCGTTGCTGGAATGGACTGACCCTTATTCTGCAATAGATATATAGTGACGAAGTGGGTCACGTTCTACTGGTAACAGCAGGATTCCTGGATTTGCGCCTGGAACGAGCGTCAAATTAACAGACGATAACACATATACCGTTGGAGGAGGTAGATTTTTGCCCATGATGATGAACGCCGTGCTGACTCAGCGGGGATATCCACTCATGTGATGCTCCTTCCCTTGGTCTTGCCGGTCCAAGATGTTGGTCTACTGTGAACATTCGATGGGATCTTCCTCTTATGGTCTTCATTTACCGATATAAGCTTGAAGCGGCGCGGAGTGCTCAAGAGCTCACGTCATACCAATTAGCGCACCGATGTCCATGATAGGTCATATCAACACGTAAAAGGCCGCTCTACGGTGATTAACAGTCACATCATTCCGACTCTCGATAGCATTGATACATGCAGTAATGTTCCACCTGTCTACAACATGTCATTTTTAGCTCACCTGCGACCAAGGGCTGTCATGACAGTCGTTGTACTTGCAGTGTTTGTCATCAGCGTCTTGACGCTGACCTATGCTGCAATAGCACCCCAGCATACTGTGCCACCATACCGGCTAAGTCCAAGCTCATGGATTAACTATACGACAGTGACGGGTGTCTTCTTACAAGATGATGCTGATACGGATCCTAAAGACTTCGATTATGTTCTCAGAACCTGCCTCCCCTAACGGCCTGTTCTGACACGAGATAGACAACCACGAACTTTGGTTTGATCGACCGCACTTATCCGACGGACGACACATGTCCCGGCGATACCTCCTGGCAGAGATTCGGCTGTTATATTGACAACTTGAATTACGTAAGTGGTAAAGATGTGAATTTCAGATTGCTATTCATGGGAAGGCATGGAGAGGGGTGGCATAATGCTGCCGAGACATACTATGGCACCACAGCATGGAATGTGAGTTTTGAAGTCTCACGTAAAACTCATGCTTGATCGATATACACGCAATATTACAAGGCTGTCATATTGAAACCCAAGTTTCAGATACTTCGACAGCAAGGAGTTTGACTAATACTGACAATATGCAGTGCTACTACTCTAAGTTAGACGGCAATGGAACTGCAGTGTGGGCGGATGCCCATCTTGACTCCACGGGGATCCAGCAGGCGGAAGTGGCAGCGAATTTCTGGGCCTCACAGATAATCTCACAGAAGATTCAGACACCCCAGTCATACTACGTATCTCCTCTTTTCCGCGCTCTTGAAACGTCGAACATCACCTTTTCGCGACTTGATCTACCGTCAAAGTATCCCTTCATACCAACCATTAAAGAGCTATTCAGAGAAAGTCTTACTGGCCATACTTGTGACAGGCGGAGCAATACCACGTACATCCACAAAAACTTCCCCTCCTATCAGTTCGAAGCAGCTTTTGCACCGGAGGACTCATTGTGGAAGCCACTGCTTGGAGAGACAGCATTAGACCAGGATCTGAGAAGCCGCGAAGCTGTGGATGATATGTTTAGAAGCGATTCCAACACATATATTTCTATTACAAGCCATTCTGGAGAGATCGCCTCCATTCTTCGAGGTATGGCGGCTCAAATAGGAAGTCTGAAGACTAACAGCTCTGTAGTCCTGCATCATCGACCATTCTCGCTAAACACTGGTGCAGTCATTCCAATCCTCGTCAAGGTAGAGAAGATTGAAGGGAAACCAGCGGCAACATCTACTGAATCTTGGACCACTTTACCAACGTGCAGTAGCCCTACGACCAATACAGAGACTTCCTGGTCGACCACGTTGTGACTTCCAATTCAGTCGAATTTTTCCAACCACTCAGTTTCTCTATGTTTGCGTTTCAAAAACCATGCAAGGCCTAAAAATAATATTTCGATCCAGCGAGCGCTTAGGTTGAGCCGCATCATTACCATTTCCGGTGGTTTGCAACACACTATTGCGTCTGACATCTGGTTCATCACCATGTCCAGATCGACATGCAGCTGTAATAATAGGAGCTGTTTACCGCCATGTGCCAAGTTGAGCGAGCCGCCACGACAAGGCGTCAAACTCCAAGCGGCGCCCATTCCCGTTTTGAGCGCATGATTGACAAAGACAACACACTCTCAGAGCCTCAAGCCTTGTTAACCGCCAGCAGCAACGTCTCTCAATTCTTCGCGAAGCGCTTCTTAGATGGGGCGCCAATGAGACACCCGATTACTTCAGTGATCAGGGACTTGATATAACAGTTCCATACCCTTGGGTTCTACTTTCTGACTAAGAATACAATTTGATCTAAGAATATATCGCATGAGGCTCTTGAGATGGATCAGCGCTTTATATACAAGTATATGAAGAACCGATCCTTGTACTGTGAGTTGATGTTGTACAGCATTCCCTTACTCTTCTTCCCAGATACGTTTGACAGCTGGTTGTCATACTTTCCTTACTCTACGAACTTTACTTTGAGCCAAGGGCCTCTTCTACAGGTCAGCCTTATTACTCTACCTCCCACCATGTCTGCTCCACGACAAAGCTATTCGGAATATGAACGCAAGTGGCTGCGCATAAACTTCAAGCGAGATCAACCACAACATATCCTCCAAGAAAGCTTCGCCAAGAAGTTCAAAGGCAAACGAATCTCCCAAGCCACCGTTAGCCAAAGCCTCGGAGATGACTGGGAATACCTCGATCGCTTTGCCCTCGAAGAGCTATCGAAGAATAAGTTTCGCCGTTCCAAGGAGCCAAGGAAGAAGGTCAAGCAGAGACTGAAGAGCGTGGACCTCAGGGATCTCAATCGCAAGTCTGGTGGTCAGTTTCAAGCATCAGCATACAGTCCCTTATCCCCGAGACGGCCATCCATCAATACATCGCCGTGGGCTACACCATATTCTCCGAGCGGGTGCCCCAGTCACCCCATTGAGTACCTTTCGCCAGCATGGACTTACGCAACACCACTATCCACTGAAATCGACAGGCCTTGTGCAGCCTCTTTCAATTCGCAATCGACCTACAACTTCCAGTCACTTACGCTTACCTCCCCGATAACACCGACAGATAGCCAGCCTTCCTTCCCCGCTCCATGGTCTAATGATTACGGTACTTCGTTGGATGCAACATTGACTGGGTACTTCGTCGAAGATACACAACCAAGCATCTACTTTCTTTCAAATCCATCGCATCATGATCGTGATCCACTCAGGATTCTAACCAACGTAACATTCAATCCCACCACGCTCTAATTCTCGTATTCAAGTTGACTTCGACTAGAATACCAGCCACCCACCTACCAACAGAAGGCATTAAGCGCCCTTAACGAGCCTACGACTGAGTTTTGGAAATATATACTTACCTCTTCAAGTTGCAGCTCGCAATTCTATTTACACCCTATGACAACATCCAGACCGCTGTACTACCACCACCGATTGGAACATTAATCAACAACACCACGTTCACAATACACCAAATTTCATAATCGATACAAACGAAGTATTCCAGCCCTCATCAAACCAAACCACGAATTCCAAAACATGCGCAGCGGCGACTTGATACAGCCCTGGCGGCTATATGCACCATATCTTCGACAGCTTCCGAATCCTATGGGTGCATATTTTTGAGCGCTTAGCGCACGCGCCAAGTATGCATGTTCATGCATGCACATTTGACGATCGGCTATAAGAAGGACAAAGAAGGACAGGATAGGACATGATGAGACGAAACGGGAGGTGGGAAGTCCTGGTTCCATTGCGCATAAGCATCCAATTCTTCTTGCACGAATCTGGCTAGGTGGGAGCAAAGAACGCTAGCT
>Ga0115846_101235_pt1 | contig 11443 bp, 10 predicted proteins | sample InSIn5gowninarea_2_FD_83860 | JGI IMG/M metagenome (GOLD analysis project Ga0115846, IMG submission 83860)
TCATCATCTTTGACCGTCATGATGCGAAATTACTATGCTGCAGGTTTAAGCTAGCCTCAAAGCCTTTTCACATATTCACCACCGTCCTCAGATGCTCCATAGTGAGCTTGCCTTGATGTTCTCGCCGTGAGTGGCTGGCGGGACATTGAACTCGTACTTGAACACCGGATGGTAGATTCTCGTGTTGGATGCAAGCGAAGCTTCTGCAAGGTAGTGTGAATTGCAGCGGATAGTAGCGTCATCCAGAAGAGTTGCGAAACGGTCGACGTTCGCACGAGCCGATGACGAGGAAGGAGCAGGGTATTTATCTATGACTTGATCTAAGGCGCTCTTGGTAATGTTGGGGAACAGAGTGCGAAGATGTGCGCGAACGTCGTCATCTGAACGCGCCCAAGGCGGCGTGAACAGGAGACCGTCCGACTTTGTGTGTCCGAACAGCATCGGGAGCCCAGTGTGAAACCTTCCGTCCTTGAGAAGCTTGCTGGGCAGCTGAGGAACAATATAGCCGTCTACGGTAGGCCCGAACCGTGTGGTACCGTACTTGGACTCAAAAGACATCTCGGCGTTGATCTGCATAAGCAGTTTGGTATCCTTCTTCCATAGCTCTTCTAGGTTACTTGCCTTGGCACGGCGTAGGACCTCAGTGTACGTGGCGTCGGCGTCTCCGGTACCCGAAGCTGGAATGTATGCGGGACTTTGCAGAATGGCCTGCATGATCGGCGGTCGTTCTTCATTGCGGCCACCGTACGCGGTGATGTGGTGCAAGATGGAGGAAGCTCCTGCACCTTGGCCAAGGACTGTGATGCTGAGGAACGATCAGTTGGTCATGTGTTAACAGATGAAATACAAGCCCACATACCGCTTGACATCGCCCCCAAACATGTAGATACTGTCCCGCACCCACCTCAATGCAAACTGCTGGTCCCACAGTCCGACGTTGGGCATGCCTCCTTCATCCATAAACCTATCACCACCCAGCCATCCGAAAAGTCCCAGCCTGTAATTGACGGTCACCTGATTTTGTTCAGTTGCGTTCAAGAGCACGTATCACACGCTTTGACCCACATAGATGATGTTCTGCTCGTCTTTCTCGCCGGCTTCGTCAAATAGCCCCTCGGGACTGCCGAACTGGCTTTTCGATCCAGAGACATAACTAGATGCACCACATTACTTTGTATGCGAACCTTGAGAACGAAAGGACTTGAACGGTGCGGCAGAAGCTCTGAGTGTGTCATGGGTGTGCAAGCATACAGATATTTCAGAGAGATGCGCAGGTAGTTGGCTTACCTTTCCCCACCGAGAGACACAACGACTGCAGCTGTAGAAACAAATCAGCCACTCGATGCAAGAAGCTGGAGTTCAGAGAAGCATACGTTTAATACTAACCCTGTCGTTCCTAGCATCCCAGACCTTCTTTTGGCACGAATACGTCGAGTGTCAAACAGTCTTCGCTACCTTTACATCAAATCAGCTTAATACGACTGGACACAAGACGTGACGTACTTCGTGAATCCTGTTCGGGCATCTTGCCATAGTCTACTGGTCCGATTGGCTTTGTCCACTTATCCAAAGAGCTCCCAGAATTGCTGTAGTCCTCAAGGAAAGAGGCTGCTGCGGATGCCCAGCCGACTTGCATCTGCGGGCAAATATGCTCGACAGTGCCATTGTTGACCGTTTCACGCTCGTTGTAAATAGCAATAGGCTCAATAAAGCGATTCTCGCCTAAAGGTGGCTCGGCATAAGGGACGTTGCTGAACGCCACAAACTTCTCATTTTTCTTGAAGTCGTCAGAGGATCGATACATGATTAGATCAGGGGGCTGACTCACCGACAGAAATCCTTGATGGATCTCATAACCGAGATCTACTTGATAGTCTCCCAAGACACGAGCTTGGAAACTTGGTGAGCTGATGAGCCTGGCAGGCTTCGACCCGATGTTGCTCGAATCGGCATCAATATCAACGGAGACGCCTCCTTCCGCGGGGACGTCGATATGGATTACTGCAGCCCAAGTACTAACAATGAGCGTAACAAGAACGTACAAGGGGGCACCTATGTATCTCATGTTTGGGTCGTTCAAGTAAGCAGGACTGGTAGTGAAGAGGAAATGTTTGAAATGAGAGAAGAAAGAGAGGATACGGGACGCTTTATGAATGAACGTGGAGCACTACATTTTTCGACCTTTACCAAAAGGCTACTATTGCTCACTCAATCTGTCGTCGGATGCTTCATCTAGCGGATTATATGCGGGATCGATGCACCCCCACCGACTAGTCAAAGGCCTTCACGCGAACAACCTCACGATGTGGGCCCAGTAGCCCTTTCCATTCGGATACGTGATGCAATTGGTGGACACCCTCAATGAGTACGGACGTGGGCAGCCGTATCGCTGTCCTTTGAACAGCCAGCCACCATAGGCAGAGCTTGCTTTCGATGGCTCTGGAGCGTCCCCGCTTTCGAAGATCATTGCGGCACATGTACGCCAAAGATCAACGTGCTAGAGCGAACGTCCTGGCGGACGTTGTGGAATTAAGGGAAACACGGCATAGTTTCTTGAATAACAGGTCCTTTCGGAATGGCTGACTGCGGGATGTTTAGAACGAACCGGTTGAGCAGCGAATGTGGAACATACCTTGGGAATGGGTAACTGCGGTGTGGCAGTACAGAGAACCGATGCCGTAGAAAGGTGAATCGAACTTGGATCGTACTGCAGAGTAGCACAAATTCTGGCTTAGTATGACGCATCTTTGTGTCAACACTGGATGGAGAGTGATCGTCTCAACGTCAACGAAGGCGTCCCACTAGTATCCGTGTCCAGGCTGAGACATGAACCGGAAGGACAGGAAAATGCGGGGTTCAGTGCATAGTCGAGCTTCCAGTCACTAGCTAACAGCCTCCCGTACACTGGGTATGCAGCTTGAGTCGTATGGAATGGAGTTTAGGGCTCGAAGGTGGGACGGATTTCAGACCCACAGGAAGCCATCTTAAGGAGGTCTGCAGCCCTGAGCGCGGGAGTTCTGCTCTGGGAACGCAGCAACTGGGCCTGAAGAATGATGTTGTCAGTTGTCAAAGAGTGATGTCTTCGTCAAAGTGACGTTCAACACGCGATGCATAGCGGAAGATGTATTGAACAAGCCAAGTAATGCACAAAACCACTTTAGAATGGCAGTGTGTGTGACAGAAGTTATGATTGTTACCATCGGGAAGAGGATAGCCGCTGCCGTATATATCCGATCACATTGCATGCTGTGGCAGCCATTGGAGCATTCAGCTGAAGCCTCCTTCGTGGATGATGTAGGCTAACGTTAGCATCTGAGCCTGGCGCCAACGCTGTCAGATGAGGTGGTGTAACCGTATAGCAATTGTATCCACCATGGAGAGATGACGAGCAAAAAGAAGCCAAGCGGGCCGAACTGCGGCCCGCATCGCCAGTTCTAGCGTGTTTGGGAAAGGCTAATATGTATGACATCTGGAATTTGGGCCCAGCACCAAGAGATCGTGGTTACTAGCTGAAGATTTCGAGGTTGAGTGGGTGCACAGCATGCATAAGCTGCTTGTAGTGGGGTGTCGTGAGTCTCCCAACCAGCGGAAGTTTCCCGACAAGAATAAGTCACGTGCGGCACAAAATAGCCTGCCCAGGTGTAAGTTTCATTATCCAAAGACCCTACGAATACGAAAGTCTGTTGTCTAAAGCAATTCATCATCTTTGACCGTCATGATGCGAAATTACTATGCTGCAGGTTTAAGCTAGCCTCAAAGCCTTTTCACATATTCACCACCGTCCTCAGATGCTCCATAGTGAGCTTGCCTTCATCACCCGCAGCGAGCGTACCTGCAGTGTTGACAGCATTGCCAATTTCCCTGCCGTTCATGGCTGGCACGGCCAACTCTCTCGCAGCTTCAGCGACTACAAGGGACATCGCGATGTCCTGTATGGCTTGCAAGTTCTGTTCCCACATAGTCTGTCGGCGCCGTTCATCCGGAGCGTGTTGTTGCAATGCGAGACGAATGCGACTGCGAACAGCGGCGTCAAACACAGACACGCGGTTGCTGGTCAGAAACAGCATGCCCTGAAAATACTCTAGCTGCTGGAGAAAGATGGCTACCAGGTTGTTCTGACCGAACTGATCGGGTCCGCTCTTGCGCTGCTCGAGGAAAACGTCGGCTTCGTCGATAAGAACAATGGCTTTCCAGGTCGACGCGTAAGTGAGAAGCTTCTTCAGCTCGACCGACATGCGCTCTTCATAGCTGCCAAGCTCTCCAGTTGAGACCTTTAGCAGTGATCTCTTGGTGTGCTTCGCTACTAACTCAGCGGTGAGTGTGTTATTAGTCCCGGGCGAGCCGTGGAGCAAGAAGATCAAGCCTTGCCCTTCTGATGCGTCATATCTCTGGCTTGATCGGGGAAATGATGGTGGGTCACTAGAGATCAAATGAGCTTCCGCTGAGCGTCTGGCAATATCAAGGCACTCATGGCGTTGGACTTCCACTCGAAGGGATGGAGGAATTCGACCAAGAACTTGCACCATTCTTTAGTCTCGAGAGAGAAGCCGTAGGCGTAGGACGGGCAGAGGAGAAGGTCGGCTACATCTGACTCATGAGTTGTGCCTTCATGATTTGTATGATTGGAGGACCCTTCGGCGTCTGAGAGGATGTTAGTGTCCGGAGGAGTCATGTAAGCTGGTTGTGGAAGACTTCTCAAAGCGCTCTTCATATCTGGCCATATTGTCCTTCTGATCCCTCATCTCCTCCATCAAGGTCTTCGGGTCAGTAATCACACGTTCAATGGTTGAGCGTGGCAGCCACGTGCCGCTATGGGAAGAGATTTCATTGTAGTAATCGTGAGGAGGTCGCTTCGTATACAGGAACAGCCCATCATAGTCGTAGGATTAGACGTCTGTGATAGTCAGATATTGCTCACCGCGAGCGGTTAATCTCCTTCGAAGCTCTTCGGCATCCCCGCTATGATACGACATGGGAAATTTGGACAAATTGGCGATCTCGGTTGCACCCGTATCGACAAACTTTTCTTTCTCTCATACGCGCAAGTTCGTTATGGCTTGTCCAGCTCGAATACCGTCGAAAGTAGTATAGCCTAAGGAAAGCTCAAAGTACTTTGCGCGGGCTGAACAGTTGCCGCCATATCCCGTTCGTTGAAGCTTGAACAGTCTCTCTTGGTTGTACTCTGATTGGTAGCTCAATTCTCCCAGTGCAAAGATACGCCATAACTCTGGGAAGGTTACAGGGCCGACTTCGATCAGCTTTTGGGCTTGCTTTACTTTTCTCCTGCATCCGGCTCCACAAAGTCTAGGAGCAGTGACAGTTCATGCTTCGTCTTTTCATCGGCGGAGGCATGCGTCTTCTCGAGGTCCGTTCGGCGAGGTCCGTTCGGTAATGCGTAAGCAATTTGAAGGGACTATCGAAGGTGACTCCAGTTTTGAATTGCAGGGGTTTCTCTGGATAGTACTTGACAAGCTCCTGGAGGACGCTGTAAAGTTGGGGAGAGTTGATTTCTACGACTGTCTTCTCCAACCTGGCCTTGTCATTGTAGACTTGCTTCGCAACAATGGCATACTCTGAGTGCTGTGCTTTGTCCTTTGAAGACAGATAAGTCTCCCGCTCGACGGTCTTAGTCTCCCCTTTGACGACGTGTTCGACCAGAACTTTGATCTCGCAGAGGCTTCCCACTGGTTTGACATCTTTCGGGGTCGTGCCATTGATTTTATGATTGGTAGCAGTGGGCGATTCATTGCTGCCTTTCTCAACGTTGCAGGCGGTGATATCAGAGTTAGATCCACTCTCGGGGAAGTCCATACTCGTAAAGGTGGAACAGAGCTTGAGGTTTTGTCACAGTAGGGATTCACGCTCTTCGCGACAGCACGGTATGACTGAAAAGTAACGATGTTGAGGAGTTTTACCTGGTGTGAACTGACCTCGGTGATTCTAAAAGAAATCGGGAGCGTACGATGAACGCGTGAAGTTCTCATGAAGATTGGAAGAAAGATATACATTTGAACCTACCCTGGTTTGCTTCCAGCAAGCATTGAGGCGCATATGGCTGCCTGTTGCTGATTCGGATATATAGTCGGCTAGAGTACCATGTGACAGGCTCAAGACTGGGTAGAACCCCATCGACGCTACGGAAGCTGCTTTGGGTGACCAAAGGTGAACACCGATGAGCGCAAAAGACCTAGCTTTCGCCTGCATAGGCCGATCGAACCAGAGAGCGAGAAAACAGTCCTTGCATTCCAATGACTGCAAATTTCGAGTCACATGTAGGACTTGATGAATGAAATCGAGAGCGCTGAAGTTGGTCGTGTCAGTCAATAGATTCAGGGCGTACATTTAAGCAGTTGTTGTCGTCGGCATTGAGTGGTCTTAGTAAGTGCCAAGCACGTGCACGGTTATCGTTGAGGGTCATTGCTTTCATTACGAACTCACGAAGGCCTCTTCTCGAGTCGAAAGAGGTAAGTGATCGCGATTCGCTTCACAGGACTTTGAAGGTGCAACAAACTTGCCGTGAAACGCAGGTCAAATGTGAATTGACACAGGGCGTGTAGAGTGCCATATGCGGTACCTCAATGCGGGCTTGTCGTCTGGACCTTTCTCTTTGGTCTCCGATAACAGTCTAGGTCTACAAGTTTGCATACGGTCTCAATATTGCTTATATTAGCCCATTGAACGACTCGGTCATTAGATTCAAGTTTCGACTCTTCTCGCAAGAACAACGCAACAGATCTTCTCTCTACAGCACACTCAGTCCAACAACATGGCGCCCTCGGCAGTCTCCGTCGACGACCTCCCTCACACAGCGTCCGCCGTCACGAAAGCGAACACGACTAGCAAACAAGATAAGACACCCCTACAAGCCGCTTGTCAAGGCGTCTGCCTGCCGGGCATACCGTACTTTTCCGATATGGAAAAGCAGCGCCACTTCTTGCTATCGCACATGGCCGGTGCATTTCGTGTCTTCTCGCGCAAAGGCTTCACCGAAGGTCTGTCCGGCCACATCAGCCTTCGCGACCCCGAGTTCGACGATCGCTTCTGGACGAATCCGCTTGCTGTACACTTTGGCCTGCTGAAGGCTTCGGACATGATACTGGTGGATTATGAGGGCAACGTGAAAGGAGGAAACACGGCGAGGCCCGCCAACGCAGCCGGGTTCCTGATTCACAGCGCGGTGCACAAGGCGAGACCAGACGTGCACGCGGCTTGTCATACGCATAGCAAATATGGTAAGGCGTGGAGTGCCTTTAGCAGGAAATTGGAGATGTTGAACCAGGATGTGACATACTTCTACGGAGACGCGCAAGCTGTGTATAACGAATTTGGTGGTGTCGTGTTCAACGAGGCAGAGGGAAAGAGGCTGGCTGCTGCACTGGGGCCAAAGGGCAAGGGCATGATTCTGCGGAATCATGGACTGCTCACTGTTGGCGGTACCGTGGACGAAGCGGCATATCTTTACACTCTTATGGAGAGGTGCTGTGAGGTTCAGCTTCTAGCGGAAGCCGCTGCGGCTAACGGCCTGCCGAAGGTGTATGTTGAAGAGGAAGCAGCAAAGTATACCTTCGAGATGGCAAGTGACCCGGAAGCTCTTTACTGGGAGTTCCAGCCTGATCTGGATTACGAGATGGAGATGTCGAACGGCGCTTTTTGCAAGTAGACCTTGACATGCGCGAACCTGGTATCTAGATACCCACTCTCTCAATTGATATGCCACATTTTCTGTTGATACAAATCGTACTTGGATCTTTCATCCATCATGTTGCAGTGGCCGGACTTTGCGTGCAGTCTTCTTGTCGGCGTTAATTCGCCATACGGTTGCTCCAATTGTTTTTACTAATAGCTAATAAGAACCAAGACTCTACTACTTAAGATGTGCCAGTAGCCAAGTCAGACGCTGGTGTAACGATAAGAGAGACACGGCGACGTCGTCTCCTGCGTATGTTTTTGATGCGGGTATCCGTCTGGAAAGTGGACCTTTGCTCATAAAGCTGAGAGGCTCGAAACCAAATCCAATCCGTCACACATAGTCTTATGCCTCACCCCATCCATCATCATTCGTCCCAGGGCCCAAACGTCCGTGATGTTTCCTTTCCTCCGTCCCCATAGCGCAGCCTTTCCCAATTAGTCAATGTTGATACGGGCAAGGAATATCTTCAACTTCGATTTAAGACACACTTTGACCTTGACAACTACGCTTGATCTCCTGCTTTGCAGGGGCACTCAGGTATAGGAACTTTTTTCCATCTACCAATCCTCAACAACGTAACGGCCTTGACAGTGCCTCCAGACGTACTGTCGATAAAAGTGCGCTTCTCTTTGAGTAGACGCTGTCTCATAGGATCATAGACGATGGCATTGTCTTTCGTGAACCCAGAAGAATGAACGCCCAGCTTTTTCTCGGATAATGTCCGAATCAAGCCCGGTTCAGGCTCAAGATGTGACATTGCTCAAAACTAGAGCAGAACATGAACGACACAGTAAGTCGAGTGCTGTTTCAACATTACAAACGGCTTTAGAACGTTTGGAGCTCGTCTTATACTCTCATACCTTCAGCCGTTCAGTCTGCATCGCCTTTTCCCTTTTCCGGGCCGATCCGTACTTGTGATTCTGCGGCTAAGTGAATGACTGTTTCCTTTGACCCTATTTCGCTGCTTTCGTCCGTTTTCCCAAGCTGTCAGATACATCCCAAACCTATCCTTTGTGACCTTTAGCACTACCGATGACTCATCCACCACTGCTCACACGTTGCCTCTTCCCACAACGACGGATTGAAAGTCGCGCTCAACCATCTGCCTTGCCGTGTAGATAATCTCTTCACCTTCGTGTTCTTCCCGGAGCCCTTCAAGCGAACAACGGCCAAAGCGCGCTGCCAGTACCCATTGAGCGTCTGGCCGGCAGCCTGCTCTGCTGCAACCCACAAGATTCCCTGTCTCAATTTGGTGCCCTTTAATTGTTCTGTGTGGTACGACATCCCTTGTTTATTCAAAATGTACAAGTACTCGCGAGCGGGCAGAGCAGCAAAGTACTGCTTCTTGAATCCCTCAATGGCATGTCGCAACTTAGTTGCGATTCGTTTCCGATCGTTTGCGTTCGTGGCCAGCACCAAGGCAGAAACCACAACTTCTTGATCGATCAATACTCTGCGCGCCAGCATATCGAAACCGCCGCTGTGTAACAAAGCCTCGCAGCATCCTTTGCCGAGCCTGGAACGGTGTATCATCCGAACGACGATATCCGAAGGTATGCCAAGGACACGCGCAGAATATTGACTATACTGCCAGAAATACTGCGCAGGCACCTCTCTTTCCTCTGCATCCGTAGATACGTTTTCCATGCATCGGTGAAGATATCCGATGTGCTGACTTAGCCGCAGGTAGTGGAGTTGATCTTCCCAGGCCAAATCCGCGCTCACGTCAGGGACGTTGTAGTCTTTGATGAGGCAGCCTAACAAAAAGCGACGAAGTCTGTCGAGGTCTTTTCTGTCTGGCGGTTCAAGACTTGCTAGCTCTGCGTCAAGTGTGTTGGTATTACGTCTAAGGCTTCGCGGCTTCGGGCGAACAACGTCGTAGGCCGCGGCTCTGGGCCTATAGCACTGCTTGAAGCATATGGCGGAGGTGCCTCGCCTGTCCTATCTCTGCCTTGTTGCATCTTGCTCGACCGGGTGGAGTTTGGATCAAAGTTAAAGTACTAGGGTAGGGCAGGTGCTTTGGTGGTTTGTTACCGGAATGATTTGAATCTCAGAATCGAGAGATTGTTTAGTCTAGTTGTCTTCGGGCACTCTTGTCGAGCCGTGGGTTATCCAGCTGTTCGGACCATAGATCTCCAATCACATAATGCGTATCGAACACGAGCTACACAATCGTTCTTACTGCGGCTTCTGTAACATCTCATTCAGGGAGATGCTGTTGGTTGCGACAGCACACACTGTCGATTGTGCTCGTAATTCCATGCATATGCACTCCACACGCCTGAGAAGTGGGTCGCAGCCGCAATCACTACCAGGACATGGAAAATCTGATGGCTCGAACCCCAGATGTCATATTTGCCAGGCCACCTAGACTCCGGAAAGCGTGATGCGTAGAAGAAAGTCCCGATGAGATATACGATGCCCTCAAGGAACCAGAACGGCATCCCTGACCGTACCCACATCTGATTCCAGCCGTATTTGAACAGTCCGTGACCGATTGGAGCGAAGCCGGAAAGACCGGTCACGATGAATGCCCACGCCCGGTGGGTCCGCCATTCAAGTCCTTGTAGCTTCGGATGCATGACCAGGACGGAAGTGATAATGCTTAGCGTGATGATCATGGTCCAGTACACCCGCTGCAGAAACGGTTCGCAGTAGAAGCCCACAAAAACGCCGGAGAAGAAGCTTCCGAGAATAAGCGTGAGTATACCGATGTAGTCAACCCGGAGCCAGAGACAGGATATATACTGCGAATGGTTGATCAAGGTATGGTACAACGTCGACAGGGCCATAGTAACGGTTATAGCGAAGAGGTTGATGCTGAAGACGAAGCGGTCGCGCAGACTAGCCTCCGGAAAGTTCTTTGTGATCATATGCTGTAGGAACAGTTGGGCTATGGAGGATGCAACAGCCGGTACTAGATGGGTGTAGATGTTGAGGCTCTCGTTGTGCAGGTAACCTAGCGACTTCAAAGATAACCAGGAACTATATGAAATCGGCCGGTACGCTGAGCGTATGGATGGGTTATCTTGAAACCATTCCGGCAGGTCTTCGAAGTTGAGTAGCTTTGGCCGCTGAGCATTAGGCTCTGATAAGGAGCCATTTTGCGAATCTCGTTGTACCGGCCGTGTGAAGTGCCCAGGCTTGCGTAGTGTAAGGATAGATGTCATTGCAACCATGTTGTATGTGTAGAACAGTCTCTGGCAGGCAAATTGCCACCCGATTAACGGTCGGATACACGTTCACGAAACCTGCGAGTAAAGCCGTTGGCGATAGACGTTGAACTAGTCGGGCAGCGCTTCTAACGCTTCGAGAAAAAGCAAATGAAGATGGCCACAGATCAGACTCCGCCAAACTGTAGGCGCAAGAGACAAGTTGGAAACAGCAATACTTATCGAATACTGTCGTCGCTATCACTTACATGTTGTTGGGAGGAGCTATGATGCAATGTCGAATCACGCATTTCTTGCCACTCAAAAAGGTCCACCCTTACCGCTATCGGATGAACGTGGAACAGAGCATCGCGAGCAGCTTCATGTCGGAGCATCAGCATCGCAAACCCAAAGAAGAGATCTGGGATAACGAGTCCAAGTCGAAAAGATACTAACGAGTTACCGAACACTGCAGTACTACCACGGCGAGAACATCAAGGCAAGCTCACTATGGAGCATCTGAGGACGGTGGTGAATATGTGAAAAGGCTTTGAGGCTAGCTTAAACCTGCAGCATAGTAATTTCGCATCATGACGGTCAA
>Ga0115846_100869_pt3 | contig 11427 bp, 16 predicted proteins | sample InSIn5gowninarea_2_FD_83860 | JGI IMG/M metagenome (GOLD analysis project Ga0115846, IMG submission 83860)
AGGGGTAACAGGCGGTTAATGAATGTTAGTAAAAGCAAGTCTCTTTCTTGCGGCAAAAAGCCAGCGTCTCCTATTGGACGCAAACATTAAGATGTTTAAACTTGCAAGGAACAGACCCCCTCCAGTACTAACAATTATTACCGCCGGTACCATCGTGAGGATCAAAATCAGCAATACTAAGCCTGCGGCTGCCGCTTCTACGGGCCTGGAGAGGGCCACTGGTAATAAACGCATTTTTCAGAGGACCACTGTCATGGTGAATATTTTTGCAACCGCAAAAGCAATAGAGTAAGCAAAGCACTTGTCAGACATGACTGCTGTGACAATCGCAGCTCACAGAAGAAGGCACAGCTGGTGTTTGGTCTTCAGCATTTAGGTCATGGAAGCAAGAAAATTATTATGTCCTTCGCCTCCCCGTGTATAGAATCTTCCCCACTTGAAGATCGAGATCTACAGAGTCCCGTTTACAAGTCTAGTGTAGACCCGCCATTTTACTTGGGACTGAAGACGCCCCAGAATCTCGACATAAGATCTGTGGGCTCCTCTTCTTCTTGATATGGAGCGTGTCGTCATCGCCGACCTCTCCTCTCCACACACCCACGAACTTCCACCATCCCCATTAATTCCCCAAAGTGGTGGCTCGGGAATAATGGTGGGCAAGGACGAAGCGCTCAGAGCGTTCCTGACCCAAAGAGACGACAGGGCGAGGCATACTCATGCGCTTCCGAGATCTGCCTGGCGCACTTGCTAGGTTTGGAAGAGTTTTGGATCATCAGATTTAAGTTTGTGTTTGCAGATATTCACTGTTGGGGAAAAGGGATCAAGAATATGCCATTCGAGATCTAGACTACTTTTTGGTCAGCGCCCTATCGCTGCCATTATGAAAAGCAAATGTGTCCCAGTAGTAAAGGCTCGCGTGATGCTGTGAATCTCAGAAGTCTCGTCTCTGAAGTTAGAGATCCGAAATGATAGATCACGAGACAGAGTAGAGAATTAACGTCATCGCTGCGTCCAGTCGTGCCTCAATATCTTCGTGAGAAGTACCATGTTACCTATGGGTATCGTGCAAATGATCCTGCTGAACTCCGGGAGATGTTATACAAGTGGAAAGTGTGACGAGGTTGATTAGGCAGAGCCACTGGGACCCTCACCGCCATCAGACTTCTTGCCAAACTTTGCCTGGTTCTCGTCGCGGACACGTGCAAGTCGTTTCTTCTCCTCAGGATCGATCAGATCATCGTCATCCGACCAGAAATCGCTATCGTCAGGGACCAGAGGCATAGCCATACGCTTCCAGTAGCGAATCTCCTTGCGAAGAGCATCGTTCTGAATGTGCAGCTCCTGCCACTCGGGACTGTCATCGTGAAGTCGCTGAGCCTTACGTAGGTACTCCATGGCCTTGGCAGCATGCTCTTGCATCGTGAGGATGTGATTGTTGAGATCAAGGTTGACCTTACGTTCTTCGGCTAGCTGGTCGCGGTACGATCTATGCCAAGCCAGAGTGCGTGCATCCTCGCGAGCCCGGAACTCGTGAAGCCCCTCAAGGGTACTGTCCATGATGTCCTTAGCTTGAAGTACGATCTTCCAATTCTCGTCCTTGTCGTACAAAAGCTCTATCAAGTGCCTTGCGCAGATCAGAGTTCTCCTTATCGAGATTCCTGGTGTTATCTGAAGAACTGGTCAGTAAAGGTGAAATGTAGGTCGAAAGTGAATAGCTTACCCTTCACGTCATCAGAGACGATAGCCAAGAGCTCTTCATTGGAGAAGTTGCCTTGGGTAGCACGTTCACGAACCAAGCCCATCTTCCGAGTAATCTCAGCAGTGAGTTCACGATTCTTGCGAAGAGCTTCACTCAACCCATCAACCATGTTCATGATGAAATTGAGGTCGGCTTGATGACCGGCAGGCGTAGGGAAAGTAGACATGCCATATGCCAGACCACCACCATTGATGCCATTAGTATTCATGCCTTGAGATGGGGATGAGGGAGCTTGGCGTGGCCCAGAGCCCTGTCCGACTTGAGGAGACTCGACGTAGTTTTGCTGGTAATTCATCTTGTCAAGTTTGGCTCGGATTCTAGCAAGTTCACCTTGGAGTCTAGTAGGACTTGAATTGCTGAGGCTGCGGTGGCGGATGACTGTTGCAGATCGTTGAACAGAGGATCCAGGGCTTGTAATCTCAGGTCTAGACGACTGGCGACCTCGGGAACGAGAAGTCTCGACGACAGGGAGGGGTGGACGATCGCTGCGCGTAGGAGTTCGACTGTTGGTCAGAGCCGGGAGACTCAGTCCTTCGCCTTGAGGAGTAGCTTGACCTGGTGTAGACGCGACTTTGAGATTGTTAGCTCATTGATCAATACGATGGATTAGAGAGTAGATTGGGAGCTTACGATTCTGCTTGCTGAGCTCCTTTGCAAGCTTGGCTAGACTAGTATCTTGGGGACTGATTGGAGTCTCAAGAGGATTCTCGCCACGAATTGAATTGGACCTCTTGCGACCTCGACGGATGGTAGCAGGAGGTTCGATTGTTGATGCCTCTTCCTTCTCGAAGCTTGGAAAGGCCTCGGTTTCTTCCGCCTTGGACTCCATCTTGAGGCAGATGAAAGGCGGTGACGTTTGACGAGACGGCGTTAGGTGTTAAGAGTTGTCGCCTGAAGATGAAGGTGCAGTGCGCAGGAGTGGAGGTTGAAAGTAGATGCCTTACAGCACAAGATCACATGACGTAAACTATTCAGTCGCCCTCTTTGTTTTCTTGTTGTCATCAAAGCTGCCATTAACGACCATGCAACTTCGGCTGTTCCAACAAATTTGTGCTCACTGCCATCCCTTACTACTCGTGCTAAGACTTAACCACCATGCAATTCTTTAGTCATCTCAACTACCTATTTCATACTTTATATCTCATGCTGGTAATTCTGATTCACGTCCTTGTGTTGTACTCTACCGTTTGATTTTGGGTGCTTTATGCTATGTAATACAAAGCTAGCCCGGACTGGATATCATGGCGATGATGATGTGCAGCCTCTGACCAAGCCTTTGACAGATAGTTCTACGTCCGACTTGTGTGGCGTCTTCAGCTGCTCGGGTTGTATAAGCAAGCCTCTTCCAAGCTTCATGATAAGACTCATCTGATGCCAAGATGGTGAAAGTACTACATACATATGTACGGTCTTATCCAGACTCGAGGGAACTGCTCTTTCAAGGTATTGAGTTGAGTTAGTCAACGGGTTCAAGCTCACTGATTACATTTGCAGCATTTACGTTCAACTTCCGAATACACTGGGTAAAGAGGCTCAAGTGGACGCTCCTGCATGTGCTATGAGAGTGGTCTGTTATGTTAGTTCCATGCTTTGGGTGGGGAATGCTGCTCAGTTCCACTTCTCGTTCCTCCCTCCAAGCATCATGACCTAAGGAGTACTATGCTGCCCAAATTATATATGCCCTAGAATGGATTCATCCAGTGCTCAGCAAGTAGAGTAACGCAGATCTTTACAATCGTGTTGATATAGGTCGTGGGCCAAGTACTACACACCACGTCAGCTTTTGAGTAGTGTACAGCTGCCAGAATCCCTCATGTTGCTCCTACAATCAGCAATTGGCATTTGGCTTTGTGATCCTTATTGGCTTGCAGTGCTTGTCGGAACTATCAAAGAGAGCTTGACGAACGTCGTCTGGAGCAGCACCAACCTCGACATGAACCTGTGCAGCCATCACCTTAGCTAGCAGATGCTTCGTTTCCCATGGTTCAATAGCTGTATAGCAACCCGATGGGTGCCATCATTGTTCATCCAGGCCAGCTAGTCTTTGGGGCTCCGCACGGTCAAATATGGTCACTTACCACCTGGTGGTCTTGAAGAAAGGATCCTTTGTCATCGCCAGGCCAAATCCAATGCAGAGACTCTGCAAACTTCTTCAGCTTCCCGTCGGGTTTACCGTCCAGGGAGTCGCGAGTGGCTTTGCTGTCTATGCCCTTTTCGGTCGTGAAGCTCATGGAGCATCAGGTTGGGTAAGACGATTCACTGCTGGTGTTGGGTGAATGAAATGGTTCCATGTCCGTACATGTGAGCAGTCGAAGTTTGAAGAATGGAAGCTGGAATAGGAACGATCCGGGGATCAAATATGATTCTCTCTTTGGTGGCCAATGAATTCGCCTTAGTGATATGACTGCATGCTGAAGTCCAAGCATTCACGCATGTTTGACAAGTTACTAGCTTGCTAATGATACATTCACACTAACCTGGAGCTCAGTACGTCGTCCTATGATGAATGATGCGGATCTCACATGTTATTGCTCCTTTCTAAACACAACAAACATGCAACCTTGTTCTGCAATTACCATTCCAGCTTTGCCTTGTCCATCCCTGACATTAGGAACCAAACGGCAGACTCCACCACGAAATTCGAGAGTGGCATCTGCAATGAACCCAACTCAAGCTCCTCAGCTTTTGTTGCCCAATGAAAGGCTACGATTCGGGCTTCGCTTGGCTTCAGGAGCAATATGGCCGATAGAACCTGACATATCCGTCACGAAGTAGATCGCTGTAGCAAAGTTGCGAGCTAATTGGTAATACAGTCGTATTACTGATAGAGTCTTCAACTTCCTTCTCTTCGCATCTACTTTGCGCAAGTGCATACAACGAGATCTATGCCATACCATCTCCGTCTGCTAACAGGACCTATCTGTTTCGCGTCTTGATACCTCACGTCCCCATCTCAAGGCCAAGATAAAGAGCGAGGCTGCTAATATCGCTCTCCTTAAGAAGAACATCAGCATACTTGTGGCCAATTTTGTTGCATACGAATGACACCCCTTCAACGAGCTGAGGTACGAGTGGATAATCTTTAGATAAGAATGACAGTCCCACTGGTGGAAGCCTCTGGGGAATATGCACTGGGACGCGAAAGTAGACCTCATCGACATTCTAGCCGACCTTACTGCTCTGCTGAGCTTCACCGGATCAAACTCCTTGCCATCGACGGTATCTACTGGCAGAGACTTCGCAAGGCATTTTGTGCGAAAAGACATAGCAGACGACAAATTAGTTGAAGCTGTTCGATGCTGGACTGATGTTGATGCGAGATATCTCACTGCTGATGGAGGTGGATTCATGAAAGGTCACATGCTGGATCAGCCATTCTCCGCAGGCGAAAGACTTCTCTTACTGCAGAGAACCCGTACCAGCCGCAGTGCATATCGATCTCTTAGGCTTTTATTCACTGGATCAAAGCTCATATGAAATTCCAGAAAGTACTCAGAGTTCGCGGCAAAGAAGCAGCCTTCTCCATGTGAAGAAAACTATCACTCTAGTCTCGACGAAGAGGACTTCCGAAGCGCTATTAAGGAGTAAATAACCTCTTGTAACGAGTACACACTTCTAAGCCTTTGCGATGCAGACGAAGCGGCATCTAATCATGTTTTCTTTCCCCACGACATGGATCTTGATTCTTGAGACAAGAATGTCAAACCGTCACATAATCGATTGGGAGATGACTTGCATCGTGCCAAAGCGATAAACCCGACTACACCCAACATGCTTATTGGAGCAGACATCCCTCCCCAAAGATGTCGAACCTCGTATCCCGACGGCTGAAGCCTACGCTAGATATGATTGCATACGCAGGAGTCAGCACTGTGGAGTCAAATGCTGCTGACGATGGTACGAATGAGAATGGAGATGGAAGAGAAAGGATGGGATCATACCACATATAGATTCTGATCACTAATAAGACTGACCGAATAGACCTGCAAGGGAATCTTGACGAGGTCCTAAAAGGACAATCGGACACTACTATAAGGAATGTCATGACATGACCGTGGGAGCAATCTTAGGACTGCGGAATCTAAACACCGGCATGTTGTAATCCAACCCAAATTCTCCGAATCAGGCGGATTATCTAATTTATCTTGTTCAAGACTGTTTTTGCCAGGATTGGGAAGAAGGTATATATATGTACGCTAGAGTTTTTGATTAGTCCTGGAGCTGATGATGAGATAGAAGAGGAGGAGGAAGATTTAGGCTTTGAATATATGATTGATGTATCTGATTATATCACACAATAGATAGACACGCTATCAACGGATCCCAATCGTCACGACTGCTTTGTTTGTTCTTCGGTCTAGGACTCAGCTGTTTATATTGCATCAGATGGACAATGGAGTAGAGATCAGACTGCTGGATGATATGAAATGTCCTGGGGGTAAAGATGCTTTGAGATATGTAGAACTACCATAGAACAAGTAATTCTCAGTCATTGTGAATCTTGCTTGAATGAGGATTATGACTGATACTTTTTGACATCTCGTCTATCAACACATCAACACCCTTTCTGCTCGTCGTCCATTAAGTATAAGCCTTCAAACATCCATGCTTTCTTTATAGCTTCTTTTTCTCCTTGTTATCTGCCCCCTCTCTTCCCACTTCCACCTCCATGCGATCCCTCCCCGATTACCGGCCACTACAACCGTCAAATCCCCGCAATCCCCTCCTTCTCCTTCAAAAACAGAAACCTCAACCCAGGGAATTCACAGACCCCGAAAATTCTAATCCTCAAAAGCCCCATCCTCAACCCCTACCCATCCCGCCCCCCTCCCCGTTATCCCCACCAAGCATTTATCCCAACCTGATTTTATTCCATTCCATTCCATCCCATTCCATTCCATCCCATTCCATTCCGCACAAATACTAATATACATAAGTTAGCTTGTAAAGTGAGTAAGTTAGTAAGTAAGGAATGAAGGAAGGAGGGAATCAAGGAAGGAAGGGAGGTTGGAAGGAAAAGCCTTATCATTCGGAGTGATGGGATAAGACCTTGAGTGATTCGAAGTAGGAGGCTTTGGAGAGAAGAGATGATTGATGGCTGATGGCTGATGACTGATGGTTGACAATTTAGTATAGTATTTCACGGGACATGCTTCTTCTCTGCTGCAATTATTTCCTGGGATTTGGAATGGAGTTGTGAACCTGCGTTAGTGCCTAGGTTTTGGATGAGGTTGTGTCGCGGATACATTGAATGAGAGATCATGAATGGAATGTTCGGATTATTTATCGTGAGGTTTGTCTCCCTGGAGCGGGATTTAGATTCATTTAGTGAGGCTTTTGTGGTGGAGAGTGTTTAAGGGCACCTCGGGATTCTTAGGACTGTAGTCGAGTGAGCAGAGAGAGTTGTATATACATAGACGATATCCCGGCTACGGTCTTGGAATTGGAGGTGTTTGGGGGGGAAAGAGCTATTGGGTTGGGAGTATCTAGCTTTGTAGACAGATAGGTCAAAGCCTTTTAGACAAGGACGTGAACCGACTTTGTTTCTAGATATCAGTCAGTTTGGAGACTTTACTGATGGAGTAGTAACAGTACCCGTAAATTGCCATAGATCACACTCGGCAGACCCAACATTTGCTTTGCGTGTGATTGCTTCAAAAAGCCAATCCATTGCCACCTCCAGCTTTGCGCACCAGTCGCTACGATCCTCCCAACAACCTCGCAAGCCTCTCATCAACACCCCCCTCTCCTTCCTCTTCCAAACCCTCCATACCATCCACATCCACCCTCCTCTCACCCAATCCCGCTACACCCCTCTTGACCCTCAACAAAAGCATCTTCATCTTTTCCAACTCCCTCTCCACCTCTCCTCCCTTCGTCACAAGATTCGCCTGTACATTCTCCTTCACATCTTCGAAGGGTTCCAGCAGCTCCGTTAACGCTCTACATCGTTCGACCTTTTCTTTCGCTAATCGCCGTTGCTCATTCAGATCCTTTAATCTCTGTTGGAGGTTCGTGAAAGTAGCTCGCTTCTCCTGCTCTACTTCGTCTATCTCGCTATTTCCATCCGAGTCGAAATCATCCCATGATTCAGGGAGGGAGGTGATGAGTTCTGCTTTACCTATTCTTTTTCATCAGTTCTGAGTTTCCCTACCGCCTCATATCTTAGAATCTCAATGAGGGAGGAACATACACATATCCCCACCCATCTCCCTCCACTCCTGTCCCACCCACTCCTCTGTACCTCCTCCTCGTGTCATCATCCCCTCAGCAGCACCCCAATACAACCTCCATATCTGCTCCGCGACATGTCTCTGCGCCTGTGGGGAGTAGATGAGTTTATTATGCTTCTTGACCTGACTGTTTAGCTTGAGCAGAACTTCATCGATGGTTTTCTGGCGGAGGGAAGGCGGGGAGGAGGAGGAGGTTGCAAGGGCTGAGATTAGCGAGGAAGTTGGTCGGAGTGGTTGTGAGAGGAGGAGGAGTTGGTGTTGGAGGAAGGTGAGTTTGAGGTTGGGGATTGTGGGTGGTGCTTGGTTTGGTTGGACCATTGTTGTTTAAGGGGTGTGCTGTGTCTTGGTTCGGGAATTGGGAAGGATGAGGGGTCGATGTTGAAGGAGACGCGAAGAGACGCGTCGTTTTCGAGGCATGTGATCTCGCGTGGACCACTAAGCTACTTGACAATTACACACTGACTTTGGAACAGCAAGTCGATGCTTGGTAAAACGTCCGTACGTTGGTGAAAGTAATAATATACGGGGAATTACAAATACTCCTATAATACGTAGTCTACTGCTCTATGGCCCGGCTAGGGAAGTACAATGTGTACGTACATGGTAGATTTACCAACTTAGAGGTTATACTGCTATTTCTTATTTCATCTGCAGGCTCTCAGCTCAAGAAGAAGCGCCTTGCCAATGACTAATCATATTAGTCTACCGAAGGCAGACTTTCTAGTGAGGTTCCGCAGCGAGGAGAGTTGCAGTATGGGTTGTCATGCAACGAATACCGACACCGACAGGCTAACTGTAAGGTATGACCCAGCTCACCTTCTCAAGCTCAGAATCTTTACCTTCAGACTCATCAGATGTCCGCTCCCCGCAGACTACTTGAGATGATGACTCCGCCACGGAGGTCAACAATCCGCCGGAATCGTCATTGAAGTGTCATGTCCCTGCTGTGATAGCTTCTGTACAGCTTCAACCAGCCCTAACCTGCACTTGGTGGCTTCTACTTGATGGGTCCTGATCCGCCGATGTCGTTGTTCCCTCCCCAGGGTTGCAGTCAAGCCTCAGATACGATACTGCAAAAAGAATGATCAACGTCTTGCCTCGGCTCCTGAAACAATGCTCGAGGCGAGATGCTCAAAAATAGCAGGAACTCAGATGATATTTCGCACGGCGTTGACGTTTCATATTGTCGTTTTGAGGTCGTTTGAAACAAGCGCAAGATTCGGAATCCTAGGCAGTTCGCACTTGCGTTGCCTCGTAGGGCAGGAAATTGGAAGAAGTCTAGAAGATATTGAACTCCTCTCAACGACTGAGCATTGCCTGAGCAGCGCCTGAGTACTGTAGCACTGCCGTTGGCGGTGCGAAGGAAAGTTGAAGAGCACAGCAATCTGACAGCTGTGAAACTCTTTAGCTCTGCTCAGAGAGTGGGGGGATTGCTGTTGGAAGGTAAGCGCCTGGCCTCTCCAGCCTTCTCCCTGCCACAGAAGGTCGAGATTCCTCAATCTCTGGGGCATCTCATCGATAGTGCATCCGTCAAAGATGTGTAAATTGGAGATGCAGTGGTTACATGGACTAAGAGCAGATCATGTGAGGAAGCAAGAAAGGCACGATGCGTTGTTAATGAGTGATTAGCGTGGTGGCATGGATTGGATAGAAAGGGGCGCCCGAATAGCAGCCTCGGTAATGTGGAGAGGCTTTGACGCGTGCTGATTGGGTGGGTGAGGATGGTGCGCACTGCCAAGACTCTTCGAATGCTGATGGAAGCCGGTGGTGCAAAGCGCAGGAGTCAGGAGGTGCGAGAGGACAATAAGGATGGAAAGAGCGGTGGATGATCTGTGGATATTGCTGCATCCATTGTATCATTGAGAGGAGACATCAGGTTGTGAGATCAGATCAAGAGCATAGACGTTGGCAAGAAGCCTCGAGCCCTGAGAGATGAGGAGTATCTTGGTTGTCGGCAGCAGAAGGTTTTCTGCCCACTACGGCAAGCTACTAGGATACTCCCAGGCCATATATCGGCTCGCTTTGCAACCAGCAGACAAAGCGACAGAGGAAGATTGGACCAAGCCCAATCGCACAGTAGTTAAGCAGAAGATTGTTGTATCAATTGTATCAAGATCTGATCGAGGCCACACATTCGTGTACTGATGTATCACGCATTCGTCGTCATCGACCGGTTTGTCGACCCTCTTTGCCGTAATGCGCCCAGTTGCCTCTCCACAGTTGCACTGCAGTCACAGCGAGGTCGGGTGTTGGGCCGAAGGGGCAGTAATGGACCGCCGTAATGCCTTCCCAAATGTGACTCTTATTATTAAGCACTGCACTCTCTGCTCTTGCTGGTTCGCCCAGTCACCGCCTGCAGCACTCGCACACACCAACGCCCGATTATTGTTACCAACACGCCCCTTGACTCCTTTTGACTCCTTGACTCCTTGACTCCTTGACTCCACCACCCAATCCCAGGCCTTCCCCGTCGCTTCGCTGCTGCTTTCCTGCTCGCTTCTCCCCTTCTCCATCTTCTCGCTTTATTAAACGCACCACACCGCCCCTCCTTCTTTCTCCCATTCCCATTCCCATTCCCTCTCGACATCCCACCTCGTCGTCTCCTTTACTTCAGCTTCAGCTTCCCTCCTCTATTCTTTCCCTCTTCCGGTGTCCTCCACCCATTTTGTGCGACAGAGAAGACGAAGCAGAAGGCCTGGCCTTGATCGTGTGTGCGCAGAGTGTGCCTGTACTCAATCCATTCTTCAGCATCGGAAAAAGATCCATCTCTAATAATACGCTCCTGCAATCCAAGCACTGGTGGTCTTTGTTCCAATTCCTTTTCAAGCAACGACCCATCCAAAAAAAGTCTCTTTCTCCTTTCATCGACTCACCTCTTTCATCTCGTCAACTCTCGATTGCTCGATCAATTCCGGCCTTCGACGAACGTCATTCTTTGTTGGAAGCAAAAGTCAAAATTCATCTCCATCGCCCCTTCCTGACCCGCGCTGCTGCTGCGACTGAGCCATCTCTTCACCTTCGGTCTTCGAACATAGAAAACTACACACATATACAACGTCTTGTAATTTGCCCTACGACGATTCAGTCAGCGACGCGTTTCGTTTTCCTTCCTTCGGGTCCACCGGGTTTTGAGCATCTTGGATCCGCCAAATCATTCGATCCAATATCTAAACCGCTTTCGAAAGAATCATTCGACCATCTTATTGTCTGTCCATAGGCTTGCCTTTGATCAGCTTTCGAGTCATTCTTGCACCGTATCTGCCGAATAATACGATCTCTACATATAAACCGACTCGACTTGCTCGACTCTAATTCCTTAATCGCACGATCAGACGTCCCTCTGCTCGTCTCATACAAACCTCAACGACAAATTACGATTTCACTGTACGACCACAATCAAGCCGCCAGTAGAGAAGCATTGAGTATGGACGCAGG
>Ga0115846_101239_pt1 | contig 11417 bp, 10 predicted proteins | sample InSIn5gowninarea_2_FD_83860 | JGI IMG/M metagenome (GOLD analysis project Ga0115846, IMG submission 83860)
TCCAACACGGCAAACACAGCAAGCGGGTCATGCAGCGGCGGCCCGTCATGAATTCCAGAGTGCTCCGAGTACGTTGACGCGTAATAAAGCAGGATTTGCTTGAATGTCTGTCTGATCTTGCTCGGTGTGACGAAGGAGTTCCTCACAACAGTGACTGCACAAGCATTTCGCACAAACAACGACGGTATCAATATGTTTGTAGAGAATGATCAGCATCTACTGTATCCAAACCCTGCTGCAGTAGAGGAGACCAAAGAGCTCCTGAAGGAATCTGGCATCAAGCAAGGAACAGATTTCTGGCGTAGCGCTATACAAGACCTTCTGCAACGATACGAGTTCTTGGGAAGAATCATCGGAAAGTGTCTTTACGAGAATATACTAGTGGATGTCGACTTTGCTGGTTTCTTCCTCCTCAAGTGGGCTTTGACTGGTGGACATGGTCAAGCACCCAATGAGAGTGGCTACAGAGCGAACATTAATGATCTCCGTGATTTTGACGAAGGTCTATACCAAGGTCTTCTCAAGTTGAAGAATTATACTGGTGACGTCTCTGACTTCGGACTCACCTTCAGTGTTACCGATACAATCACGATCCCTCAGTCTCTCACTGGCCTACCTAGTGATCGCCGAACGAAATCGTACGATCGCGAACTTTACCCTGGTGGTTCTATGGATCCTGTCATTAACACGAATCGACTCGTCTACATTTCCTACCTCACCCGCTACCGTCTGACGCAACAGCCCTACCAACAAAGCAGTGCCTTTCTACGCGGTCTTGCCTCCATTATCTCACCTTCGTGGCTCCGCATGTTCAACCAACACGAACTCAGCACGCTAATTGGTGGTTCTCACGCCTCCTCTATTTCCATCTCCGACTTACGATCGAACACAATCTATGGTGGTCTCTACGTCATTGGCGACGATGGCTTGGAACATCCCAGTGTTTCGCTGTTCTGGGAGGTACTCCATGAAATGGATGAGGTGGATGTTAGGAAAGTGCTGAAGTTTGTTACAAGTACACCAAGAGCGCCATTGCTTGGGTGGAAGACGTTGAATCCCAGGTTCAGTATTAGTGATGCTGGGACTGATGAGACGAGATTGCCGAGCACGAGTACTTGTGTGAATCTGTTGAAGCTGCCGAGATATACGAAGAAGAAGACGTTGAAGGAGAAGCTGTTGTTGGCTGTTAATGCTGGAGCTGGGTTTGATTTGAGTTGAGTAAGAAGTAACTCAACTTGGGAGATGCATGGATGAGTTGGATTGCATGGAATTTGCATAATGGTTCTTTGCATTCAGCGGGACGACTTTGAATGACAACTGCATAAGAGTATAGATTATGATAATCACGACGAACAACAGACATGACCTGTTAATGAGGCGGTGGTTTCCTCCCTAACAAATACAAGATGTACATATAAGCCTTAACGAATATACGAGAAGTTTCGAATTATCCTGCTCATTGTGGCACTACTTACCTGACCTGCCTCTCTTCCTCTTCAAAGCTTGCTCGCAATGTATCCCTCAGGCACACCCAAGTTTTTTACCTTTCCAAACACAACCTTCTCGATCCACTCTTTAATGATCCCATTCACCTCTCCAGCACCCTGCCATAACGCCCAATGTGAAGTAGGCACTTCCCGCAGTGTCAAGTGCTTGACGTTCTCGCCCATACGTTTCGCGAAAGCAGGAAGAACTGCGTCGTCGTGTGTCGCTGTGATCATCAAAACAGGTGGTTGCAGCGTGTAGTTGCGCTTTCCTGGCTCTAGAGCGAGCTCGTCGGTGTAGTTGACGTGCCAGGTGCGGTACCAATTTACTATAGTTTGCATTAGCAGAACCTCCAGTAAATATATATGGTTTTTGTGTAGATGCGGCAACTCACAGCTTGGACCCATGCCCTGTCTTGCATACTCCTGCACATAATATTCTACCTCAACCTCACCAATCCACGGACTCGGTCCTACCTTGTTCAAAGCACTGAAATCATAGCCTTTCGTCGCAACCCAAACCCTGTCTTTACTGCCATCCTCATTCTTCCCACCATAAATGCCACTCAAAAACTGCTTGATCTTCTCCGGCGAATCAATCGCTTTCTCAACAACATCAGACGCATTATCAAGCATATACTTGGTACTCGGCATCTTCTTCACTCTCTCTTCAAGCGTCGTCCACACGGAAGTCGGCGGATAGTATGGAACACACACCGTGAAGAGATGTGACACAAGTTCAGGATACCATAGGGCGACGCGATAGACCACCGCGCAACCCCAGTCGTGTCCGCCTAGGATTATTTTGTCGGCGCCGAGTTGCGCAGCTAGTTGTGCTGTGGCTGTGGCGACGGATTTGAAGCTGTAAGAGGGGAGGTGTGTTGGGTGCGGTGCGGTGCGTCCGAAACCAGGGAGGTCGGGACAGATCACTCGCAAGCCGAGTTTGAGGAGTACTGGGATTTGGTAACGCCAGGCTACTGAGAGGTCGGGCCATCCGTGGAACTTGATGGGGACATGTCAACAATGTTTTTGGTAGAGGGGCAAAGGATGAAGAGGAAGAGACGTACGAGAAAGGTGGTTCCACGCCATTTTCCACCTTCAGGCTCGAAGTAGAGGTAGTCTAGAGTGTAGTATCAATATCTCAGCAGTATTAGGACAATCGAGTACTTTTTTCGTAGCAGAACATATCAAACCCGCACAGTACGATTCACAGTTCTAATGCACAGATTGGTTAGACGAAATCACTCACGATAATCAATGCCATTCAATTTTGCATAATGATGAGGAGCTTTCCAGACATCAATCTTCTCGAGTTTTGTATTTTCAGCCATGATCTCTTTGACGCTCTTGCGTGTTTTGCGTGGCAAGGAAGACATTGTGATAAAGATGGAGACTTGAAGATAATGTCCTGGGTTGATTCATTGTGGCCTTGGACGTCTAAGTTATTGTTTACTGCTTACAACCGAGGTGAGGTTAAACGAAGGAGGAGTCGACCACAAGCTCACCAATGTCTGTTTTAGGCAAATCCAAGACACTACTCCTTAGTGAAAACATTTCGAGAATAGTAGACATCTTTTGCGATTATTATATTGGCATTGCTCAGAATGACACACAGAAAGATACCAATATGGCTGGACTGCGATCCAGGGCATGACGTGAGTAGACTGTGACGTGATGTTTTGTATCCTAGTGATAGCAACCATAGAACAAAAAATATCTGTGACACAATACGTCGTTGTCAAGTTTCGTGGGCCGGGACTGCTGTGAAGGGCACCCTCAATTTCTTCAGGCTACTCACCTTATGCCCTTCTCTACGTAATATCCCAGGCTCTTCCTCCAACGATACTTGTGATCTAAAACATTCGCAAAGTTTAGAAGGTCTACGGGCACTCTTTACAGCATAACTCTTGCCCTACCCCAGGAATTCTGACGACGACGTGACAACATACTAGCAAAATTGAGTTTGACTAACATCCACAGGACGCCTTTGCGATTCTTCTCTCCGTCCTTCATCCAAATTCCCACCTTCTCGGCCTCAGCTCCGTCTCAGGCAACGCCTCCATTGATCACACAACCCACAACGCCCTCGCCATCCTAGCTGCCCTCGGCCACGACAATTCCACCACCAGCACCACTTCTTTTCCAGTGGTACGCGGCGCAAGCAAGCCACTGATCCGTCCCATCAACTTCGCGCCTGAAATCCACGGCAAAACAGGTCTCGATGGTGTTCCTCTACTCCCTTCTATCCCAGCTTCAACAGTCGAGGCTGTGCCAGAGGGTGTCCAGCACATTGCTGATAAGATTCTGGCACAGCCAAAGGACGAAGTATGGATTATAGCCACAGGGCCTCTAACGACAATTGCGTTATTATTCCAGCAATTTCCCGAAGTGCCAGGGCATATCAAAGGCTTAAGCGTCATGGGCGGTGCAATCGGGGATGTATCGATCAACCCATCATCATCGTCCTCTTCTCCTTCCTCAACAATAATCACCACCCCATTCTCCACCGCGCCACCCCACCGCCGCGATGGCAAAGGCAACTGGACCCCCCACGCCGAATTCAATATCTGGTGCGACCCCGAAGCCGCCTCCCTCGTCTTAACCACACTCCAAACCCTCCGCAAACCGACCATTCTCATCCCATTAGACTTGACGCACCAAGTACGAGGAACAGCCACCGTCCAAACCCTCCTCTTCCCCACACCAAGCAAGATCAGACAGACATTCAAGCAAATCCTGCTTTATTACGCGTCAACGTACTCGGAGCACTCTGGAATTCATGACGGGCCGCCGCTGCATGACCCGCTTGCTGTGTTTGCCGTGTTGGAACCGGATGCTTTTGATGATTGTGGTGGGGAGAGGTGGGATATTAGTGTTGATGTTGGTGATGGGGAGAGGGCTGGTGAGACTGTTGCGACGCCGAGGGGTGATGGTCGGGTTGGTGACGTGAGGATACCGAGGAGTGTTGATTTAGGGAGGTTTTGGCAGGCTGTGGATCATGCTTTGGGTGTTGTGGAAGGAGATCGTGAGTATCAAGTTGGCTCATGATCCGAGCCTAGGTATCACTGCGCAGATCAGGAATCAAGTCGATGGCTTCATCTGTCTGGATGCTAGAGGTCGCAAGCAGAAACGCAGGGCCACGGATCGTGAACACCAGTGCCGCTGTCAGGTGTAGAATAGAAAATAGACCTACTCCGTTTCGAAGATGAGTAATCCACCCAGTCATATTCACAACCCAGGATATAGCTGAATTCGTAGTTTGATGGACACCTATCCTGGTCCTAAGTCGTCGAGAGTACAGCAGTGGAGGGGCTCTAGCTCTCCTAAAAGGACTCCAGCACTCCTCACACTAGCTCTTAGGCGAGCAGTATAGAAATCGGACATCGACATCTGAACTAGGGTAGGCAAGGCTTTCGCCGTCAGCCAAACCGATCGACCGCATACTGTTGTTTGATTATGCTAAACGTATACACGACACTGCCAAAAAGCTAAAGGAGCAGTAAAGGGCGTGGGATGAGCGGCATAACCTTCCGCTAGAATTAAGAAGATAACCTACGCATTAGTAAGAAGTATCGGCGTAGCTTGCCTATGAAGCTGTTACTACAGCATTAAATATCTTAACCGTAGCTAATACATTTTAGGCACACGGCGAAAGAAACGAGGAGATGCACTTAGAGATTAAAGACGATATAAAAGCAGACAATAATAGCCTTGTTAAAGAAAAGCTTTGGAAACACTAGAGACGGCTAGAAATGCTTGGTGAGACGCGGGTGGCAGTAGGAGGAGGGAAGTTCACCAGATGTAGAGGTGCGCAAATGCATCCGCAAAATGCACGACACCGAAGAAATATAAGAAGACTCCAGCACTCCTCACACTAGGGTTTAGGAGAGTAGTATCGAATCGGATACCGACATCTGAACTGGGGTAGGAAGGTAGCTTGTCGAATCATCGTTACCGCAAGGGTAGTCAAAACAGAATGTCGTCAGTTTCTCTTTCTTAAGACCAGAAATCAAATAGCCATTGTGAGGCTTGCCACACAAGAGCACATTATAGCCATACTAAAGTAGTATTGCAGCTTTTGGGATATCTTTCCATTTCTTCAACATTCGTATCACTATATCAACACACGCTCCAGGCCAGCTCACTCGGTTCTTCGCTCTATGATAGCCTTCTGTACAAAAAGTCTTGTTTTATCGTCGGATATATAGTTAGTTCCACTCTCTTGCCGCCGTTCCAAGTTCCGGACGCTTGACATGCTTGAAACGGGAGTCTCTCCCTTCGCCTTCGTTGTGTTTTCTGTAATTCGGAAGGGGAAGTCGAGAGTAGTGGATTGTGGGTGCATATTGTTTATGCAAGCATCTTGAAGAGCTTGGGAGCGGCGCATTGCATGGCACAGTGGGTGAGGTGGAAGACTGCGAAAATGACCTGTGTCAGCTTAAATGCCATTGAAGATGTGTACAATGCGGCTTTTGCGCCTCGCAAGGCTTGGAGTAGGATAATGTTGATGCAGGACTCCATCAAAAAGATACGTACACTCCTCAACACAGTCCTCGTGAGGTCCCTTGTGGTTCTCGTTGTCTTGAGCAGCAGTTACACGCTGTGTGCATTCGTCATATTCCTGCTTGTGGTGGTGGCACTCCTTTGATCTTGCGCATTCTGTAGAAGAAGAATCATGTCAGTGACCCAACACTAGATGACAGCTGAATGTATGCTTGATCGTTCACGTATGTATTGGAGGGGTCGCCCACTGCCATCAACACCGTGGCGTAACCTTGCGCATCCAACACAACACCGAAAAACACCACTCTATATAACAAGCAAGCTCAAACTTACCTTCTTGCAAAGCAGGCATAGGATCAACAGGCTCATCCTCCTCCTCCTCCTCCTCTTCCTCCTCAGGTTCATCAGCGCTCTCCTCATCCTCCTTCTCCTCGTCATCATCGACCTTTCCCTTAAAAGGCTTGTCATCCTCCGATGTCTCCTTTGGTGTACCCGTCAAATCCGGACTTGTCTGCTCGGTGCCCTTATCAACATTGGGCTCGCTATCGGGTGTTTCATGGGCATCGCCGTATGCCTTGTCTGATTTAGGATCAAGGTGGTCTGCGGCTTGATTGTCGGCGTCCGGGGCAGGAGCGTCGGCGTGGACGTCGGGGGAGATGTAGGAGAGGACGGAGTCGAAGAAGCCCATAATTGCGGTGGTTATTACAGGATTCGGTGAAGATGTGGAAGCTTGAGGTTCGAGGTTTGAAAGGCAAATCCCCAATGACTTTCCGGGTGTTGCTTCCCGATTAGGGTCGAAGCAGGATCAACCCCTTTTCATGTCGCGAACACAAAGCACAGATTAAGTCACACATCTTCCATTCACTAGCAGTAACAAACGTATGTGATATATGCCTGTTTGAAGCGCACTACATATGCCAAGTGCTGATATGATACATGTGTCTCGGGTAATCGACTGATGAGACTGGCGTCTCTCATAATTCCCGCCTTACCTAGTCCCTCCTTCTCCTGTGCGACCTTTTCCAGTACCGTCGAAATATGCAATGTAGTCGTACAAAGGCGCCCTGAATTTGCTTGCTTCATTCCCAATTCTCTTCTTCCTTATCCTTACTCAGACCTGATTCTGCTGTTTTTCCCAACACTCAAGTAGGTGGCTCTGGTCCACTAACCAAGGTTGGCGCAATCCGTCTCTTCTTGGCCTCTTGCCCATCATCACTCGCGTCCTGCTCCGCCTCCCGCTTCACCGCAGTCTGGCTGAGTTGTGCTGGAAATGAAGCATGCATTGAGCTAGTAGCACTAACTTGTGGTGTCATTGGCGGTGTAGGCGCAATGAAAGTTGGTGGTAATGGCGTGTTGTGACTCGTCTGATTGGCAGCCGAAAGAGTAGGCAGATTCGTCATGACAGGTGTTGGATTACTCACGACAGTACCAGGTGCTAGTGGTTGAAGTGAAGCAACGGATGATGCGGAGTTTGAGCGTGTAGGTGTTGGAGGTCGATTAAAGTTGTTTGAAACCATTCCGGGTGATGGCATGATTATCGAGGATGGAGGCTGTCTCATGTGAGACTGCAGGCCTGTAGGTGTTTGTTGAGGAGTAACATCAGTGGCTCCAGTGGTATTGATAGCAGTTGGGGCATTCGCACGAGAAGCTGGCGGACCATGGTAGGCCGTACCTAGCTCACCTGGCGCAAATGCCAATGAAGAGCAGAATCCATCTGACGAACACATGATCAGCGTTGTTGCATCGTTGGACCTATGAATGTTAGCCTCAAAATCCTTGCCAAGCTGAAATACCAACTTACCATGCTAGATCGGTGAATGTAGCAAAATGAAGATTGCTGACCACGCAGAGTGGCGTCTGTTGTTGCGTGTCGTAAACGTATACTGCATCCTGTGTAGCAACAGCATATACGATACGATATGGCAAAGCAAACGCTGGAGGTGGACCTGCGGGTAAGCCACTGTCTTGACTTTTTGGTGTCGACGGTGCTGCAGCATGAGCAGGTGTGGTTGGTGGAGGTTCCATTGACGATACTGAATGAGGTAGTTTTGAGGGAATTACCGGCTCAGGCAGTGCATCAAGGTCTTCTGTTGCTGATGATGTGTCTATGGAGATATGCTTTGTTTGTGTTGCCTCTCTGAGGTTGAAGAAGGTCGTACAACAGCGAACTGCTACTGAAGGCTTTTTGTGTCCAGGTAGGTGTGCAATAGGTGGTTTGTTCAGTCCACCGCGGCTGTAGATATAGACTGTATTGATCACATCTTCTGTAGGTTTGCCGCCATCTAATGTAGATGGTAATACGTTTTTGTATTGACCAGCAGGCGTGAACAGCAGACTACCATCTGGTGCAAATGTGAGTCGTCTGAAGAATGACGTAAGCGCTTCACTGGCATAAATATTTGAGTTCTTATTGTAGCCAACAAGAGGAGATGCTGAGGGCATGACAGCAGGTAGGGGCATAGCTAATGCTGGAGACGCTGAACGATGAATACCAGGAGATGCTGCGCCAAATGAAGATCTTCGGCTTGAAGGTGCGTGGGATGGCGGGTTCATAGGAAGTGCAAGTGATTGTGGTGTCCCTGGCATTGATGGAGCTGGCGAACCCATTCGGATTGGGCCATCCAGATGCAAGCTTGATCGGTGTCCAAAGTCTGGTGGTGCGGGGCTATTCGATGATGGTCGCCGTAGTGGTAGATCCATTCTGTTGACCTTATTGTGTTGTGTGAGCGTAAATTGGCCATCGCTGTTCCTGAGCTTGTAGATGTGTATGGATCGATCAGAAGATTGTGTAGCCAAGAATTCGTTCAATGGATCCCATGCTACACCTTGAACGTAGTTGTTGTGCTCGGCAATCTGCCTTACGCAAGTTCCTGTAGCCAGTCAGCCAAGCACTTTCCTTTATCCTGCCTTATAGCCTGACATACCAGAATGAGCGTCGTAGATGCGAGCTATGTTATCCATGCTGCCAGTCACGATGAATTTGCCATCAGGAGACCATGCCAAATCATATATCTCGAATCCATGATTGGCCGCGTTTGCTGATCTGAAGATGCGCAGATAGTTCCAGAACTCCTTGTCTTCCAGATCATCTTCACCATATGCTCGGCCAGCAGGCTTCTTGTCTGTAGGTGACCAGATTATTATATTGCCATCATCGCCAGCGCTGGCCAGCAGCTCTTCTATTTAGAATGTTTAGTACTTTTCTCGAACACTTGTTGCATCTGATCTTCCTAACCACGTGGACTCCACCGTACTACATTGACGGCTTGTGTATGTTTCGAAAGTGTTGACAGATAGGTGACCTGGCGGTCAACTCCATTGTGTTCTACTTTCCAGACCTATTCGCAAGTTGTGTTTGTGAGACTGTGTTATTGTAGTCTGAACGACACCAAGATCACCTACTCTAACATTGTTGTCACCGCCAGCGGTTGCTAATCTTCCTTTTCCATGAGATGGCTCGAATTGTACGGAGTAGATGGGGGATCGGTCGTTATGCCAAGTGATAAGCAGAGGTGCTGCCTTCATGGCTGACTTGGGGAAGTGCGCGGGCTTGATGGAGGTGTGAAGCAGGGCGGGTCATCAGAGGAGGTCAATGAGGTTGGGTGTAACTTCGCAGACAGCAGGCGATGGTGAGAGAAAGAGTCGGAGTGAAGTTAGGCAACACCAACCGAAGATCGTGCGTCGAAGAGTGAGGGAGGGGTTCTTGGTTCTTGCTGTTGCTGCTTGTTGTCGCTGCCGCTTGGCCGACGTAACTCGTGACTCGAAGGGAAACAAACACGCACTCACTCGACGTACACCAGTGGCTTAGCTCACGTACTCCCTGCACTATACCTTGTGACTCAATGGCCAGGATTTAAGGTATCGGTACAATAATAATGCATGAATAAGATGAGCATCCGATTGTCGATCTCTTTCCAAAACAGGGTCTTGCAAATGCATGTCAACAACAACAACAATATTATGCTGAGCTCACTGAGTAAGCCTGATATAGACCTCCAGGCAGCACGGGTAGAAAGGTCACAAGTAGTAGCAATCACATAAGGGCTCTGCATTGGTGTACATTATTGCAAGACTATAAAACTCCTCTCGCATCCAGTGTCAGCACGCTCGCAGATATAAAGCAGTTTCCCTCAGTCACTCCTGCTCCTCCCAATTCCTCCAAACCCACTCCACAATCTCCTCACTCCTCGTCACAGGCACTTCATGCCCAGCATCCAGCTGCAATACCTCCAGATTCTGCTCTCCTAGCGTCGCGAATGCGTCTATTAGTAGTTCTGGTGTATGCACTGCATCATCCGTTAATCCAACCACCATGAGGACCTTTCCAATCTTTAGCCCTTCTTCAGTGCTATCTTTCTTGTCCTCTGCACGCTGGGCGTCCAATCTTTTCCCGATAAGACGCCACTGTTCATGCTGACCTCTAATCGGACCCTTACGAAAACTGCTTGTAAAAGCGCCAATGAATCCAGCATGCTTTTCCATCTGCCAATTTACAATACCAGCAGCGTCCACGACTCTCCCAAAGGCTTCTGGTGCCGCTTGCCTGACCCCAGCCGTTTCTGCATTCACAGGATCCTGATCAGAGGCGGTTGGCGTCGTCCTGAGATTTGGCTTTGATTTGAGTCTGCGCGCAACAAGGTACTCCATAACAGATTGAGGGAACAATCCCGAGTAGATCAATTTCGTGGTGAAAGGTGCACTTTCTGGTCGTATCAACCCAGCCGGAGCTAGCAATACCAAGTCTTCAACCATAGCTGGGAAGTACGACGCGAACGCAGCAGCAATACCTCCTCCCATAGAGTAGCCCATGATGCTAAATTTGTCCCATGTTAAGGGGGAACTGGCAAGCACATAGAACAGCTGTGTGATGTACAGTCGCTCATCGTACGTTGAGTCGGCTGGAGCATCAGAGTAACCACGCCCGAACAGGTCGTAGAACAAGACTCGACATCCTTTAGCAGCGAGCTTTTCAGCTATTGGTGCAAGAGCAGGTGAAGGCGTGCTTATGCCATGTACTAAAACGACTTTTCGACCCTCTTCCGGACCAATTTCATACACTCGGACGTTGCCATGGGGTGTAGCAATATCACGGGCGCCAGGGATATAGTTGGCAGAGGGGTATGGGTTGATCCGTAGCGGTGATGTGTGCTGTGTCTCAAGAGGTGAAGCAATGTGTCTGGATGTTGGAGAAGCAAGGAATGTGTATATTGTGGACAGGACGACAGCAGAAGTAGCACCAGCTGCGAAGTAGAACAATGGCAAGCGATGTGTCGGGATGTGGAAGTCCATGAGCTGAGACATAACCTGATGATAATAGACAAATAATGGTGTTCAGCAAGATGGTGGTGGTGACGAGGGTGTCAGACCTCCCCTCCACGAAAGCCGAGCCTTTTTGCCAATTCTAGCAGAAGTAAAGCCGAAGTTATTCCAGCT
>Ga0115846_100934_pt2 | contig 11403 bp, 9 predicted proteins | sample InSIn5gowninarea_2_FD_83860 | JGI IMG/M metagenome (GOLD analysis project Ga0115846, IMG submission 83860)
AGCCGTACACCGTATGGGGGACTTCGCACATGTTACTTGTGGGTGACCTCGCACTGTAGGCGTAGTGGCTAACAGGGGAAGTCTGTGCACTAGAAGCAAAAGTAGGAGTGTGGAATGGTAGCCTCGGAGATTGTGAGGTCGTAGAGCCGAAAGACTGAGAATGGTGGTGACTGTACGATTGCTGAGGCTCCCTAGCTGCTGCTGCGTCCGCCAGCTCGTTTAGCTGGCCCGTGAATTGTTGGAAAGATGGCAGACGCTCCTTATGTGATGATGTTGTCTCTCTTTCCTGCGTTGGCGAGGATGGCTGCACCACAGGCAACGTGTTAGCTGTTCCTTGCTCGACCGGAATCGCATGCTTTGCAAGGTGCGGCGAAGTGGCTATAGTTTCGGCAATAGGTGGCGGAGGCTGCATGCCCGACACAGGAGACGTCGTTTGTAGCTTGAGAGGAGATCTAGACGCTGCTCGCGAAGGCCTCTTCTCCGGTGTTAGCTGTCGGGTAACCTCAGCTGACTCTTTGGCTTCATCATTCTCGCTCTTAGCTATAGCCGCTGAAGCGCTTTCCGCTAGCTTCTGAGCATCGAGCTCAGGCACTATATCAATCGCAGTGTTGGCGCTATCATGGCGCTCAACAGGCTTGACTGGAGCGATATCGCCGGATGAACCTAGTCCTACGCCTTCGGCATGCGACGCTTGGTCCCCCACAACTTCCTCCATGTGGTCTGCAGCAGCCGAGCTGTGTTCTGACGGTGACGGGTTTTGGCACAACGAGTGTATTAGGTCAGGATGGTTTTGCACCAGCCCAGCAAAAAGAACAGCTCTCCCTGGATCGTAAGACTCTTGGAAGACCCTCCGACTTTGCTGATCCTCGGTGGGTGAGATAGGAGCAGCGTCGAACGTATCAAAAGATGGTTGCTGTGGATGGAGTTGTTCGTCTGAGAAGCAAGGTTGATCCTCCTCCGGCCAACTCATCCAGACGAGCTGGATTTTGGGAACACCCTGCCAACGGAGCCAACCAAGTGGCTATGATCTTTAGCAAGGTTTCCTTTTGGGTAGTAGGTATGCAAGGCAGGTATTGCAAGAGCTGACGCGGGTATACTCCTCAACAGGAGATGGCCGCATACACACTGTATGGATAACTCGATCGTGGCCACCGCTCACGCCTGGCGCCAGGATCAGCTTTGAGGCCGTTTAGAGGGGAAGAGGAGCGAAGAATATCAAAACATAGTGGTTCTCGTTGTATGAAAAAGCTGAAACAATGTCCACAGCCTAAAGTTGCGTGGATACAGGCTTCGCCGGAGTAATGTATAGCTGCTGGTCAGAAGCAACTACACTAGGCGAGAATGAGACAGCGCAATGCATGAACGCCAGGTGGATGAGTATAGCAGGATGTTCCGAGGGAAAGCGATATGTGCGCGTAGGTCGCTACGTACCGGAGCATGTTCAAAGCCGCTGTCGCGACGCCTGGCCCTGCAGCTGTGCCCTTGTTTCCCGACAGTGCCGGGAGGTCGCTGATGGAGGCTGTTGAACGAGCTGTCGCTGGGTCTATGAAGCTGTAATAATACTCAATGGTACTGGGTCGGGTAGAACTACCAGGCAGTGTCAAAGTAGGGCGGAGAAGTCCCGAGCAAGGCTCCGAGGTGACCTAGGCTGCTGATCGAGAAGGTTTGAGGCGAAGTACGCGCCCACCGGGATCCCCACGATTTCTACTTGAGCCTCTTGAGGTGAGCCTCTGAGTGCCGATCCGTCGCAAGAGCCTCGAGGCTGCACAGTCCGCCGGGTAAACACTGTCGCACAAATTGCTTCCGTAGTGTTGGCTGAGACGTCGTTCGAAGGTCGAGTCGCGAGCCGGCGGAAAGTAGGCGCAAGACTGCGTGCTATAATCACGCGGCGCAAGGCGGCTTACAAGCTGCACGACCTGCACCTGCACGCCTTGTGATAGAACCTGTCAAATAAACGAACGGACGGTGGAGGTCCACCTAAAGCGACGGAGGACTTTGTTGTTGTACCCCTCATCAGTCGTGGGATTTGGCGCAGGAAGCTTACCTCGCTCGAACAGCCGCAACGTCGCAGCCAATAAGCGGGAAGAAGCTCGGGGTGGTGCTAATGAGGCTGCATCTTGCATCGAGGCTCTCGCATACGGTAATCCGAGGCAACAATGCAACTATCGAATGCACGGTCTGAGCGACAAGGCGAATCTGCGTGCGGATAGATGTCTCACAAAGGGGGAAGATAGAAGAGGAAGGCGCGTGGAGAACCGTGCGTCTGACGTCACGACATCACGACAACATGCTCCGTCTACAGCAACATTGAAACACCCCCCCCGTCATCAAGACTGAGCATTGATCGTAACGACAGTCCTCGTACCAAGCGAAATTATCAAGTAGTTCGAGGCAGCTTGTCGACCTAAGAATAAACAGAGTTCTAGGGTATGCGCATGCATGCTATTGCCTGTCTGAACAGACAAACTACACGCCCGAGCACTATCATTCTTCCTCTCGCAATACTAGGTCGTATTCGAGCAAGTCGGTCCTCCATCCATACTATAGCACAGGAGTGGCGAAACTACCGCCGTTTCGCCTCCACTATGAAACGTAAAGAAGCACCAACTACAGCAAAGTCGCCTGCGAAGAAGGCCAGGGCGGAAGTACCGGACTACCATCTCACGCCGTCGGTCAAGGAGGTGAATGGCAGCATCCAGTGGCCTGCACCACAAGCGCAGATGGACCGAGCAAGAGCAATTATTCAAGAATGGCAAGTCTCCCTCCAGCACTTTGAGACTGCGTGGCTAACGATCTGACAGTGCGAAAGCGCAGAAGAAAACGGTCATTGTACCAGATAAAGATGCAGACGGGCTCTCTGCAGGAGCGACACTGCGTCATACGCTTATGCTTCTTGGATTGCCAGCGGAGCTCATTGAAGTTCACTTACTGACCAAGGGAAACACAGTCCATAGCGAGGAGGAGCGACAGAACATGGCTTCGCACAAGCCGCGGTATATTTTCGTGATCGATCATGGCAGTCGAGCAGCGCCACCAGTCATCGACGCGGAGCACACGGCGCTTATCATCGACCACCATCACGCAACCGAAGCAGACTTTCCTGAAGGTTCAGAGCACGTCAGCGCGTGTCACTCACCACCCGTGGCGACCTCAGCATTGCTTACCTACGAGTTATGTGAGCCGTTGCATCCAGGCGTTCGAGATCGCTGTGCTTGGCTTGCGATTGTAGGTACTCAAGGAGACCTTGGTAATACTATCAAGTGGGAGCCACCGTTCCCGGATATGCGTGAGCCATTGAAGAAATATACAAAGAAGGTTCTCGGCGATGTTGTTGGGGCTGTCAATGCACCCAGGAGGACTGCAACATACGATGTCATATCTGCATGGGACGCTCTTTGCGAGACTGCTGAGCCAGCGACCATACTCAAGAATCCTCGCCTAAAAGCTGCACGGAATGAGGTCAGCGCTGAAGTCGAGCGTTGTACGCATACCGCTCCTAAGTTCTCTCCAGACGGCAAGATTGCGGTCTTCCGTATACGCAGCGAAGCGCAAGTGCACCCAGTTATTGCCACACGGTGGGCAGGCCATCTCAATAGCAAGAACTTGGAGATTGTGCTTGTAGCCAATGAAGGATATCTGCCTGGCAAGGTCAATTTCTCCTGCAGGATACCCAGGTCTGCTCGGAATAGAGATCCACCGATATCGATCATTGAAAGATTGCGCTATTATGCTAGCTTGACCGAGCCGCAGAGCGATGGACACGATCAGGTGAAATCCGGCAATGAGGAGCAGCGTCCACTGTTGGAGCGTGTAGGGCAGGATTTTGCCCGTGGTCATGTGCAAGCCTCTGGGGGAATCATAGACGTGGAAGCGTTTGAGGAGCTGATGAGGTTGATGCAGATCGGAGTGAAGCTCTCAAAAGAAGGAGGCGAGCAGAGTAGTCCTGTGAAGAAGCAGAAGGCAGGCATTGACCCGGGCCAGAAGAACACTTTGATGGGCTATTTTGGTAAAGCGGATAAGGCAGCCGCAAAGTTTTGAGCGACCAGCGCTCAATTCTCTTTGTTGTCGTCATTCGAAGACGCGGAAGACGATGCTGTGCTCTGCGCGTGAAAGCTGAAGTCTGTCTCACCGACGAGCGCTTTTACGTGCCTATCAAGACGTCAACAATGCACGAGAAGGGGTCCACAGGAATAGAACTTACGTTACGAGCTTCGCAACGTCGTCGTTAATCGCTTGCGCACAGATCGAGATCACGGCGAAGGCACTATACTCCGGCTACAAAGCATTAGCCAAGATCACACCGCCGGGGCTTTGATGGCCTTACTTCAGCAATATGTCGGATGCTTAGAAGATCTGGGTCCATGGCTTCTAGCTTCTTGATGAACTGGAAATTCTTGGGTAGCTCAAGGTATGGCGGCAATGCCTGGCCATTATGCAGACTAGAGGACAACAGTGACAGAATGGAGGTGATCTGGTGGGACGTGCTATTGACTGAGCGGAGAAGCTGGCGGAAGTCGTTGGACCATTGGTTAGCCTCGCCCTCACGGCCGTTAAGGGAGAACGTCGTTGAGGCGTAGCTGATAAGGGAGGTGTATTGCAGCAAACGCTGGCACACCTCGATGAGCCTGGCTCGCAATCAGTAAATCGGGATAGCCTGAGACGTGTCTATCGAGCAGCCTCACCCTTCGTACTCTTCGCTTGGAAAGCGACCTCCCACCCTGAGCTGGAACTTGGAGAATGCGGAGTTAGTTTGGAGACTGGTGAGCAACAACATGATCTTGGAGAATACGGCATGGCGCGCTTTCCCTAGGTTGTAGGCATGGGTGCCCTTGACTTTAGCGTCGCCTTCAACACCCTTGATTCGAGACTGTACTGTCTCATGGACGATGGAGTAGAAGTTAGACAGCAGATAGAGGGTCGCTCCGAGGTCTTTGCGCAGTACTGAACCTTCGGAAACTGGGTAAGGAAACTAGATGAAAGTCAGCGCATCAGTCCGCCGGGCCGAGTCTTCCCACGTACGATGGTCCAGAAAAAGGCGACGAACAGCCCTCCTGCCACACATGCGAGGCGATACGGTGCGAGCAAATAGGTTGGGTACGCCGGCTGTCCGTTCGACTCCGAGGCCTGCACGCCGATCTTCTTAACCTGTAGCTCATATCCAACGATCAGCACCGCCGTGACTAGGCTCAGTATAGCAACAATAATTAGCTTCGGCATCTTCAGTACAAAATAGAAGGCTCCAGTTATCCAAAGCCAGAGGAACACGAGCGCTCCAGGAGTCTTGCCGTCCACTATGTACCAGATGATGTATGATCCCACCATTGCGATAGCGGTGCCAACAATGCGCAGGGCGAAGTTGAAGGTACTTTGGCCTGCAGTCCGCGTCATGGAGATGGCGACCATGATCATGGCCCACAGCAAGCGCTGCTGAAGGAAGAATGCTTGCGAAGCCTCAAGGTAGCAGACGATAGCGATCGTCATCGTCGCCGCCACAACTCGGAAACCGAAGGCGGACTCGTCGCTGCGGAAGAATTTGGGTATGAGCCTTATTCGCTCCCCTATGCGTTCGATCGTGTTGCGCGGTAATTGATGCTCGGGATCTCTCGTTCTCGCAAAGCCTTCGCCAAGGTAAACAGACTCGCTGCCACCAGCATCAAGATCAGTCATTACATGGCTGTCCTCTGTCAGGTCTTCCTGTGCAAAGGTTGCCTTGAGCCATTTGTACAGTGTCTTTGAGCCAGGGAAGATCAGCTTGCTATGCTTCAGCGCGCCTTCTTGCTTGCGCTTGTCGACGTAAAGCACGATGTCCAGCACGGCAGCGCTAGCCCGATATAGAAGGTACTCAAGGTAGAGCGTGAAGAAGAGTTGGCGCTGATACCGCTCGCGCACATGCTCATCATGTACTATGCTCTCTGGTTTGAGGAAGGTCGTCTCGAAGAAGTCGTCTGGCAGATCGATGTTGTGCGTCTTACACCAGTCACCTAATGTCCTTTCCTTGGATCGAAGGAAATCATCAACCTTCTTTTTGTAGGCTTCCGTGAAGCCAGCCGTGCCTGGTGCAGCGAGACCGCCTTCGCTCTCCTCGTCCGTGCCCTTTTTCTTGGGCGCCTTCGTAAGCTCAAGCGTGATCATGACATGGTTTACAGCCGCATCAATCTCCGCCGTCATCTGGGCAAATGGCTCGTGAAGTTGCTGCATCAGAAAGTGCACATTCTCCAGCTGCTCGTGCCTCTTCTGCTTCTCTTGCTCAGTCGTACCTTCGTGCGCCAAGTCGTCCTCGGCCGCACGCCGATTGATGAGATCGATACTCGCACTCAAGCCGATGATCGGAACGAATACCATCCGTAGGAGCTTCCATAACTCGGTCAGGTCATGCGATTCCAGCTTGCCAAACGCGAACTCTCGCTTCGCTGGGGTGATGTCGCCATGCAATTTGGTGTGCAACTCCAGCGTCTTCCCCAGCGTTTCCTTTAACTTCAGCAAAGCAGGAGTGGTCAGCGGCCCTTCGGTCACCTTACTCTGCTTCGCCTTCTTCTCCTTCCCGTCCTTGCTTGCAGCCTTCTCCTCTCGCTCCTCGCGCATCTTCACAGGGTCGATATCTTCCAGGCTAGACATATAGGCTGTCTGCGCCTTCAGCATTCCGGTCAGACACATCATGTACCCGCTCATTTCTTTGAAGACCACTTTCCGAGAACTGGTAGGGGCCACAAGGAAGTGCACGCCTGTCGCCAGGGCAAAGCCAGTCAGAAAGCCTTCTAACAGCCTCTCCATGAAAGAGATGGCGCTTGCCATGTTTGGGAACATGACACCGTATGTCATACTGACACTGACAAAGATGGAGTACAGTATAGCCGGAAATTGGAACTGCGGCCTCGCTACTCTAACCACATTCACAGCATATACCTGCACCATAAGCCAGATTGCACAGACGGCAGACGCGGAGGAGTTGTAGCCTGAAAGTGGAGCCCCGGGCGCTGTTGTATGGAGTCTTGCCTGCGTCACGCAGTACAGCGCCAGTAGGTTCATGGCAGCAGAGAAGCATATAGCCAGGACATTGAGACTCATCGTCTGGATGAACTTGCCCCTGGGCATGATGCAGAAGGCTAAGATGGAGGCAATGGCTACCAGATACCCGAGTGTCGAGAAGTGTTGAGCGACTGCATCTGCCTGGTACATGGAAAGGGCTATGATGGGCGGTAGTGAGCCTTTGACCATCATCAACACAGTGCCTAGGTCAAGGCCGGCCTTTCCCCATAGCTGCTTGAGCTTCGAAGGCTTCTTCTGGCCATCCTCGAGCTCTGACGTTGCTGGTTCTTCTCCAGAGGCTGCATGGTGTGTGTTGCTGTTCATTCCGCCCGGGTCCTTGAGTGCGTCGTGACCACTGCCGGTGGATTGCGAGCTTCGCTGCATGTGCAGTCTTTCTGCCATTGTCCACAGGATGCCACATAGGCAAAAAAGTAAAGCGCATTCACCTTATGCAGCACGACCAAGAATCAACGGGTGAGAGATGCTACAGCTCCGAAAAGCACCTACTGATGAGATGCATAATTGCTGAGTGATCCTGCTACACAAAACACGTTGTGTTTTCAGTAAGGTTTGCGCGAAGGAGCGGGAAATTGGCGCTCAAAGGTGCTGGCGTACATTGTGGCACTCTGACAAAGTGGAAAGGCATACCTTTCCGTCCTCAAGGAGGCAGTACCTGTGAGTTTAGAAGTAGAAAATCCGGAGGCAGAAGGCAAAAAGGGGATCGCGAGTCCAAGATGCAACAAATGGAAAAAAAGAAGGTGCAGTGAGTCTTGGATGCCTCGATATACTGTAACAGTATGGATAGGAATAGCCGAAGGCGGGGCTCGAACCTATGTTAAGTTAGAATTGATTAAGAAGTGGAGTCAAGTTTCGTGTCTTACCCGCGACCTTGAGGTTGTCTCTTGCAATAAGAGCCACACCTAACAGGTTGTTAGCAAGATAACTTGCTGGGGCAGCTGATAGAGATTTCTTACGCTCTACCTGAAAGGGCGTTAGAATGACACACTTTTGGTTGAAGAACCAAGTGAATCGTACCGATTGAGCTACTGCGTGGAAGTCAGTAATGATATCAATTGATTTGATTCAGGTTACAACGAACCCCCGGCAATGCCAAGCGATAATGCTTGCTTGATGACTAAGCAGTGACGTTTATAAAATATAATTCTTACACATAACTCGCCGATCATCTGCCGAGCAACAAAATGCTAACCTTACGTACGGGCGTTTCTCTTCTTGCTCACTGGCTTCCTTCCTATCATTGATCTCGCTCATACACGGTGCTTGCTGCCTCTATCTCCTATGAAGGAACCACTGTCAGAGCTTTCTCGAAAACCCATCAGTTGACACTCGATGCATTCGCCAACAGAAACTATACGTTCCACACGCCCGCTGACTCCTCGAAGGATGCGTAACAAATACAATCTTACGTTCCGGGGCGCTGCTACCAAGCTCCTAGATTAAGGACAGTCACGAACAAGATTCTGCTAATTAGGAACAGTATCATGTGCGAGTTCCTTTTGTGCCCACCCTACCTGTGTCTCATGCGTCCCAGAGGAAATACTCCAGAGCCACACCAAGATCTCTACAGCTATGCCAGTAGCTACAGTGGCTTAGCATGCATTTATCGACTGGCAAGTGGGCGCAAATATCCACCTTGATATCCTGGTAATACAGTATCAATGGAGAGGAAGTGACAGCACAAGGCCAGAATTCATCAGGTGGTCTGGACAGGTCAGTGGTTTGGGATAGGAACGTCGATATGGCCAAACCGGTGCTACTGTTGTAGTGTTCCAATGTCGGAAGGTTAACGTCAGGATGTCGAAGGCAGGCGGCCGACAACGTAAAGGGATTGACAGTAACATATCAGTATTAGGTTATTACATGGTGCGCGAAGCTCTATACAAGATCATACTGTCATTCGTGTTCGACCGCTGCCGAGTACACCAAAGCGCCGTCGCTAAAATCAACAGAAAATCAATCCCGGATTCCCAAAGCAGGCAATGAAAGCGAGATCAGCACTTGATCTGCTCCCCTCTATACAACCAGACTGACCACCAATACAACCAACGTCAGCAATGCCAGGCCCATTGGCGGCACCCCACCACTAGCAGCGCCGTTGATCTGCTCCACGGCTTCGACAACGAAACTTGATCCGCAAGACATATCGATCTGCTGCGCCGCATCCACATAGTCCCCACCCAACGGCATGCTACTATTCCCCGCCGCCTGCGCGAAGATCTGCATAGTGTCCCTCAAACATTCCGTGCACGCCGGCTGCGCCCCCTCCGGTAACCCTACCCCAAGAGGCAAGTAATACACATAACTACTCGTCGGCGAGGAGTTGTTCGTGACAGCGTCAGCGAAGCAGTAGTCGCCAGTATCGGAGTCTGTGAGGCAGCCGGCCCGGTAGAGGGGGTCGTAGGCTAGAAAGCCGTTGTATGCTTGCTGCACCATGGGGTTTTGGAGGGTAAGGTCTGCGCCGCAGTTGGAGGGCGATTGGATTTGTTGGGCTAGGGAGGCCATGGTTTCGGAGCAGAGGGTGTAGTTTACGTGACAGGTTGCGGTGAGGGTTTGTGAGAGGAGAAGGGGGGAGTGGGTTGCGGTGAAGAAGGAGTTGGATGTCTGTTGGTGAAAATGAGGGTTAGTGGTGGTTCGTGAGCTTTGGGGGAATGGGAGTGTTGCTTACCTGAAGGAGTAGGGAGAGAGGTAGGCATTCGTTGAACGTGTCGTTGCTGAGGAAAGTTTCGAAGAAAGCTGGACAGCTGGGTGCGGTGAAGTTGTTGCCCATACTTGAGTCGAAGGGATGTGGAAGTGAGCTTTCGCTCTCTGGCGTTCCCGTATTGAGGGCTACTCCACCTGTCGACGTGGTCGACGCAGACGCATGGCCAGTATTCGTCGGCACCGCCACGCTCGCCGGCAGACCCGTTGTCCCCGCCTCTTGCCTTGCTTTCAGCAACATCGCTCTTGCTGGAGGAGGCTCACTCCGATCAAATACCAGCTCCCCCATTTCTTCCCAAGGCTCAGCAACATATATCCCTCTCGCCTCGACTCCCTGACAACACACCAGCAACCCGAACATCACCGCCCATATCAAGCTCTGCATCGTCATCCATGCTCTTGGCCCCCGAGCCCAAGATCGACTCAATGGGGGGGCGGCATGTCGTTGGCTAACTTCTTTTATTACGCACGAACGCCTTCGACGCCGCCGGTGAGGTATGGCGTTGCACAAGGCGTTGCAGCTGGGTGCATTCCGACCGGGTTTCTGCGACCGTCGATCGGTGGGGTGTGGTGGTACAGCAGCGGCGTCGCTGCAGGACGAGAATGCGGCGCAGCGCTGCTGTGGTGTCATCGCACTGGCTCGTGGTGGTTGTGGTGTTGCATGACAGGTGTCGGTGCTGTAGACGTCCAGCGTTGTGTTCGTCCCAGGGTGTGATGCCAGTGTGAAAGGTGGTCGTTGAACAGTCGAGTGCTAGTGGATGTTTGGTTGGTCTTGAAGAGCGCCGATCAACAAGTTCTAGAATCGCTCTTCCAGTCGATTCCTTGCAGCGAATAGCTTCGGCAGGGGGCCGTATGTTGATCTCCTTGTTCCTGACGATGAGCGACAAACCGGTACAGATCAGTGCAACGTGATGGAATGTAAGGTTAGCGACTGTGTATAAGCAAAACCAAATGATGAGCAGCGAGACAGTGCAACGCTCCTGTATAAGTCAAAACAGCAACAAACCTAGACATCGGCGAGAGGATGTCCGGTGTCGTGCCCAAACGGCTGCTAGCATGCCTGTCTATATCGCGAGACCCCGAAAGGGGAGTGAATCCATTCAAAGAAGGTAACGAATCACACCATCGAATTGCTAGTGTGCTGGGCATGCAGGCAGAACGCCGCCGGGCGGAGACAGGCCTACGGCTCGGCTTGCAGGCTGCTGGTTCTCCGTCTTCCACACCACGAGGTTCTCGCTGCCTCGCAGTCTTGGCGGGTCGTGGCTTGATGGAGCTGAAAGGTCTTGCGTTGTAGCTGCAGCCAGATGCTCGGGGTGCTGACTGGTGGAGGCTGAGCTTCGTCGCGTATTGGGAGCGTTTATCACGGCAATGTTGAGTCGCTATCGATACTTTTGTCCAGAAACGGGTTGTTTAGAGACAAGTCCGGAGAGCTGACGGAGAATTATGTAGGGAAGGCAGGCCCGTTACGGCGGCTGCCAGCGTTCCGTCCGAGCCTAGATTTTCTGGGGCCATTTATAGTTGGCAAAGCTACGTATTGCAAGATTTGCCGACAAGAACAAGAACGCAAGAGCACGTCGGAGATTATGCCACCATTGTTGTCCTTACAGCTCGCAGTAATGAAACGAGGCAGACTGGTGTGTAATTCACAGCATCGGCGAC
>Ga0115846_101243_pt1 | contig 11396 bp, 14 predicted proteins | sample InSIn5gowninarea_2_FD_83860 | JGI IMG/M metagenome (GOLD analysis project Ga0115846, IMG submission 83860)
GTGATACGAGGCGAACTTTTCGGTCAGTAGGCTGTAGATGATCACCTTGTCGAGGTTGCTCACGTCCTCGATCTTGGTTCAGCTCAGAACGTATTGCTTCGAGCTCTCCTCGATCTTTGGTGAACGAGCCACGTGGCGATCTGGCAGGGACAGTTAAAGCTTCCTTGGGTGGAGATGCCTTCTGTGCATTGAGCTGATCCTTCAAAGCTTGCAAATCCATGGTATCCTTGGGATTGAAGCTAGGCCCAGATATGCGCCTCTTCCGCTCGATAGGCGGTTGAGGAGTAGGCTCATCTGAATCGTCGGATCTATCTATTTTATCAGTGTCGCGGGCCCCCGAGCTGTGTGGAGTGGGGCGATCATGACTTGGATCGTGATAAGTCGTCTCTATCACAGGTTCCTTCGCACTACGCTCACGGGGTGGGATATCGATAGGAGTACGATCGTCGTCACGCGCATAGCCGGATTCAACGCCTCGTTCCTTGTCTCGTGGGAGGGGAGCGAAGGCATCGGTCATTTTGCTTTCGCGCGGCGAGGATGGATAATTGTCAATGTCTCGTTCTCGTGGAGCATTCTTATCTTCGTCATGATACCGGCGCCCCTTGTGGCCCTTCTCTTCGACTTGATGCTCTTCCCTTGCCTCCCTTCGTCGACGATGCTCATCTTCGAAGTCTCTTTGTCTCCGATGTTCGTCTCGATCGCGTGGGGGATCATCGTCTTTCAGTTTCTTCGATGCCGCAGAGGCCAGACCCCCGAGTCCTATCGCGGATGCAGCGGTACTGAAGCCCGCTGCGAGCTTGCTCTTGGTATCTGATCGATCATCGTACTTGTCTCGATCCGATCTCTCTTGTCTCTCGGGTCGCTCGAGCCAGTCCGTACGCTCAGGATATCTTTCAGCCTCCACTGGTCGCTCGTATCTGTCCCGCTCTACCTTGTCTGCGGTCCGCTCCGCTCGATCATATCGTTCTCGGTCGACAACCCGATCAGTCGTTCGCTCTGTTCGCTCGGGTCGATCGCGATCGTATCTGTCGCTCTGCCACTCGTGGTCTCCAGGTCGATACTCACGGTCGGTACGATCGTTTCTCTCGACTCTCTCTGATCTCTCGGGTCGGACACCAAAGCCTCTCTGCTCGACTGGATCTTCGTATCTGTCATGTCGTGGTCGTTCTCGTCGTAAATCATCATCTCGTGCTTCGTAATAAGTATCTCTCTGCCTCGCTGGCTCTCGTACATCATGATACACCGACACGGGTCTTCCAGGCCGTCCAGATAGACTTCGACGCAACTGTGGCTGCTCAGCATCCAGCAATGGTTTCTCAGCACGTTCAATGCGGGAGACTGAGCGTTGTGGAAGTGGATCAGCGACTGAAACTGTTGGCATGCGCACTGGTTCATGCCAAGCGCTAACAGGTACTTTGTCCCAACCGCGCTTAGTTGTTGGAGGGCCCTCCTTCTCTCGTATGTGGTATGACCTTGCAGTTTCAGGATATACCATGGTCACAGGGCGACTTCTGTCTTCAAAGCTGTCTCTTCGATATGTCTTCGGTGGTGCGTCATTCTTGAGGTCGTACTCAACCAAGTCCCTCACATTCGTATAACCGTAGCCGTTCTCGCCATAATCGTCAGCAACGTTGTCGGCATGGCGAACCAACGAATTGGAATATATTGGCCCGCGGGACCTCGGGTTGATATAGGTCGGACCGGTACGTGTCCTTTCCCGCTCTCGGTCTCTTTCACGATCCGTCGCCAGCCGATTCATATCCGCATTATCCAAAGCAGCACTGTATCTCTTCTTATGACCACTGGAGCGAGGAGTGGATGTTGCTGGGGAGAGGTAATAATCTTGGTCACTGGCTCGGTAGGAATTTTTGGCAGGACTTGGGGGTCGGCCGCCCGCGCTCTGTGGAACACGCGCATGCTTTGATGTCGAAGCAGGGCCGGTGGTGACAATGATAGGTCGTGAATCAACAGTGGAGCTTCTCGTACGACTGGCATCACGAGGAGGTGGGGGGTTCCGAGTCGCAACTGTACTCGATCGTGTAGGATTGATTTTGTAGGTTGTAGTTGTTACGTTGCCATTGTTGCTCGTAGCGGTTCGGGCCTTATCGACGACAGTCTCGCGCCGTGGAGACTGTACGGTGTTGCGATAGGGATCACTCCACTCGTTCCAATCCGAACGGGTATCATGGTAATTTCCACCGACGTTGATGGGCAGAGATATGCGACCTGGATGCGAGATTGTTGGTGACCGAGGTCTCCTGTATGTTGTGTATCGTTCCGCCATGCTCGCTATTCCCTGCCTCGCTACTTCTAATCAGTCGAAAGCCCAATAACCCTCCGATGGTATGGGAATATGTAGCCAGAGCTGCGATGATATGGATCGAAGGGATGAAACGTTCGCACGTGGGGCAGATAGGGAAAACCTTGCACAGGCTAGCCCAGATGTCAGCGGCAAAGCTATCGCAGCACCAAGGTTGGGTTGGCATACCGTAAACTGGTTCGCCAGGATTCCTCGCACAATCAACCGAGATATTGGTGATGTTCAATAATCGCAGCTGCAAAGATGTGCGCAGGGCTTTGTGCAGGGCAATGAAAGCGTTCAGGTGAAAGCAGATGTGGATGAAGGAAACGCCGCTACGAAGTTTCGCAGGGCAGGATTCGGATTGGGGGTCGCTGTGACGTTGGCTAGCACGGACTTGGCTAATTGAAGGGTCCGACCTGGACGGATTGATTCAACAGCCTGGAGTTTAATAAGCTTCAGTCGCAAAAGGTGGTGAATAGATGATGTCAGGTCGAGTTTACTTGTTGACAAGCAGCAGTGTGTATAGAGAAGTTGTAGCGGTACTTGGGAGATGCAATGCGGAGAGAGTACACGGTACGGTACGGTAGAGTGGAGCGTGGGTGAGATAGAGATAGAGTCTATCAGTCTAGAGATGCACCAGATGGTCGAGACGAAAGAAAGCTCGAGAGCCGAGTTCGAAGCTTACAGGGGTGCAGGGTTGAGCCAACTATACTAGGCTGGGCGATGACGTCCCTGGTCCACCACTTACAATATACTTCTTTTTGACTTGCCAATGCTGAATGTGCCGAATCGCTCAAGACCAACACCAATAACGTTTCACCATCGAGTCGGTACATTTGACCACATACTTCACAGTTCATGATGCTTGGGGAAAGGCACAGTAGGATAGATATCCTCACTTGGGCGACTGGGAGAGAAGCGAGCACAGGGCACAGCTGAGTGGTCGAAGGAGAGGCAAAGAAGGCCTTCGTGACTCGAGGAGAAAAGAGTGAGGCAATATCGGGGTGCAAAGATGGGTCAACCGACCGGCCTTCATTCCTCTTGTACTGTTGTCTAGCTTTGCCCGGCTCTGCCTCTGCTATTGCCTTGTACCTTTCTCTCTTGCTGGTAGCTTCTCGGTAAGCAGAAAGAGAAAGGGTGATAAACCTGCGCTCCACGAGTATGGGAAGCAGCTTGGTGAGCGCTACCTGTTTACCACGAACATTTCGAATCACTGTCACGATGCGATCCACTTCCTCGTGTCAGCGAGTGCTGAGAACATTCGTACACAAATCTGCCTCGCTGTACTTTCCACCACATTGCATTGTATTGTGGGCAGATATCACGCATTGCCTTCACAATTTCAATGGCTCAAGGAACTCCAAATGAGTCATCTGAAGCTATCAAGTGCCTCATGCCTCGTATTTAACGTCCCTTTTATATGCGCTCATTTGTAGTTCAGTGCTGTACGTACCCGTTGCATTTATCCCAAAGTACCTCCCACGCCCGACGCACGATGTTGTGCATCCAGCGTTTGTACCTCCCAGAACCTCTTTGCTTGACTATCACATCGAACTTTCAGCTTCCTGCTTGAACATAGTCTCGCTTCATTTGAATCCTTTGGGTCAGAAGTGCATACATTTCACTCAGACCGCTATTTGGTCTTTGAATTGGGCTTCCTGATCACCTCACACCTCACTGCCCACCCTGGTAACACCGTTCCAGATATGACAGATCTTACCCGCTTTATCTACTTGCTGCATGTCGTCTCAATTCCAGCTATCTGTATACCTTTATTACTACTAGGATTCTAGGATGCCATTTGACTCAATGCACAGCAGCCTGTCCACCTGCAGTCTCAGCGAAGCACAGTATATTTCCCCATCTCTCAAATGTCGATCTGATTACGCAAACGCTCGCTGGCAGAAATTCGATGCCCAATAATCCGCTTTGCGGTAATATGTGGGGTTTCTCCGATGCTTTGAGGTTACGGACGTAAGAGATCGGTGCTTTGGGCTGCGGTGGCGACAAGCCTGATATCACCGACTCTAGCCTATGGTAAGCTGAAACTAAGCCTGATTGTAGCATACTTGGGGAAACGAGGCAAGGAGTAACATATTCTGTCAAGGAAGAAGGACGCAAAATCTGGAGGAAGGTGTTACTGATCACGTGATGATGCTTGTCTGCTTAGAGCACGTAAGGTACGTTGTCGTTCAGGCTACACAACTCCTTAGAGGTCCAGCAGTAGATTCTCTTCTTCTACGTCCATCTGTTCCTTGCCTTCAAGTGATTCCGTCCTCTCCGTTACTTCAGACCGCCGCACCAATTTCCTATATTGACCTCCACCCGTCCACATATAGTTCCTCTCCAGCACATCGAGGATAGCCTTCCTAATGGGACAAACTGGATTCGACAGAGAGAGCATCACAAGCGTTCGAACCTGAGTCAAGCCCAACAGAACATCAAGTCGTGCCCGGAAAAACTCCAAACACATCTGATTCGGTTGGCTATCGGCCAAGGCTGGCATGACCTTGCGTGGATCGCTGAAGGGATGAATCTCCAACGCAACGGTCCGAACATCTCTGATCTCCTTGAAGAGCTCCGACAAAACATCCTTCTCCTCCACCGCAAGACGATCCCAGTACCAATATCGAATATCCTGAGCAGTAGTGGTATCGTCAAACACCCTACCGCAGATGTAGAACCTGATCCTGAGGCTTTTGATCAAGCTTCTCGACATGCCCATCTGCTTCGACCACTCCTTCATGTAGCTCTCCGACGAGGAACAGATCTCGAATGAGAAATCCTCACGATATAACACCTCTTTGCTCTCTTCGTACACTTGGCGGTTCACGCACATGATGCTGGTCATTTCCTTCGTACCCCATTGACCGCCTGGTTGATGCACTCCCTTCTTCGTCATTCTATTGACGTCCCATTCGATTATTAGTGGCTTGTTGAGGTTGGCACAGTTGGCGATGAAGATGTAGTGGAGGATGTTCTTGCGGATCTCGATCGGTATTCCCATGAATGTTGGAGACGGTGCGGTGGTTGTGGTGGTAGGTTTGGGTTGGTTCTCGAATAATGCCAGGACTTGCGTGGCTGCATCTTGGTAACGGCTTTTGGGAGAATGTGAGGGGGGAGAGAGAGGTGAGACTGATATCAAAGGACGCGCAGGCTGAGGTTGCGATGTCGCCATAGTAGGTTCAGGTTCAGGTTGAAGAACTGCGGAGGCCATGACTTGCGTGATGTTATGATGGTTGTCGAGATTGCCACTGCAGAGGAAAAGTCCCATAAGATCGAGCTGACCAGGCTCCACGCCTTGGTGGTGGTGGTGATGGTGAAGTTTTCCAGTCCTAGAGATCGAAATCGAAAGTGCGCCTTGATGATGGCTATCAAGACAGATCGCAAGCTAAGAAAGACGAAGCTGAAGAGCTTCCCTATTATACTCACTCTCACCACCATGGAGCTCAATCTTTTGCTGCTATGTCCATTCACTTTACATTTCGTCGATGCTCTGGAGTTGAAAAGGACAGTTGCACAGTGCCCTTTGTTTACCCTTCTGATAGTGAGAAGGCCTAAGCGAGATCTGAAAATGGGGGGCTTCGACAATTCTGCTGAAGAAAGGAACAAGAAGGGTGAGCTTTGGAAAACAATTAAACCTCATCCTACTCTCAAATCTGGGCTTCAATTGTTGAATCCAGCTAAGAACATAGTCACACTGGACCTTCTTCGCCTTCCACTTACTATGAACCTTCGACGCTGAGCCTGGCAATGTATAAAGATGCGATTGAGTCGCTGCAACAGCTTTCCAGGAATCAAATTCTATGAATCAAAGCACGGAGTGGTTCTGACTAACGAAAGACTCAACACATTATATATACACGCACCTCTTCACACCTCACCTCAATCTACAGACATATAATCCCATCTTCACTACCCACGAGATATACATCTGATTAATGGAACCAAGCAACAGCACTCTCCATTCCCACTCCAATCCAATCCAATCCCAAAGTAGACCCAACGTCTTCAGCTCATCAACACATCCTTAAGAAACTCGCCAACACCAGTACACCCTAAAGCATCCAGTTGCAGTTCTAGCTCTGATCTTCCTCCATTCAACCGTATATCCGGACCGTTCCGTCTTATTATAGAAATCTTTTTCTGTCCCTTTACAATAGGAAATTCCATGAGCCATATATCCATCTTCCCATTTCCTTGGACCCCTTCCCTTCCCTTTCCCTCCCATACCAAACCGATCATCCAATGCAAATCAGGCATTCAATTTAATCCTACCCTATCCTACCCTATCCTACCCTACCCCATATTCATAATCATATTCAACTCCCAGACAGCCATAAAACTTTCCTTTCCCCTAAAACCCCCCACAACCTTGTTATCTCAGAATGTCATGAGATCACACCTTGGAAATTCTTTTTTTGTAGATATCGCAGAGTGCTTATTGGTTACCGATTTCGGTTTTGATCGGATTAGCTAGATGGATAGAGGGACCCTGAGTTGGGCGTAAGTCAGAGTCCGGATTCGGCGTTCGTGGGTGGATGTGGGGGATTTGCGGATCTGGGGAATTGGGGATTTGAGGATTTGGCTAGAAGACGTATCATGGATGGACGAAGGAAGGAAGGGATTTGTGATTGCTCGGGGGAGGAAAAGAGCTATAATCTTCTCTTTGGAAGAGTTGAGTTGAGTTGAGTTGAGTTGAGTTAAATGAATTTGACTTGGTTTGAGGTGAATTTAATTGAGTTGGTCTGCCAGTCTTAATATGAGAATAGGCATCTAAGTTTTCCGTAAAGGGTAGGTCTCTGAGAGCACTCCCTTCTGAATCTATCAACCTTGTTTCATACTTCAACACCTTGGGTGGAAATCTACTAAATCGGCCTCTTCTAGCCAGTGCTACAAATGAAATGCTGTTCCCAGGGTCCTTGCTTTTGGCCCTTAGACTTTTCCATTTCTTAAAAGAAGATTGTAAATCCTGCTTCTTGTCAAATAGCAACCACAGTATTGGTTTGGACCTCTCCGGATCCAGAAAGGTTAGTTTATTGGCTTTGACATTTACCGATGCCATGATCGCCCGACTCGAGATGGACCTCGTGTCCATGAAAAAGGAGAAGTGACAAAATATTTGACTGAGCTGCTCGTGTAGCATTGCTTTCTCCCAATGATGTCAATGTCTCACTGAATGCTGAGAATATGATAAAGCTACCAATGCAAGACGAACACTGTCCAAAAAATGTGAAGGTGGGAGGAAGAAAAAAAAACATACAACAGCAGGAATTCGCTGGTCGTCACCGACCCAACTACTACTCTACCGATTTGAAGCTTAAGTACATAAGATCGAACGGGTTTATCTGTATTCTTCAATCTGTGGTCGTATGTGACAGGTTGGATCTTAATAAACATTATTAAAAGCTTGTAATTTGAGGGCTTGCAGGAAAGTAGGATGCCGTCCACAACCGAGCGTCTTTAGCTGAGTGTCAATGATACAATGATGACTTCCTGAATGATGTTGTGAGAGACTGTGTTATCCTCATATCACGATAATGGTTGTTCATGGGTGCATTAGATTGTGGTTGAGATGGAGCTACGTTAGGGCATTTTGGCAATTTGTAGCCTTCGACCGTGTCAGCTAGTTCTAATGCCCTCGCCCAAGTAGAGAGGCAGCCGTGTGTATGAGTCGTTGAAGGCCAATCATATCAATGATTCTGTGTTCTTTCCTGTGCCAGGTCGTTGACCCTGTAGAGATAGGTACAGTCAACAGAGTAAGGATTCTCAATTTATACTTCTGAACATGAACATGCCAAAGGTCTCGTCATACAATCCACTACCTACTCGAAACTCCAAATCCCCGCTCTTCTATATAGCTCGTTCGAGCAATTGCAGATGACCCATAACTCACTGCCCAAGCTGCGGCTCTAGAACAAGCCGTCCGGGAAACCACTGTGAATCTTTCCGTCCGAAGCAGTACAACTTTCCCGTCAACTTTGTGCCTGAAAGAGCCCGAAACCATAGACAGTTGCTCTAAAATCCTGCTATCATGCGCTGATGCGGTGAGGATGACCGTGCTGATGATGTCTAAGATAGAGAGGAGTGGATACGTCATAATGTTGGATGAGAGATGACGGATGGTGTTTGAATGTGTTTTGATGGATGAAGAGGAGAGAAGTGTATGAGGACTTACACCTTCTTTGAGCAGATGGAGATGTAGAGAGTTTATGTAAACGCGCTGCTACGGGACCATACATATGGTGAGTAGTCGTAGAATGGGACTTCCGGTACTGATACACCCGATGCTGAGTCGAGCGGAGCATGGTGTATCATATGCGTTGGGGTACAAGGGCTTTCTTGAGACCTACTTCAAAATCCGACTTCGTGATGAAACAACGTGATTCAAAAAACTGAAATCGATGGAAGGAAAGACTTCATGGGTGCCTCCCATCTAGTACGACACATATCCATGTTCAAAGTCTGGCTCGAGGTTCCGAGTCTTGGAGTAGGTTGATTGGACTCAAAGGCTGGCATTGTAAGACGATTACTGTAATCCACAGTTGTTGATTCCAATGAATGAAGATAGATGCAACTGCAGTGAGAGAGAACACTCTCATGTGATGCATTCACCTCTTACTCCGCCACGTATGGTATAGCCGTTATGATCCATGACAGACTGAATGCAGAGCAGTAACAGTTTCATCAGTGTGAGATCCTCCTTGGAGTGCAACAATCTAAACCTATGACGGTCGTCTCGACACCGATACTGATCTGATCTCACCATATGTCAGGACTCAGCAAGAGTCAGACATGCCATGGCTCCATGATAGGCCTTTCCTGCCATGCTATAGCTGATCCAGCGAGTATTCTTCTTGATCATAGATAGAAGTTGAGAGTACTCACATACTATGATACAGACAAGACTTGACGAAGGACAAAAGCACTCAATCAGAGCAGAACATATGACATGCTATTATGACAGGTGCAATCTTCAATGAGACGCTTTTGCAGAGCTAGGAGTCTATGTCTGGGCACCTCTAAGATACAAGTCTTCCGTTTCACGATCGCAATGTCTTCAGCCGAGGTCGAGGATACGCACGAATGCCAGATCCCCCCCAAAGCAGCCATGATCCTTCTCGTTCACATAGCGAACAGAATCAAGAACGATACCATCAAAGCAAACAGTCCAGTGGCCTCAGCGAACGCGAATCCCAAGATCGCATATCCGAACAACTGTCCCGTAAGTGATGGGTTCCGAGCAACACCATTGATCAAAGCCCCAAAGACCGTGCCAATGCCTGTACCGGCACCGATGAGTCCCGCAGCAGCAGCTCCCGCTCCGATAAGCTTGCCGGCACCGAGGATGGCGGCTCCAATTGTGATGGTTTCGGTGGCGACGCCGCGAGATTGGTTGCGTGCGATGACGGAGACGGCGTTGCGAAGCATGGCGCTGTTGTTGTTCATGAGGAGGCCGGAGTTGCGTGTGGCGGGCTGGAATCGAGTGATTGAACTTGTGGGACCTGATTGAGGGAAGGGGGTTAGCTTTTGAGGGGTCCTGTGTTGATTTGCAGCGGAAGGTGGAGAGCTGTGCACGTACCAGTTGCCAGGGCACGACGACCCATTGGGTTGGCTTGTCGCAATGCTGAGGCGCCATTGAGACGCGCAGAGCGGACGGCGAGCTGGGCGATGGAGTTCATGATGAATTGGTGATGAAATTGATGGTGGGATTGATGGTGGAGAGTGGAGATTTGGATGTTGAATTGAAGTTGTTGATAGCTTGGGTTTCTCCTGAGAGTGTGGAGGTGGAGTGTGGAGGTGTCAACTGCGGGCGCTAGTTGCCTTATCGGTCTTTCGTTTTGGCCTGAGGCATTAACGCACTAGCGCCAGTGGTACGTGCCGTTCCCTCCCCAGACCCCAGAGTTGAATACCTTCGATTCTCCACTTTATATCTCTTGATCCAGTGCGAATACTACTGAACAACTGAACAAGAGCAGAAATGGCTGTACCCAACGACCCTCCTTTTCGAAGTTGATTAGATAGTAGATGGATCTACCATTGACATTACCTGCACGAGTTTCAGCTGTTCCACACTTACGGCCACTTTCTCGTTGAAGGCCCTTCGATCCCTCTTCTTCTCATAGGGTTTAGGTGAAGCTGCAGGAAGGACTGGAAAGCCGCGACTTGATGTGAGGTGGGTGTAGATGGAGTCGAAGTCATCCGTTGGGAGAGACATCATGACTCACTTCGATTTGGACAGATCTTAGTGTACCTAATGATGAGGCGAAAAGATTGTGAGAACGACCGATAAGAGGGGGGAGAATGGCTTATATCCAACGTCGTCAACAGGTTTTGCAGTTTCACCTGATGACTTTGCTCTCAACTTGACATCGCTGCTCTCAATGGACGATCCGAATGCAATAATGAGGTGCTGAATAGTGTATTCCTTAGCGCAAGATGAACAATTAGCTAGTTCGTCCCTTGTTGCCCAGCCAACGTGCCAAAAGCTTTTAGCGAGACCACAGATTCTATTCTTGGACTAACGAAGCCCGCAAGCTGTACATATGACTCGGATAGCGAAAAGGTCTTGTCCCCTGACGATGATATCTTAATAGTGTGGCGCAATGTCATTGACCAGTAATCGATGCAGACATTGCTAGTGTGGCGGTGAGGTCCTGGGCTTGCTCAATGTGTTTTCTGGGACCGTTACTGGCTCGATATTATTCAAGTTCTATGATTCGGCTGTGGCTCATGATGCTGGGCAACTCATCCCAGCAGTGAGATTGAATGATCTGTGAGTTAAGGTGTCTTCGTGCCACCGCACCGTACAGGTCTCGAAGGGGCGACCGATTGCATCCGGGAACAGTGCTACCATATCCTTAATGCTTTCCCCAGTTATGTTGATATATGGTACTTTGTAATATTGAGACTTTGGTGACGCAGGTGAGAGTGTACGAAACGATCTTAGACAGGTCTACAAAAAGCTGTACATACAGATGATTCCAGCGAGAAAATTACGATCCCACCAAAACCTCCCCTGATAACGCTCTTAGAATCGTCCACTTTCCTGCAACTTTGACCTTGAGCATAACCCCCGGAGCAAGGTCACCAT
>Ga0115846_101246_pt1 | contig 11385 bp, 13 predicted proteins | sample InSIn5gowninarea_2_FD_83860 | JGI IMG/M metagenome (GOLD analysis project Ga0115846, IMG submission 83860)
AAAGTATCGATGCATGTTGGTCATCCCGCCATCCAACCAGTATTAGACACCAAGCATTCAGCCGGAAGCCCGCTCCTAGTTTCCAACAATTTGCCCATCATAAGCTTCTAAACGTGCGACTTGGCGGGGGTGCGGATTGCCGATCACTAAGAAACCAGATCCGGGGGGGGGAGAGTGGAATGATGTTGGGGTGCAGTAGTGGGAGGGGCGGGGATTTATGTTGAATTTCCGCCAATAGGCAGCGTGCACAATGAGAGCCTGGACGGCTCACCACTCAAAAGATGCAGCAAACATGACTGCGGTTCTAATACTAAAGGTTGGATCCCTATGTTGCATAACGAGTGTTGTCCCGCGGAACTGCATGACCCCCTCACAAACTAGCGCTATGCTGCCCTTACTACTATCCCAGTTTCGAGACTTTCCAATCACCGCTCAGCACATCCATGCCTTTGACTTCACCGTTGACGTCGACCTCTAAGATACCCTTGTGCTCGCCCTTGGTATCCACCAACACTGTTTTGTCACCTGATTTTACGCCGTAGAGTACAATCTCGCCGCCAGAGGCGAGCCAGTCGTATCCGAAGCCACCCTCGCCTTGAGTTTGTCCGAGAACCAACACAGTACCTTCACGAACGAACAATGGCAACTGGAGAAATCCATACTTCGCCCTGACCCATCGGCCACCTTGTTCTTCTCTGCCATCCCAAAAGCTGAACCAGCGACCAGGTGGAAGATAGAACTCAGCGGTACCATCTTCTTCAAAGACCGGGGCAGCCAGGATCTGACTACCGACCATGAATTGGCGATCCAAGTACCAGGATGTGGGGTCATCTGGGAATTCCAGAGCCACCGCACGAACACTAGTCGGCCAACCGTTTGCGACGCTCTCTTCAGCCTGAGCGTAAAGATACGGCATCAAACTGCGCTTGAGTTGTACCCAATGTCGCAGCACATCAGTACAACTCTCAGGCTCTGTAGAAGAGTCGTCGACCAACCATGGCACGCGGTACGAGCTTGAGCCGTGAAGTCGGCTGTGAGAGTTGAGTAGGCCAAATGCAACCCAACGCTTGTAGATCCAAGGGGGTGGCTTGCCCTCGAATCCTCCAATGTCGCTTGTCCAAAATGCAAATGATGCAAGTCCCAGACTCAGACCCCCGCGTACTGACTCGGATAACGCAGCAGGGGTAGACTCGCAGTCACCTCCCCAGTGAAGTGGGAATCGCTGGGAGCCAGCACATGCTGTGCGCGCAAAAAGGATAGCTTCGTGCTTTCCGTATCGCCTCTGGACTGCTTCGTAGACTATCTTGTTGTAGATGAAGGCGTAATAGTTGTGCATGCGGTTCGGGTCCACAGTCTTGTCGTGCCACTGGACGTCCTTGGTAGGAATACGCTCGCCAAAGTCGGTCTTGATGGAGTCGACCCCGACCTCGAAAAGCTTCTCCATGCAGTCCCTGAACCAGTCGCATGCTTCGGGGTTCGTGAAGTCGACAATACCCATGCCTGTCTGCCAGAGATCCCACTGCCATATATCGCCGTTTAGAAGCTTATGATGGGCAAATTGTTGGAAACTAGGAGCGGGCTTCCGGCTGAATGCTTGGTGTCTAATACTGGTTGGATGGCGGGATGACCAACATGCATCGATACTTTGCGTCTCGGGGCAATTTGTACCTTGGCCAACAGCTTCTTTAAAAGCCGCGGAATACCAACAGTATCGAGTTATCCCTTCTTCTTTCTCACACTGATTCGAAGACCAGCGTAAAAAAATGGGGCTCTTTTTCAACTTGGCCCTTGCCATTTTTGCTGGCACGGGCAGTTTTCTCTTCGGATACGATTCGGGAGTGATGACTATTGTTATTCAATCTCAAAACTTTCTTGATTTCTTCAGGACAGATGTGTCATCGCCGATTATAGGTGCTGTCAATGCTACGTTTTCGGGCGGAGCCTTTTTCGGCTCGTTGATGTAAGGGTCGAGCTTCTGTGGAAGAGGCGAGTTATATTGACAATTGGCAGGGGTGGGTTTACTATGGACAGCTTGGGTCGGAGAAAGACCATTATGATTGCTGCTTCTATTAATCTTGTTGGTGCAATTCTTCAATGCGCCGCACAAAACCTCGCCATGATATTGGTTGGGAGGATCATGGCCGGATGGGCGGTTGGTCTGCTGTCCATGTCAGTGCCCATTTACCAGACGGAATGCGCTCATCCGAAGACACGAGGTCCGTACCAACAAGAAAACGCTGAGTTGTTCAAAACTAAACCGGATAGGTCTCATCACTGGAGTTACTCAGCAGATGATTGGAGTAGGGTTTATTGTCTCGACCTGGGTAGGATATGGCTCTTCGAAGGTGCCAGTTACGAATTCCTTCTCTTGGCGTTTCCCACTTGCATTCCAATGCGTCCCATGCATAATTCTCATTGCTGGCATACTGTTCTTCCCGGAGTCCCCGAGATACCTCGTCGAAACAGACCGAGCGGATGAAGCGCTGAGAGTACTTCGGAAGCTGCACTATGATGGAACCAATGATGACTGGGTCCAAGCCGAGTTCAATGAGATCAAGATAACCAGCGATGCGGAGCGAGCAATCTCCGCACCAGGATGGAGAATCATGTTTACAGTACCTGCGTGGCGCACGAGATTGATGCATGCTACGCTTGTGCAATTCTTTGGGCAGATGACTGGGTACGTTCTTTCCAAAAAAACTTGCTCTTTGCTCTGATCTGACAATGCCGCAAGTATCAATGTCATCGGCTACTATAACACTATCCTTTACAAAAATCTAGGCATCACTGGCGATAAGAATCTCCTTGTAACGGCATTCTACAACCTCGTCGGCCCTATTTGCAACCTTTTCTTCATCATCTTCCTCCTCGACCGCGTCGGACGTAAGAAGCCTCTGCTCTTTGGCACCATCGGTATCTCTATTGCGCTCATCTGTGAGGCCATTATCGGATCCCAAGTCGAAGGAGCCACAGGATCGCGGAGAGACTCACTATCTGGTGCTGGCATATTTTTCTTGTTCCTCGTCTCATGTATTTTCAGCGTATCATTCGGCCCCATCTCTTGGGTTTATGCTTCCGAAATCATGCCGCTGAGTATACGCGGACGCGGTTCGGCGTTTTCGACTGCAGTCGGTAACTGGCTGGTGGGTACAGTCTGGAACCAGGTCTCCCCCATTGGTTTGGACAAGATTACCTATAGATTCTACTTCATTTTCGTGGCCTTTAACATTTGCGTTACACTACCAACAATTTGGTTCGTCTTCAAGGTACGTATGCATTAAAGTGAGAGATAGGATCAGATTGCTAATTGGTGTCGCAGGAGACTAAGCAGCTTACGCTGGAGGAGATTGACTTGCTCTTTGGCGATGAGGATATGGGTACTCTGGCTGGCGGCTTGGACGATAAGCAAAAGCAAATCGAATTGGAACGCATTGCAAGTGCGAAAAAGCAGTTGGCTGGCTCCAGGGTCACTGCTGTACACTAGATGGATGTTGCGAGTGAAATGGCCCTCGGCTGATAGGCGATACTGCGGGAGAGGCTCGCTTCGGTACCGCAGTTGCACCTCTCATCAACCCGTCTTTGGCAATGAACTTAAACAGGGTTATACATATCCTTGGACAGTGAAAGAAAGCTGCTCCTTGAACCATAGTTCACATGATAAATTGGGGGGCTGATTATTGTATCACGTACTTGGCTAATATATGAACCTGCCTCGCTTGAGATCCGACACATCACTTCAGGTCTACATCCTTGGGGACAAAAACAAAGCCGATACATAACAAAAAAACCCCAAAATGAAAAAAATGTATCCCTATATCCAAGTGGAAGGTCTCCGTGATACTTTCCGATCCACAATGACTAGGCCAGGCAGCTTACTAGAGAAGAAAATTTCAGAAGGCTCACTCGAAACATTTTTGTAGTCCCAGAATTCTATCCAAATGCTGAAGCCGCGGAACCCGCTAACAAGATTGAAATAGTTAGAAATGCAACCAGCGTGAGTCGCCTTTGCTCCGGCTTCCAGCAGAGGTGCGCTCGGTGGTCTGGGAGTTTGTCTTTGGGGGCTATCAAATATATGTATACCCGCGAGAGATGTTGATATCAATTGTACATGGGATACCAACCACCATTAACTCCGGAGTTCTGCTTGAATTTCGGAGCGGGGACAAGATGACTCTGGATCAAAAAACAAGACACCAACCCACCTTGAAGCTGATGACTGTGTGCCGCCAGATGTACATGGGAGCAGTTTTGCTTCCATTTAAACTCAACATGTGGCACATAGATTCTAGCTGCCTCAGAGATTTTATTTCTAGTCAAGAAGACTAACCACCCGGTAAGACCAAGAGGGCTAATAACATCGGTTGTCTCCTACTCTACAGTCAGTTCTACCATCAGCGACAAGGACGTTTTCCCGAACCTGACGACAGTGTTTTTGCGTTACGCATACCGTGACTGGTGGTTTTTCAGTGATTGCATAGATGGAGATTATAGGGATTTCATATGTTAAAGTGGGCGATATCACGAAGAGGTATGGTTCACGTTCACAAGGAAGAGACGGGGTAGTTTGTGGGAATGCCGTGGCGAAAGTGTACAAATTATCCAAGTGCTTTTTCAAGTGGGTGAATTCGGAACCACAGCACATCGTGGATGGTACAGATGAGCGAAAACTGTTATTCAAGAGCCTTGTCGGCAAATATGATTCGCTAGGGACCAATACAAAAACCAGAGGACCGCTTCGGCTTCTGAGTCATCATTGCTCGCTCGCGCTACTCGAATTTAGACACTCTTTGAGACCACTCGATTCACTTACTACAACACTCTTCCTGGACTATTACGGCTATCTGCGTGTGTATTCTATGAGTACATGCGGAATACACCTGGCTATCGCTGCTAGGCCGCGGAACAACCCATGATTCGCACACCAGCAGGTATAGGGATATCGGTGGTCCAATAACACGGCGAAGGAGTTCCAAACGATCGAGAGTATTATTTCTGTTTTGTTTCTTTCATCTCTTGGTTCGGAGTGCTTCTGAAGGGTTTTTATGATTGAAAGGAGAATGCAGGTATGTGGCGAGAGTGGAGAGAGATGGTAGCTGAAGGGTAAGCTAGGGCAGTCTTTTGGATTAATGTTATGTACCATAGCTTCCACTTTGTTAAACAAGACAAAACGTTGGGTATTTTTGTGATTCCTCCTCTTCCTAAGAGCCTTGACACCAACCTGCTTCAAGGAACAATTCGTGCACTGCCCACTTGGTATTCGTTCATGACGCGTTTTCTCTGCCTTCATTCGGGGTGTAACATAGCAGGAGTTTATGTAGAAAAAAAAGGTGATGGAGACTGGCGGATAAAAAATACAAATATATAGTGAGTGGCATATATGATTCACACAAAGTCTACAGATCAAGAGGACACTAGAAGCAAAAAAAATCCAAAAAAAGAAGATAGAGTAGCTGAAGCACGTTTCTAGATACAGTTAGTATTTGAATTCGAATGACTCATCGTGAGTAGGTATTGCTTACCGATCGTGCGTCCTCCGGGTTATGAGCCCGGCGCGCTTCCGCTGCGCCATTCAGCTTTTGGACTACCAATTGAGCATGAAGAGTATCTTAAATTACATACAATATTAATCAAGAAGAGAGCGAGTTAGTGAATTGGAGCACTGTCGACCAATCTTGAGACACATATTTCGATTCAGTGACTGGACCGCGGTGTGGGGGTGCGAACGCATTTTTACCGCTTGTTAGTGCGGCGGATGTCGGACAGTTGCGGCCATATGGGGATAGTGGGACGATTTTGGTTTGCCATGGTAAGCCAAACATGAGAGCATCAATGTACTTGTTAGCGAATGAGAGAGGATGCCGTTATATTTGAATGGAAATAATGCTTTTGTTCAATACTGGAATGCAGAGTCGGGTCTAGGGGAGAAGGAATGCCCAACTATGCGTCAAGACTTTGCGTACATGATGTCTGAAAATGAATATTCTTCTGCTTGAGCTTCAAACTGATTGTTTTACAAGGCAAAGAATGACAAGGGCGATTCTCGACGTTGCTAGTTGGTGTTGATGTTGGCGGGATGCATACGATAGGCGGGGGTTCTAACGTAAGATGAGTCCAGAAGCGGTTAGCGTCAGAACGCGCCTCTACGCGACGCGTCGGTAGCGCTTTAGAATGCCTCCCCATGCCAGACAGTGAATTGACATTGCCTACACGGACCGATGAGTAGTTATTCACCAGGCATTCCCTCCTCGTTCGATCCTGCCCTACTCAACTCGGAACTCGAATTCGTCCACGGTGCGCCTGCCACCCCTTCATATTCCGACGATATCGACGCAATTCAGCAGTGCATCGCTGAAGACATTGATAAGAAGACCCGCGCAGGAGTCGTCATACAACACCGTGCCTGGAGAGTTGCAGACGTGTTTCGAAGCGAGGGTGAAGGAATAGTTGGTACTGCTGGCGTTAACCCGCACTGCAACCAGTACTAATCCTCCCAGAAACACCCGCAAAGCGCCGCAATCATTTGCCAATCAAGCGCTGTCCTACTGACACAGCAACTGGAGGCCTGTCGTTTCCTTCTTCACCTCCAGCCTTCGCCATGCCGCTCATATCATCCCCTATCGCATATCCGCCCAGCTCATCAATGCCACAACCGCCGTCGCCAAAGAAGAGAAAGCGCCCAGAAGACGCTCGCGAGCCGTTGCAGGATGTACCAAGCAATAACACCACCCGCAAGATTGGCGGTTTTCTTGACGACTCAGACGATGAAGAGGACATTGCAGCGCTCCAGGAGCACACTTTGAAGAGGAGGGCAGTGAGTAGTATTAAAGATCTACCAGAAGTTCCAGAAGGATTTGCCGACTACACACCACCGGCAAGCCAGGATGAATTGGCTGATCCCGAATCGATACCAGTCGAGGAGCTCGACAACTACAGCTTCAAGTCGCAGTCACAATCGCCCGTCAAGCGACCGCATACGTCACACGAACCTACTTCAGCACAACCTATGCGTGGCATGGTGGCTCGCAACGCAGCTGGAAAAGTAATATATATACCGAAAAAGGCAAAGCGCCAAGTCGAATCATATGAAGAAATCATTGCTGCACGCTCAGAGCCTGTTCAGGGAAAAGCGAGGACCAGCTACTATGGACTCAACATTCACCAATTGATGGATGAGGCCAAGACGCTGGATCAAGAGAAGGCACTAAGCAATTCAATGAAGAACCTCGAGTTACCACAACAGGCCGTCGAACAACCCGTTAGCAAAAGTGGCAAGAGCAGCCGTACGCTTATGTGGACTGAGAAGTACAGGGCAAAGAAGTTCACAGATCTGGTGGGAGACGAAAGAACACATCGATCCGTACTGCGATGGCTAAAGGCTTGGGATCCTATTGTCTTTCCAGGATCTGTCAAGGCAAAGCCGAAGAAGGCAAAGAATGGGTTTGAGGAGGACGAGCAAAGGCACCGTAAAATCCTACTATTGACTGGCCCCCCTGGACTTGGAAAAACTACCCTTGCACATGTTTGTGCGCGGCAAGCAGGCTATGAGGTTCAAGAGATTAACGCATCCGATGAGCGTAGTGGAAATGTTGTCAAAGGCCGTATTCGAGATATGGTAGGAACTGAGAACGTCCGCGGTATCAACACCAGCACAGCAGATGGTAAAGTTCGTAAAGCCGGTAAGCCGGTGTGTGTTGTGGTTGATGAGGTAGATGGTGTAGTGGGAAGTGGCGGCTCTGGCGAGGGTGGCTTCATCAAGGCCCTCATCGACTTGATCAATCTGGACGAGAAAAATTCAAAAGCACTTGGGCAGGGACAGTCAAATACCGGAATCAAGAAGAAGGGAGACAAGTTTCGACTATTACGGCCACTTATACTGATCTGCAATGATCTCTATCACCCTTCGCTACGGCCACTACGACAGTCGTCGCTGGCTGAGATAGTGCACATCCGCAAACCTGGCCTCAACATGGTTGTTTCGCGCATGCAGGACATATTCACCAAGGAAGGCATTCAATGTGATTCTGACGGCGTTCGTCGGCTGTGCGAGGCTACTTGGGGAGTGAGCACAAAGAAAGAGGGTGGAACGGGTAGTGGCACAGGCGAAGGTGACATCCGTGGCATTATGGTAGTCAGCGAGTGGATAGCAGGGCGACTACGAGCTACACATGGTTACAAGTCCAAGGACCCGCCACATCTGTCACGGAAATGGATAGAAGACAATCTCATCAATGACTTGAGACATGGTGGAGGAGCTACTCGCAGTCTGGGGCGAGGTGGTGCGAAGGATGTAGTCGATCGTGTCTTCCGCGAAGGCGCTGGCTTTCCCAAACAAGCTGAAACTACTGATCCAGCAACGGCATTAGCGAGAGCGAAAAGCGGTGTAATCGGTGTTGCTGAAGCGGCAAAACGGCGCGCCATGGATCGTCTTAGGGAGATGGTCGATACAAGTGGCGATTGCGACCGTGTTGTAACTGGTAAGCTTCCAAAATATTGGATACGTAGACTGTACTGATAGTGGGCAGACTGCTTCACTGCATACCCTGAGAAGCCTTTCCAAGACGACACCTTTCTCAGTAAACCCAACGCAGCCTACGAATGGTTACATTTCCACGACACCATCAACGCAGCTGTGCATGGCTCACAGGAATGGGAACTTGCACCCTACCTTTCCAACTCCGTATTAGCATTCCACGACCTATTTGCCTCACCCATTCGGTCAACTACGAATCCCGCAACAGATCCGGACGCGCAACCAACCCCCTTTTCCGGTCCTGGCGCAAGTTTCGCTGCTATGGAGCAGACTAAAGCTAGCCGGGCTCAGTTGATGGCGCTGCAAACAACTCTAAGCTTATCTCTAACTCGCATGTTTCGAAGTCCAGAAGAGATGGCCATGGAACTGATACCCTATGTCTTACGCATGTTATCACCAGACGTCAAACCTGTTCTCGTCAATACCGGTGCTGCAGGATCAAAATCGTTCGCCACAGCCTCAGTACGCAAAGCTTCAGAGAAAGAGTTGGTAAAGAAGGCTGTCGAAGCCATGGTTGCAACTGGAGTTCGCTTTGAGAAGTCCAGAATCGAAACAGAAGAAGTGCCGCACAGGAGTGGAGGCTTCATTTGGCGCATGGAGCCCGCCCTCGACGTCCTAGCCACCTTTGAGACTCTCGCCAGCAAGAAAGACGAAAAAGCACGCTACGCTGTTCGCAGCGTCCTGGAGCAAGAATGGAGGAAAGAATCTGCGCTTCGGGAACAGGCCAATCGGAAGCGCCGCGGAGGTCAAGATGAGTTTGATGATGACGCAGAGGCAGGAAAGAAGGAGGAGATGACTACCGAAGAGAAGATTGCTGCAGTAAATAGGAAGGCTGTCAAGCGTGACTTCTTCGGACGAGTGATACAAGAGACAGATGCGAGCAAGAAGGAGACGAAGAGGCGGCAGGATCTTGGGGAGATGCACGGAGATGCGGGAAGGATATGGGTATCGTTTCATGAAGGTTTCTCGAACGCAGTCAGAAAACCCGTTACCATTGACGATATTATGCGGGACCTGTAAGCTTCGGGCCCGTGTTTTGATTTTCCCATTATGTTAGGGATTACGAATTTTGTACATTATTCTCTCTGGATCGCTTGCATTGATATCATGTACGCCATTGTATCACGAGGTTTGCTCGGCTCTCCGCACCTGCCCTATATGGTAATTTTTTCGTTGCTTATAACTAAAGCAGGGAGAATTGGTAATGCAGTAGTACATTATTGAGCAAAGGGCTAGCCAACTCCAAGGGTGCCTCCCCACTTTTACGCCCCGTCTTACGTCCGTACAGGCGACCTGACCGTGACACCGCCTTGAACGTAGCCGTCATACATTGGTAGCCTGGGGATTTAAACATTATAATGCCATTTCTTGGCAGTGATGTGTGGATATAATTTGCGCTCCAACGCCCTTGTCTCTAATTCTAGCCGTTGTACTGTATACAGCCCACTGTTCGTGGGCAAAGAGCCCTGCACCAATCCCACGATGGCCCCACTCTCACTCTACTGGGATTTCTACTCGTCCTACCTCAAGTGCTCCCTCAACCTCGCCCTCGCCCGACTCTACACACCCCAGAACCCTCCCCGGCGCGACCTCACGGGCCAAACCGCAATTGTAACTGGAGCAAACAGCGGCATTGGACTATGTATCGCCCTCCGCCTAGCCCAACAAGGCGCAACTGTCTACCTCGCCTGCCGAAACCAAGCAAAAGGCGATGAAGCCGTCGCCTACATCAAATCGCAACTGGGCTCTTCCGGCAAGTCCACAAACGTCTTCTGCTGGACCCTCGACGTAAGCGACATGTCCAGCGTCCGCGCCTTCTGCTCCCGCTGGCGCACCCAAGGCACCCCAATCGACATGCTCGTGCACAACGCGGGTATCCCCGACGTCACCTCCTCCCAACGCCGCTACAACGAAAAAGGCCTCGATATCATCTACGTCACCAACCTCCTCGGCTCCTTCCTCATGACATCCTTACTCGAACCCTTGCTCACTCCCGCCTCGCGAACCGTCTTTACCAGCAGCGTGAGCTCCTACCTCGCCAAAGACACCGTCTTACTGCCGCGCCCCCCGCGGCCAGATCACTCCAAGAGCAATTTCTTAGTGCGCACCTGGCACCGTGCCCGCGCTGCCCTGGGTCTGCGTGATAGCGCGGCGTTGGTATATGGCCAGACAAAGGCGCATCAAGTTCTCCTTGCTTCACTCTTGCAAAACCACTTCGACGCTTCCTACCCGGGCAACAAAAGGACTGTCCACGCCTTCTCGCCCGGATTCACGCAAAGTCCCATTTTTACCAAATACGACATGACTTGGCGGACGCTGCTGTACGATCCCGCGTTTTCTTTCTTATATTATACTGAGACGGTTGTGGCGACGGAGACGGATGAAGGGGCGAAGACGGGGGCGTGGCTTGCGACTTGTGGGGGGGAGGAAGGGATTGAGGGGGGCAAGTATTGGGAGAAGATGGAGAGCGAGGTAAGTGTGATTGATTATTGGAGGAGGAGGATGGGAGAGGAGAGGTTTAAGGGGGTTGCGAGAGGGATTTGGAAGGTGTGGGAGGAGGATGCGGGGTGTGAGTGGGATATCAAGTTTTAAAATCGTGTAATTAAGCAAAGATGTTGACATGAGAATTTGAAAAGATATATACGTAAAAAAAGGGGGGTCTTTACATTCGTCAGTATCCTAGCGTATACGTTTGCTTCCTTTCCCCTCCTTCCTTTATCCAACAAAATCTACAGGCTACCAATGTATGACGGCTACGTTCAAGGCGGTGTCACGGTCAGGTCGCCTGTACGGACGTAAGACGGGGCGTAAAAGTGGGGAGGCACCCTTGGAGTTGGCTAGCCCTTTGCTCAATA
>Ga0115846_101247_pt1 | contig 11365 bp, 1 predicted proteins | sample InSIn5gowninarea_2_FD_83860 | JGI IMG/M metagenome (GOLD analysis project Ga0115846, IMG submission 83860)
CCGGTATGATTCTGGATCCCGGAACCTCTCTTCTCCCGACTCTCTTGGAGGGAATGCCGACAATGATGCATCATGACAAGGAAGCCCACCGCTTGAAAGCCAAAGTAGCCAAAGCTTTACGCGAATGTCGACGAAACCTGAAAGGGCAAAAGCCAGGAAGAGAAGGAAAACGTAGAATCACTTACTAGCGAATATGATCTTACTAAAGAGCCTAACAGCCGACTAAGGGAACCCGTGAAGCGTACGGGCGAGGGAATGGTGGTGGTATCTGCCGCGCCAGCAATGACTGCACTCATAATGCCGCCGAACGTGTTAAGAGACACAAGAAGACAGCCAACTGGCTACTGAGACCGCAAGGGTTGAGTATCACTCCCTCAACTCCCGCCATCTCGGTAGTCGTGAAAACACCAGTGGATTCGCTAACATACTTAGCTCCGATCTCGCTCCATGGGATGTTGGTAGGGCTCAAACATTCCGGAGCGAGTGAGGGATTAGACCGGTTCAAGCTGATGTATTTGTCAGTTTGCAATTTAAAAGAAATTTTCAAAAGCCCCAACCCGAACTAGCCACTGATAATTGATGGGAACATCGGAGAGAGTCAAAACAGTTACTTCAGTAGATCGAAGGGACAAGCCTTGTCTGGTGCAAAATCGATGAAGCGGCATCTCTTCGAAATCTTAATCATATTGAGTAATTCAAGCAAAAGAACCCGGGGAACAATCTGTTTTTATCTTTTATCGTAAGACGAGTCTGCTTAATAAGTCGCCAAGTTGCTAACTCGGAATATTAAAAGAACCCATCTTATTAGTATATTGGTAGCAGCGGCTCGCTCGTTGTCCCTAAGTATCTAACTTACTAAAATCCTTACGGTGGTCTCAGGCATCCTCAGCTACAATCCCACCGCCAGTACTACTTCCCCTTCCCTTCCCTCCGCCCTCCGTACCTCTCTTTGCCCTACTAATCCCTCTACTTCTCTGACTACCCTCACCTCTTGGCCTTAGCTTCTCTATCAGCGGCTTCCTCTCTTTAACTTTAAGCAAATACACTTTCACTTTCTTCCTCCCACTAGAATTTCTGCCTTAGAAGCAGCTTATGGCTCCGTTAATGTATCACTACTCTTATGCCTAGACTGCTTCTGTTAATTTGCTAATGTCGTTAAGATTACACTTTCTATAATATAGAGAAGTAGGAGAAGGAGGTGATACTAATATCGGAGCGACTAAATGAGATGTTACTCTGGGACGAAGTGTAACTTGGTTAGGACGTGAATAGTAGGCTGAGAAGGGTTTGTCAGAATACAGGCCAACAAGGTTGATATATTTACTAATTTAGACTGTATATCACACTAAAGTAGACTGTTGTTTACACCAATTTAAGCGTATATTTAGTATGTGCGATATGTCTTATTATAACTACAGATAAAGAGGAATTGTCCTTCCTACATAAATTTGCCCTGAGGTACAAACTCTGTACACTAGTTTAGTCTCGCGATTATATGACTAGTATAAGGGCTATTTTCTCTGACACTCCCCCTAATTACTAGATCTAAATTTAGTGTATTCCCTATATAAAATCGATCTCTCCTTTAATGATACGTCATCTTGATATGTAGTTGTCGTCGTCGCCTTATCGACGTCTTTATCGTCGATTCCTTAGTGTTTTAAGACGCACTAGTGCCTTCTTAAGCACCTCTTATTCGCCCTTCTTATTTTACTATTCTAAGCTTCTCCTTTAACCTCTTATATTAATTAATAGAGAGTTGTTTAGTTAAAAGGTCCGCTATTTACTTATCTTCAGGAATATACGTAGCTTAAAGACGTCTTTAATTAATCATATCGTTACGTATATAAAACGTCCTTATTTCGATGTGTTTAGTCTTATTATAGAATTTATAATTAAATATTAAGTTAAGCGTTAACGAGTTATTAATATATAAAGTAAGTGTTGTTCTTACTTCTCTTAAATCCTTTAATACCTTTTTTAGTTAGGCCGCTTCTTTTACAGCTTTATTTACGGCTATTAATTCGGCCTTTATTATACTTTAAGAGGTAGACTTTTATTATTAAGAGACTTATAATACTACTCTTTCTACTTAAAAGACAGCTTAACTTTATATAGACTTTCTGTCTTATTTAGTTCTTTATATAGCATTTAAGTATAGCTCTTAAAGACACTCTTCTATAGTTATTAGTCTGTAAAGAATACCTTTTATTATAGTTCTTTATAAATATTAAAGTAATTACTTTATAAGTTAAAGGTAATAATTCTAAAGGTTTTATATAAACCTAATAAGTTGTCTTACTACGTAGTAGATGTCTAGACGAGTACTTTTAATAAGGTATAAAGTGCTACTAATTATTTAGTAATATAAAGTCGTCTTTAAGAGAAGTAGTTAAGTTTCGTCTTTATTTTTAGTCTTAAGAACTATAACTATAAGAATAAAGAGTTAGATAGAGTTAGCTCTTTAGAGTTTATATTATAGTAGTAAATAAGTAGTACTACTATCTGTTACACATATACAGTAAGACTTAATTATATTGTGTGTATGTAGTGAGTTGTTATTTAAAGTAAGTAGTTAAGTTACGGAATAAGTACAAGAAGTAAGCTAATTACTAAGAATAGCTAGTAGTTCTAGTAAATAGTAAAGAACGCCAGGAATAAGTAAAGAATAGCGATAATATAAGGGTATTTATAACAGTATGCCACTTTTAAAAAGAGAATGCTATTACTTTAATAAGCATATAACATATTTATAAGAACGGGCTAAAGTGAGTAGTAAGTACTAGTAATAGTGTAAACACTAAAGAACTAACTATAACGTTTTAATCTACGTAGTAAGTTAACAGTACGTTCCGAAAAGGATTTATACTTTTCTATAAGATTATAGTAGTTATTAAGCTATTTATCGTAATACTATTAATTATATTTAGAGCTATACTCTTTTTATCTAACGAGGTATTTAATTTACTCTTTTAAAGTAATTTACTTATTAAGAATCCGTGAAACTTTATAGGACTTACTATAATTTGTGTTACCTTTAATAAATACTGTATCTAGTAGGTTTAGTTAAAGATAATAGAATGGATTATTACTTAGAGGTACTAGCTTAAAGTAAGTAATAGAGATAACTAGATAGATTCGTTAATAGTTAGATAATTCCAGTCTATATACTAGTCTTCTTACCTTTTATAGGATTTTAAACGGACCTACGTAACACTAGCCGATTTTAGTAGAAGGCTAAGACAGTATATTGTATCTTTTATATAAACGTAGTAGAACGTAGTTACTTAGCTTAAAGAACATAAGTTAATAGCGTCTATTATAGTAATACTTAGCATTTATAACAGTTAAGTTAATTATATTAGTAATATTAATTTAAGTGTAAAAGTCTTAATTCTACTTATAAGGTTTACTAATATTAGTAATGAAATTAAGTGAAAAGCTATAAACGACCTCGTTTAGAGAGTAACTACTCAGTTTAGTAGTGTTATTAAAAGTAGCTTAAATGAATAGTAATAGTTTAAGCCAGTCTACTAAAGATTTAAGTATATTAATTAAGAATCTTAAGGCTATTTTAACGGTTTAATTAGTTCTTTTACTACTTTTATTAGTTTAGAGGTAATATATAATAGAATATATAAGAGAGACGCCGGTTCTGTTAAATAAGGCACACTAAAGCTTACTTAGAAACTTAGAGTCTTTATTAAATAAGATGACTTTTAGGAATCTTTAGTTAGTTAAGTAGAGGCGAGCTAGAAAGGCATCTACTTATTACGTTACAGTCTAGTTAGTTTTACTAGAGATTAGTATAATTCACTTAGAAAACTTATCTGTAATAGACAGAATATAATTAAACTGTATTAATAACGGTAAAGCTAAGATAAAGTCGATTAAAATAGTATAGAAAGGTGTAAAAGGGCTTATAATCAGCTAGAGCGATTTATATAGTTTATAACGCTTTGTTTAATAGAGTGCGTATTCTGAGTAATACTAAACGTAATTACGTAATTATTATAAAAGGTGTTTAATATACTACATTAAAGCATTTTCGTAGGTTTTAGCTTCTTTTAAGTGTATATTTATATGACATGATTTTAGAACGTCTTTAATAGCTGACTTTAGAACGTAAAGCCTATTAATTTTATCTAATATATACTAAATCAAGCTATTTTTAAAGTAAAAGAGAAAGTTAGCTTAGTCGCTTTTAAGTAACGTATAGTTTACTTTTAGTGTCTTAAGTATTTTAACGTAAGTAAGGTCCTTTACATAACTTTAAATAAGCTTCTACTTAAAATTATTAGATATTATAGTTAACGTAGTAGAATAGCTATAAGTACTAATAATGTCTAGCTTAAGATCATTATCTTTAGTATTTAGTACAGGCAGGACTTTAAGTTAAGAGAGACTGTTAAGGACTACATTAGTTTTATTAGGTTTATACTAAATATCTAGATTAAATCGTTAGATATACTTACTTACTAAGACTAATTTAAGATTTAATCTAGTAGATATAAGTAGGCAGTATTATTAAGAAATAACTACACTTAATTTATAGTTAGTGTATATAATTACTTTATGCTTACTTAATTCGACTATATTCCGGCATTTATAGAGGGCCTAAATAAGTCTAGCGACTTTTATCTTAGTAGGCTAGTAACGCTGTTTAGTATCTGTTAATAACTATAAAAAGAAGAAGATTAACTTAAAATCTTTAGATCTCTTAGTATTTAAGTCATTTAATTTATAGTAGTATACTATTACTCTAATTCTATACTTAGAGGCATTAATGTCTATAAATAGTAGACGATTTTAGTCGAAGTGAGTTAAGTACGTAGGTTTACTAAGTAAACGCTGTATTTTAAAGTAAGCGACGTATTCTTTATTAGTGACTTTACAGATTACTATAAAATTAGTATATTTATAACGTTCTTTAACTATTAGTGTTTTACTTTTCGCTTTAAGCAGCTTAGTCTTTTTACGTTAAAAGGGCTTAGATATTCTAGCGTAGTTTAAGACGTATTAACGTAAATATCTAGTAACTCTAAAGTATATTTCTAGAGTACGTAAAGTACATACGAATTCTAGAGAAGTAATAGCTTTAAGTTTGTCTTTTAAAGTAGATACTTTAAGTGAGTTTATATGTTAGCTAAGTAGATAGATTAAAGGAAAACTAATAAAGGATTTAGACGGTTTTATACTAATATTAATTAATTAGAATATACTTAAGACGAAACGTAAGTGATTTATATAGTCCTTTAAGTTCTAAGAGAATATAATAACGTTATTAACGTAAGCATAAGCGAAATACTTAGATTCGTAGAGGATTCGATCTATTTAGCGCTAAACGTAAGTAATACTGTTTTTAAATCTTATAACTAACACGTTAAATAATTCCTGTTTATAGTAAGAGATAACTATAAGCTTATAACAGTCTTTTAGAGTAACTCGCTATTAGTAGAAAAACGAGGCGTAGTTAATCACCGTAATATATAGACATCTTTACACAGTAGTAATAATATTAGACTATAATAGTAAAGGGTAGACATCTAAAAGAATTAATTAATTTAAGCTACGTACGTTAATTACTATACGACCTTTATGCTAACTATCTAGTAAGTTACGCTAAACTATAAAGACTAAGTAGGAAAAAGAGGTCTCGTATTTTGTTTAGTTTAACTAATCTTACTAATATAGTTCGTTAAAGGTTTTATTAACTACCTCGTAGTCTTTAGTACTTAATAAGTATATCTTTACTGTATTCTTCAGATTAATAAGGGATTTCTAGTTAGAGCGTAATAGTACACGTATTTATTCTGACTTAAAGATGTTAATAAAACTACTAGTATTATACTAAACTGTAAGAAAGCTATTAATAACTATAGCTAAAGTGTTAAACTTATAGTTATTACTATAAACTGTGACTTTATTTAGCAGTTTATATTTAATGTACATAGTATTATCGTTCTTATTATTATAGACTAATATTATTAAGTAATTAAAGGAATTAAGCGTATTTACTTAGAGTATAACAGTTATATCCGTTATATTTAAAGGTACGTAGTTATTACTAAAAGTAAAAGCTAATTAGACGGCGACGACTACTATTAATACTATAGTAATTTTAGAAAGCTATAATTCTTAAACGATTTACTTTAGTAGTTAATATGTAAGTAAGTCTAATTCGTTAAGAGCTACATTAAAAGTAGAGGCGTTTATGCCGTAATATGTAGACATTAGTTTAAACGTACTAATTTAAGCGTTTCTTAAGACAGATACTAAGAAGTTATTATTATTTCGTACTGTAACGCTTTTAAATAAAGCGTTAATAATAAGTGTATAAGTATAAAGATAATTTATTACTTTAAGTTTATAGAAGTAATTACTGTTAAGTAAAACGTTATAGACAGGTAAGATTCCTTAAGAATGAAAGGGAATTATAATAGATGATTTAGTGTATGTAACATGTACTTAAAAATAGCTAGTTTTAACAGTAATACTAACGTTTACACTATAAGAACTAATTAAAAGCAGAGGTCTTAGTTTAGAAAGTAAGAGATTACACTTCTTAAAGAGTAGTACGTTAGTACTAATTAGTATATTAGTATTAAAGTTATTAATAATATAAAACTTATAAGTAATAATAGCTTTAGTAAAGGAATCACTGTAATTACTAAAGATTATAAGCTTAGTAATAATATATTCAGACGTCTTTAGACTTTATTACTAATTCTACGCAATTTTAAAGGAGTAGCTATAGTACGTAATTTAATAGAACCTTTTAGATCTTAACGTTAAAGGAATTTGTAATTTATTAACGAGGAGGAACATTTATAATTAATGTATACTAACTTAAGCTTAACGGCTTTAAGTAATTTAACTTAACATTTAGTATACGTGTAACTACAGTAACTAAATCTAGTACTAATACTAGTTATTATAGCCTTTAACTTATATTAAAGAGGTTTCTTAAAGACTTAGCTACTATCTTAGTTACTTAGAGTATTAACCGTTTTAATATAGTCTTAGTAAGTTCTTACTAATCTGGTTTAAACTAGATAAGCTTATACGTTATAAGACTTAAAGTGTTTAAACAGTTTATTCTATAATAAGAAGGATTTATTACAGTAAATACACTTAGTAGTAATTTTCACTCTAGTAAGTTTCATAGGTAATTTTAGAGGTTCTTAAGCATTTAAAGCGAAACCGATAAGATAACTGTAAGTACTATTATCTTATTAAGTGTAGTCACTAGAATTAATATTATTATATTACTCGTTCTTAGTATACTACTTAAGATATTTACTATTACTATAGTACGTCTCTTAATAAACAGAATTATTAAGTTTCTTTAAAGTATTATAAGTAATTTAAGTATCTTAAGTAGTGTCTTTAAGGTTCGTGTCGGTTTAGTTAGTAATGTAAGTACGTTAAGCTAGCTGTAGCTGTTACGAGTATTATAAGTAATAATTAGAACGATTCTAGTAATTTCTAGATAAACTCTAGTAATTACAGCTATTTTAACTGTATAGTAGACGTTACTGTTAATTATTAAAACTGAACGCGTTTAGTAGAGTAAGTAATGTTAGAGGCTGTTACGAAGCTAGTAAGCTTAAAGGGGCTTAGCTTATAGTAGTAACTTACTGTTTAAACTAGTATCTTTACAAAGTGCCTTATTATTAGTAATTAGTATACCTTAGCCTTTAATTACTATAACTACTATAACTATAACTATAAGAACTATTAAGAGAATAAGAAAGACTACTATAAAACGTAGGAGGTAACAGCGAAAGATAATTATAAGGAAATACTTAAAGACACTAAGAATAAGTAAGATAAGTAAAATACTTACTAGTAGTAGTTAGAATACACTAGTTTTACTAGTAATACCTTAATTTACGACTGTATTTATTAAACTAATTAGCCTGTTTACGTAGTAGTGTATTCGTGAATTACTTAAGCGTAGTATTTTTAGTAAGTTTATTAACATTTTTACGTAATTCCTAATTAAGGTGTATTTATACTTAGATTATAATAGCGTACTTATTTCTGTCTAAATCTATAAGGCCTTAACTATATGCTTTAGTAGATGTCTTAAGCTTAGTAATATAGCTAGTTATTAACGATTAATTACAGTAATCTGTAATAATATAGTAAGTATTAACATAACGCTTAAAGGCTTCTAATAAGAGTAGCTTAAACCGTGCCTTAAGCGCTATAGTCAGGTTAGTAACTCAAGTTTTTATACTTAAACTAGTATAAGTAACACAGTTAATTTAAGTATTTTACTATAGTGTAGCTTTACTTTAAAGGTATGTGTTAATAATACGCTTAAGCTTAGTAGAGTCTTTAGTTTAAGCTATAACTTAAAAGTACTTAGTAAAAGCATATACATTATAGTAGTATATAGTTCTATTACGATTAATAAGATCTTAATTAAAATCAGCCTATTCTCGTAGTATATCTAAGTAGAATAGCTTAATTTCACTAGCTTTAACTCTAATCGTAGAGTTATTTACTAAAAGATTTACTATAAAGTCGTTTAATGACATATTACTAGAGATTATAAGGTTTACTAGTAAAACAAGTAGACTTACTAGCTACGGTGTACTTACTAAACGTTAACTTATGATTTTAGTAAACATGCTACGTAATTCGACTCTTTAGGCCTTAGTGAATCCCGTAAAAGTATTACTAGTATTTAAAAGGTTCTAGTTATTTAAAGCTATTAAACGAAGTACTTCTTTAGTAATTCTAGAGAATTATAAAACTCTACGTTTTTCTTTTAAATAAAGTAATTCCGGTTACTTCTCTTAAGAAGTAAAGTAACTTAAGTTAAATAGGCCTAAGTTAAATAGGCCTGCTTATTAGTCTTTAAAAAGAGTAAAGAAAGTCGATATAGCTTTAAGGACTACTGTTTTATTAGAGGCCTAATTTAGTAAGTATATAGTACTTAGAGTTCTTTTAACTCTAGCTTAGTTAGTAGTAATATTAACATTAATAATTAGAGTTAATACGTCGTTCTACTTAAGTACCTTAGTAATAAGAGTAACTACGTCGTTTAGGATATTATCGGCGTAAATGTTATTAGACTTAAGGAAAGCCTGTAATTAGATAGCTAATTATAGTAAATCTAACGACATTAGTAGAGAACGGCCAGTATTATAAAGGAATTAATATTAACTAAGACGTTCTAAGTGTTAATTAAGGTTCTTAGTAGAATGTAAAGTATAGTAGGTATAACTTAGAGGTATTAATTAGATTAGTTAATTTTTAGTAATTACTTAAAGTAAATAGTTTAAGTAATTAAACACACTTTAACTACTATATATTACAGTAGTAAATAAGTGGTGCTACTATCTGTTACACGTATACAGTAAGACTTAATTGTATTGTGTGTATGTAGTGAGTTGTTGTCTGAAGTAAGTGGTTAAGCTACAGAATAAGTACAGGAAGTAAGCTAATTACTAAGAATAGCTAGTAGCTTTAACGAATAGTAAAGAACGCTAAGAATAAGTAAGGAATAGTAATAATATAAGGGTATTTATAACAGTTTAAACCTCTTTAAGAGTCTTTATACGTAAAGAGTCTAATAGATTTTAAGAGTATTAGTTTACTTGTTTCTCTATATTTCGAATCTTATAAAGAGCTTTACTTCTTTTAAGTCTTTACACTTTTACCTTTTTAATATAGTAGTTTTAAGTATAACTACTTTATCTTTAGCTTTAACTATAAGTATATCGTTAACGTAAAGTAGATATAAATGCTATTATGTATAAAAAGGTTAAGGTTAAAATTAGAGCTTTAAAAACTAATACTTTTAAAGAAGTTAACGACCTTTAAATACTATTCTCTTAAAGCTTATTTAAGACTATAAAGTAAGTTATTAAGTCTTAGACAGTAATTACAGTTAAAATCGTTAGTAATTCTTTACTTTATAAAATTAAAGTACTTAAGTATCTTTATACAGACCTCCTTCTTTAACTTAGAGTTTAAGAAAGTAGTATTAACGTTTAACTACTCTATTTTAAGATCTTTAACAGCTACTTTAACTAAAAGGTTCTATAAAGTCGTAAATTAAACTATAAGCGTAAAGGTATTAAAATAATTAAGTCTATATTACTATTTAAATCCTTTAACTACTATTCTTACTTTATACTATATTAAATGTCCTCTAAAATTAAACTTCTTATAAAGAACTTACTTTAAACGGATTACTTTTTATTTAAAGTTTAAGATAATAGTATAAGTCTTAGTCTCTTTAAAGGATTCTAATTCTGTCTTTATTACTTTAATTTAAGACTAAGGATTCTCTTTTATACTTTACTTTAACGAGACAGAGTTAGTTATTTATAATTCTATAGAATTTAATGAATTTAGGCCTCTTTTAGTACTAATTTACAGTACATTTAATAATTAAACACTATGCTTAATATCTAAATTTTTATTATTTTAAGGACTTCTTTTAGTACGCTCTTAATTATTTAAAGGACCCCTTTTAGTACACTCTTTATTTATAGGCTGGCCTTTTTCAGCTTTATTACTCTATAATATTAAGCCTTTTACTCTAGTTAAGCCTTTTTTAGCTTTATTTAATAAGCCTTTTATAGCTCTATTCTTATTAATAACAGTTGTCTTAGTTATAAGACCTCTAACATTTACTTCTTAGTTAATAAAAGTACTAATTTTAGGGAATATCTCTTCGTTAAACTTTACGTTAACTATCCTAGCTTTTACTAATGTATTTTTATAGACGAGCTTTTACACTTTCTCTTTTTAAAGACTTACGATAACTAGTCCTCTTTTATATAAGCTTTAAACTTAAAAGAATAGTAGTATTTTAACTAGTTTAAGTAGATAGTACACTTAAATACTCTTAATTTATTAATATTAAGCCTCTGATTTATAGACACTTTATAAAAAGTAAGAGATTATATTAATTTAAAAGGTAAAGCTATAGTTAAAGTCCCATTTTTAATTTAAACTGTATACTTAATAGTAAAATCTTAGAAATTAATAAGTAGTTTTACTTAGAATAGTATAGCCTTAACTATTTTATTAACTTTTTAAATGTAACGTTTACTTACTTTATTTAAAGCGTGTTTATATAAAGGATAAAGTTTAAATTAAATACCCTTTACTTTATAGTCTCTTTAGAACTAGTCTTTAAACTCTCTCTTACTATTATTTACTTTATAGAAGACTATTTTAAGTCCTAGGTTTTCTTTTTTAATTTAGGATCGTATTAATTTAATATAAGAGAGTAACTTAGTCGTTAATTTAGTCTTAGTAAAAGCCACTTATTTTAAGCGAGTTACGTCGTTAATAGCTAAGAGAAAGTATTAATTTCCGCGTACGCTCATCCTCT
>Ga0115846_101251_pt1 | contig 11311 bp, 16 predicted proteins | sample InSIn5gowninarea_2_FD_83860 | JGI IMG/M metagenome (GOLD analysis project Ga0115846, IMG submission 83860)
CCGCCATTGATAAAAGACAGCCTCTGGAAAGCGTAATCTCCGACATGAAAGCAATAAACATCCGGGTGGAAGTCTCAGGGTGAACTGAGAGACGGAAGCGTACTACCACCACTAATAACCTGCATCACTAGCTACTGACGGCGCCGTCGCTCAGACAGGAGAGCTTTCCATCTACAGGAAGCAAATCTCCGGACTCGCGTTACGCTCGAGATTAGCTAGCTCCGGCTGCAGTTCAGAACTCAATCACCGACACACCCTCGAACTCAATCGCTTCAAGAATGGGACAGTGGGCATCGGAAATCCGCACTGGCCTCCTATTCGCAGAATGGGACTCGCGACAGTACACCATGTACCTGAACAATGTCTGTGGTCTTCCGATCTTCTTCGAACTTTCGCGACGACTAGTCGCCAGGCTGGGAAGCTTTCCCTTCGGTATTTCAATCTCGCTATAGATTCTGCGCTGGAGAATCACAATCTTGATATAGCGCGACGGCGCAAGCGTAATCACTATCATGTGATATCGTTACTCTCAAAATTTGTCCTTCGATCCCTTCATGCGAAGGCACTTGATGAAGCTTGCCAAATAGGTTCGGATTCCTGTTCTCCTTGATCTGCGGCTCGATTTCATTCTCAAAACCCTTCACTGACTCTCCCTTTAGCCCTGGCAACCATTGCTCATCAATCTTTTCTTCATCGGAATCATTGATCTTCCTGGATTCCCATGATCCTGTTTGCTGCAGCCCAGACGCCCCTGAGAGATCTGGCGCTTCGACGTTCTTCTTCCGCGCGTCTGGTGGGTGTGCAAGGGCAGGCTTGTCTAGGATGATGGCGTATGTTTCCTTGTGCTCGTCGGGCCAGATCTCGATCTCTGAGTGTGTGAGTTTGCGCGGCTTCACAGCTTTGACACATGCTTCTTTAGCTGCCCATCTGTGAATACATTTTAGCTCTTGTACCTGTACATTTCACAATCACAGTCCTCTCCGCTAGCGTTAGAGTATTGTTGCATCCACTGATCGTGAAGCCGGAGCCGGACGCACCTGCCAGCGATATAATTCCCAATACGTGCTTTAGCACCTACACTATGCATCTGCGGACTCACGAAGAGCGTCCTGAAATACAACAGCTCCCGTGGTGTAAACAGTTTCTTGAGGAATTGTGCGGAATGGTCTTTCTTCAGATGTTTTGGCTGCACTATCCCCGTCATACGCTCGATCTTGCATATATCAACGCCCACACGTAAGGAGGAAGGAAAGGGGCGTGGAGGCATTATATCAATCACTGGTCGTGTATACCTATGCCGAATCATGTACGTAGTTGGAGAAAGCCAATGGTTGCCGCTTCGGGATTCGCCAATCACATGTCAGATCCCATGATGCAACCCATACAAACATGTCCTACCTCTAGCCCTCCCATAACTCCTCCACTCTCCACTACGTGCTATCACCACAGTCACGTACTGTCCCCTTTACCACTATTAGCAGTTACCCAGCTAAGATGAGTGCACAAAGCGAGAACCGGTAAGCCTGCCTCTCCCCACTTCTCCACCGTCACCACTCTCCTCACCCCACTACCACCAATACTAACCCACAACCCTTCCAGCTGGCGCCCCGCCCCAACCTCCCGCCCCCAAATCTCTAGAGACCGCTCCAACCCGTCCACAACGCCCCAAACCCGCTTAGCGCCTCCCTCAAACCCCTCACAAGGCTCACAGCAAACGACACACAATGCATGGACCGGCGCCGCAGCGCAGGATCGGAATCGAAGCCAGTCTGGTGCTAGGACCGGTGGAGCGGGGAAGACGGCTGGTGGAGGGCCGGGTAGTGGTGGTGGAGGAGGAGGAGTCGCCGCTGGGAGTGCTGGGGTAGTGGAGGAGAAGCATGTGCCCGTCGGTGGGTTCAATGAGGCGGAGGTGCGGGAGTATTTGGGGAGAGGTATTTGGTTTCACGCGAAGCTTTGGATCTACCGCAGAGGCGTGAGATGCGGCTTCTGTGCACAGCAGCTGACGAGTTTATTGACGCGCAGCTTACCAAGATGCCATCGCAAACGGTATGTCAAACCCCTGAACCCTCTCTCCAGGAAAATAACCGAGCACCACTCCATCAGATCCCGCCCACAAATCCTTCTACAAGCCCTCTGTCGCCGACACCGCATCTACAGCACGTCCTGCCTGGGGCTCGAAACGTGAGACTCCTCTTCCAGCATACTTGCTCATCTCCGCCCACACACACACACACCCAAGCGCACACAATTACTGACGCGCTCCGTGTATCAAACAGCGAGTACAATGGCCAACGGCCAGGACTTTGGGGTGCAGCTGATGAAGAAGATCAACGCGTTGGAGAACACGCGCGGGGGCTGAGGCTGCTGGTGACTCGGTGATATGAGATTGACGAGACGGGCATAATGCAAGGTGCCATGCGTGGTGCTCTGGTGCGTCTTCCAGATGCCTGGGAGGTTGGTCGTTTATCGAGGACAGCGGACATGGGTCGCGGAGATACATGAACTGCCAATGTGATACGACAACGAAGACCAGCAAGCAACATGGGAGGACCGGCGCCTCAAGACTTCACGGAATGTGGGAAACGACTCCAGGACGGTAAAAGCATTCCCCTTCATCTGGGTTCTGGGGAACGAAGGAGGCTGAGCATGGCGAGGGAGGTCCCAACAAGAGCATACCGGCAAAGACATATCGGGAAAGGACAGACAGGACTCGTCATTGCACTGAGGGGATCAAGGCTCCCCTACCTGTATCCCTCACGCAGCCCTCCCACTGGGCGAAGAAACTACGTGCAATCAAAGCACGGCAAGAACGCTGGTCCGGCTCCATCATGTCAATGCTGTACAAGTCTAGTATGTCTGTTATGCACCAACCACCACAACCCGCAAATGATATGCCCAAACCAAACAACTACCCCCTTCCACTCACGCCTGAACCCCCTCCCTGCCGTCAGCAACCTGCTCCAAGATCTCCACCGGGGCGGCCGGCGGCTCCTCCCGTAGCCTGCCCCTTTCGAAGCTCTTCATAGGCTTCATGCCATACTTTTCAAACATGGCTTTGTCCTCATCCCACCCGTTACAGTCGGTCGTGAGCATCTTCTCGCCCGTGAAGATCGCATTGGCGCCGGCCATGAAACAGAGCACCTGCTGCTCCTCGCTCATGGTCGTCCTGCCCGCCGCAATCCTGATGATGGTCTTTGGCATGACCAGCCTCGCGGTCGCGATGGTGCGCAGGATGGCGTCGAAGGGGATCGGCTTCTTGTCGCCGAGCTTGTCGCCGAGTGGCGTCCCTTTGATGGGGACGAGTGCGTTGACTGGGAAACTCTCCGGGTGCGCGGGCAGGGTCGAGACGGTGTGAATGAGGCCGACGTGGTCCTCTGGCTTCTCGCCGAGGCCGAGGATGCCTCCACTGCACACATTGACGCCGGCCTTGCGCACATGTTCGAGGGTCTGCAGCCGCTCGTCGTAAGTCCGCGTGCTGATGACAGAGGGGTAGTGCTCGCGGCTCGTGTCGACGTTGTGGTTGTACGCCGTCAAACCCGCGTCCCTGAGCTCGGCCGCCTGCGCCGCGTCAATCATGCCCAGCGTCACGCACACCTCCATGTCCATGGCGCGTACGCCCTCCACCATGGCCTTGATGTTCTTGAGGGAGGTCTTGCGGCCGCGCATGTCGCGCCAGGCGGCGCCCATGCAGAAGCGGGTGGAGCCGTTGGACTTGGCGGTGCGGGCGGCGGTGAGAACCGAGTCGACGGAACTGAGCTTGGTGGCTTGCAGGCCGGTGCTGTAGCGGGAGGATTGGGCGCAGTAAGAGCAGTCTTCGGAGCAGCCACCTGTTTTGATGTTCATGAGGGTGCACATTTGGATGGCCGCAGGGTCGTGGAAGCGGCGATGGAGGGCTCCCTGTAGCAAACGAGGTAGAACGTTAGTTTCCATGCCTCAGACTCAATGGTACTGCCAGGAGAAGAGCTCACAGCTTTGAAGGCTAGCTCCATGAGCGGCGTGTTGTATATCTCTCGAATCTCATCCTTCGACCAGCTAGTCCTCGGAGCCAAAGTATTGCTGGCATCTTGTAACGCTGAAGAAAGACCTGAAGCCGTCGATGCTGTGGGAGCAAATGAGCCGAGACGGTCATCGACGACCGTGCTGAAGAAGGCGCGCTTCTTCCTCACGGATGATAATCTGGATAGGGTCTGCAATGACTGTCTGGGGGTGAGTGAGGCGGCCATTGTGCTCGGTATATGGGGTCCAATGGTAATGTTGAAGATGGAGGTTGGATAGGAAGGAGGGAGATGTTGAGTACCCGAAGTACCCTTGCTTATTCGGAAGTCCGAGGGTGGGGCTCGCAGAGCCGCATTCTAGGGCGACGATCTCCTCAAGCCACTAATCAACAAGCTCAAGCGAAGCAATTGTAATCGGAATGGAATTCGAATATAGTCCTACACCTTGGATTGAGGCGCATGTAGCACTCTAGTCCTGTTCCTCTAAGAAAAGACCTCCTTACATAGATTTTCGGGAGCTACCATCAAGGTTCGACTCAAGGTACAAGTGCTCAAAAACGCCATCGCTGATGCAAGCTTCCGCGACTGCTGCCATCCTCAGAACAGCAGAAGATCCTCCCCATCCGGATTCGAAGGTTGAAAGGGTGCATGATAATGATGTGAATTCATCCCGTCGTGCTCACCAATGCCCGGACTGAGAAAATTGTCATCACCAACTTGGAGACGAGACATGTCCCTGCTACCTACGCTTGAGAAGTACTCATCCGCAGCATCGACGGCTGCAGCGAGGTTCCCATGCTCCGTATGATTGCCGTTGATGGCACCGCCTCTATGACTCCCCGACAGCGCGTTCCGTGACGTTGCAGATTTTGGGGATACCAATTGCGCCGTTGGCAATCTGTGTCTTTGAAGTGCTGGACTGTCCTGTAAGCGTCTCGATCTTGCATTGCGGAAGACTTGGTTGACTGGCTTCAGGTAGACCGTAGCCAAAGTGCCCACGTTAAGGCACATTTCCTCTAGGGTCGAAGGATCGAGTTTTTCAGATTCGGCGGTAATCGGTGGCTTTTGGCCCATGACGACTTGCTTCACTAGGGCAGTGTCACTAAAGGATAGTAGCCTCCAGTAGAAAAATCCTCGTTCCCGAAGGTCTGGGTGGTCTGATTCCTCAGTGGCCCATCTTAACACTCGAGGTACCAATTCCGAGCCCTTCGTCGGTCTCTGTATAAATAGCTTGACTGTGGCTGTCAACAGCGCCAGCTGGACCTCGTAAGTTTCCTCTTTGAAAGAGAACAAAAAGTCATCCAGCAGCACATCCGAATTCTCAATCCGATCTGCATATTGCCCGATTATCCAGATCATAGCTGCCTTCGCCTCTGGCTCATCCAGCGAGTCTAAATGCTCGCAGAGCGTGGTAATGATTGATTCGTACTGGTTAGGATACTTGCGGAAAATGTTTTTGATCACAACCGTGGCTTCCTGCACAATGTACGAGACTTTCGTTGCAACGAGCTCTAGAAGAGTATCTATGCAAGCTCTTGCTGCGCGTTCAATCTTGATGGCAAGCTTGCCAATGGCTCGAACGGATTTTCGGACGAAGTGGACATCAATTTCAGTTGCATACCTAACGAGAAAGTCAGTTGGGGCCATAGTCGCACAGGAAATGGTGCCACTAACTCCCGAAGTTCTGCTAGGACTTCATCAATGTTTTCCTCAGTTGCCAACATGAAGATCAATTCCAACTTTGTAACTTTGACATAGATCGGGTCATTGTACTTGCAGAAGAAAACACGCATCTCGTTTCGTAAGACATCGGGATACCGCTGCAGGATCAGGAGCGCATTCCTTAGGGCGAGATATTGTATTTCTGGTCCTTTTGAAAGCAATGTGACAAGTGGCGGAGAGAGCTTGTTGCATAGGGAGTCGATGACTCTCTGATCTGACATGTAGTTCATGAGGTAGAGTAACACGCGAATACAATTGAGTACCACGGCGGAGTTCTGATGGGAGAGTCGTGGCGAGATCCGTTCGGCTAGCAATGTTGCCTCTACCGTATCCTGCGGGACGTAATTCATCATAGCCTCTAAAATATAGCTCTGACCCCATCTGTGATGTATCAGCATCAGCGCATGACTGTCTAGGTTACTCGACTCACTCTGAGCAGTCTGGTAATATCTGGACGATGTTCGATGCGTTGGCATAATCTATCGTAAGCTTTATCGATTCGCTTCGCTGCCAGATGTCAACCAGACTTGCCAATGCACTGGCAATCACCGTCGGGTTCTCGTCACGGAGCATCACATTCAGCCTGTCAATGAGATCCGAATTCTCTACCAGTCGTCTGTCATGCTCGTACAATTTCGCAACGCAAAAAGTGGCAGTCTTGCGGACGTAGGGATCACTATCTCGCAGAAGCTTCTTCACCGGATTTACAATTGCCTCGACGAAGTCCTTGACATGTATGTAAGATATGGTCCGTAATGCGAGTGCTCGTACAAGAGGATTCTCGTCTTCTAGATCCTGTTCGGCGAATAAGAAGCTGATAAATACACGTGGGGCAGATACCGACTTACGCGGAGAAGATGTGGAAGAGCTTTCAAAGCGATCTCAGGCTTCAAACGAGCGTAATTAACGAGGTATAGGAAACACCTGCGAAGGATTAGCATCGCATCAAGTGCATTCCTGGCTGACTAACATTTTCTTGATGTCCACACTTGGCGTCGCCATTTGTGCAATGATGTCGGGAAACAAAACAATCATGTCATTGTTGTTCATCGTCATGTTGGCGACGATTCTCTTCAATGCTATTTTCTTCGCCGAGAAGTTTCGATCTTTCTTCCCACCAGCCTCAAGCTCCGCGCGCAGCTCCGCCGCTTTTCCCTGTGGTGAGTTAGTCTTGGTCATCGGCTCGAACATAGAGCACGGAGGCATCTCGTCTTGATCGAACGGGAAACGTGGCGTATGAGTGGCTAGTCTTTAGTCCCAGGGATTGCAAGGAACGCCGAATTCGTCTGGCCCGGAGGGAATGGGCAGAGCCAGTTTCAGACAAGCTGCGACTGCCCTCCAGGCGTTTGCCAGACATTATTTTTTCTTCACGGGAGGCGCATCCCATCGTGGCGTTCGAAGCAGATCGTAAGGCTGCTACCGCTCGAGAGTCTTTCATACGGGCTCTTCTGGCAGTGGTGGCTCATTACATCAAGTGGAATCGTGGAGCAAAGGACCATGCTTGATTTTCCCAATGCGCAATATGGAAGTGACCTACCCTCGCGAACAACTTGGCATCTGATCCCCCCGAACTCATCTTGACTATGGGGCCCTTGTTGCGATGTTGAGTGACTCGTTCATGCGGGTACAGGGGTTATTTCAGTTCTGTACCTGTCGCCGGCGAACTACAGAGCTGGCACGATGCCCATGGACGAGATTGAAAGCGAGCGCGACTAGAATAACGGGAAAATGGACAAATTATAGCCACAGCGACAGTAAGAATCAAAAGTTGCTTGACACAGCCCAGTCTGATTCGCGTGTTCAGCGCGTGGCGATAAAATGTGGGGTTGAGATGCGGCTGAGAATGAGCCCTCGGCCTCCGTACAATCTTGGATGGGGACAGCAACGGCAACGTCGAACGTCGTGAGCGTATATGATCTTCAGTTTCCGGCTTCACACAATACCATATTGTCAGTCGCGTTGTGAGCGTCACTCATCATGGCAAAGCTACCGCCACCACCGCCGCCCCAATGGGTTCTCGATCTGAACAATCCTCAGCCCGCAAATACAAAAGCCTCCAGCATGGCCGATCCACCAGGCTACACAGCGTCGCTCACGAGCACAGCCAAGGTGTGCACTACTTCTAGGCTTCGCTCTTCGTCCTCTAATACCCATCCAGCGCGGCAACACTTCGTCCTCCAAACAAGCCGTCGCCCTCCCACCACCCCGCAAACCGCCAAGCACAGATGAAATGGACACTCTCAAGATCAAAAAGGCCTGGGAAGTCGCCATTGCACCCGCCAAGTCTCTCCCAATGAGCGCGATCGGGATGTATATGGCAGGCAACACGCTCCAGATTTTCAGCATCTTCATGCTGTTCACACTGTTCAAAACACCGCTGCAGGCCCTCATGAATATCAGTGCGCAGTTTGGGAGGTTCGAGAGCGAGGGCACGAGGAGTAGGATGTTCTTGGTCAAGGTGGTCTACACGCTGACAAATTTCCTGGCGCTGGCAATGGGGATTTGGAAGGTCAACCAAATGGGCTTGTTACCGTCTGTTTCCCTTCCAACCTACCTATGGTCTTTAGTGAAAGGCGTGGCTACTGACACGCTCGCAGCACCACACGGTCGGATTGGCTGGCATGGGAAACACAGCGGGTTCCGCTTGAAAGAGCATATCGGGTATTTGATACGTAGATCAGAGTATCTGGACATGAAGAATATGCAATTGCAAGCCTTTCCATTCCGTCCTCATCTCCTGCTCCTACCTTGTTGTGAGCTACGCTGAGATCAACTGCTCCTGTTGCGGGCAGGCACCCGCCCTGTTGTTATAGTTATTCACGTGCCTTCCTTTCATATGCTGCTATCTCTCGATGTATCCCGCGCGATGCATTTGTGATCAATAGCTTATGCTGAAGGCAGGCACCCCACTTGTTGTTATAGTTACTTATATACCTCCCTTTCACGTTCTGTCAACTCCTGGTATATCTAAGCGAGCTATTTGAGCCAACAGATTGTATTGAGGGCAAGCACCCGCCTCATTGTTATATTTACTCCTATGCCTTCCTTTCATATTTCTGCCATCTCTTGGTATATCTCGCGCGATATCTTCTGCTTCGCTTCCTTTCTTTGTTCTCTTCTGCATCCCCGGGTAGTACCTCAGTCTTTCACAAGATTATTTACAATTTTTACATACATTCATTTCATACATTCCTAAATATGCATTTCAAACATATTCTTCACCCTCGCCCTCGCGCCGTTCCCCCATTGCGCCTCCGCCCCTCCCCGCCGCTTCTCCCCCTCCCAGCCCGCACCGCCTCCTTTGGAAACCTCCCGCGGCGGCACCTATGCCCGTCGTGCGACGATCGGGACACTGCTGACTGTTAGCCTACCACCTGTAGGCGTGGCTCATGGAGTAGGGCTTGGCGCCCATTCAATTTACCGCCGCCGCCGCGCGGCGCGCCAACGCCCGAGCCTCCCACCACGCCCAGGTAGAGCACCTGTTCGAAGCGATCCTCCATTATACGCTCCCCCCGAGGTGGAACCGCCAGTGTACGACTGGTGGGACCACTATAGGCACTGCCGCATCGTCTCGGACCCTTTGCCGCGCTATACGGAGCGGGCAGTCCGGACGATTGCGGCGGTGACCTTCTCCGGAGGGAGTTGGATGCTTTCGAACAGCGGCCACGGCCAGCTAGTGAGTTCTGATATCGTCGCACGACGGATGAAAAGGAGAAAAAAAAGCATAGAGTAAGTTTCTTCTTCACCCTTCTTTCTTTGCCCTTCCTCATCATGCTGACAATGTTCCTGGACAGAAAAGAAAAGTAAAACCAAAGCAAACAACTTCAGGCCCTGTTGTTCGCGGCGCGCCATGCTTCAACTTCAGCTTCAGCTTCGTTACTTCTTTATGCTTTTCCATGCTCAGACATGGTTTTTTCTGGCCAAGGAGCACGGCACAACCCAGAGGAAGCTTTCGGACGCATGATTCTTCAACAGACCACCTCCCATTTCGCGACCAATTCCACAACTAGGGTTATGCTCGTCGTGCGGTAATCTTTCCATGCCGATCTCATCCATTTTCGATTCGTCACACCGGCAGTCACAGCTTCGACCCATACTGTTAACACTCGTCATGCCACGGCCTTCGCTTTTCCTTGGAGATATCACAGCACCGTCCCACGCACCGCAGCTGCCCAAGTGGACCTCTGGACGCGCGATCATCTGATGTCCATTTCCCTTTTTTTGGGTTTCATGACAACTGCACGCACACCACCGCCAAGGATAGCTTCTGATGTCGATGTAAAGAAAAGAACGGTTCTGTCTTTGAAGATGGTCGCTTGCAATATCTCTGGTGACAAGCTTGAACCGATATTCTCCGAGCGGCATTTTCCAGAGGCTTGCCATTCATGACATGGAGCAGCCCTTGGAGCTTTGGCCGCCTTGACTTTCAGATCGCGATTGTGAGACGTCCAGCAACAATCGCAACCTCGACAGCTCGCAACCAATCTCAAAAACGAACACATTTCAGACGTGTTCAAGTCCTGCTCCGCATGATGGGTTATTCCACACCGGCCTCTCGCTTCTGCACGTTACCTTTGCAACAAGCTAAACCCGGAAGACTTTTTACGGACGATGTCCTCGAACACAATAGGAGCCGACTTCAACGACAGTTTCCTCAACACTGTTTTTCGTTACATCCCGGCGATCATCTCCTTCAACCCAATGCTTCGAGAGACTTTCCAACGACAGGTCTCTATTCACAGCCATGACCAAGGTCTCGCCGGTGGACAACAGCTTTGTCGACTCACTCTGCAGTCTCTCCACTCCAATCCTGCGCTCTCTCGGAACCAGCTTTGCACCGCCAAGGATGTGATCTTGCAATATGACCCCCAATGATGACTCTTCCGGAATGTCTTCCACCCTTCGCGGCTACACTCAGGGTCCGGACGTTGTACAACTACGTCATCGACACCAACACTACAATCTCACGGATGTCCTCTTTACACCGTGCTTGAATTGAAAGCGCTCCCGAGATATTCGTTGCACGGCAGCCGGGACCATTTGTGGAACAAGGGTTGTTCTGATATGAGCTCGTGTTCTCATGGCCACTCGGCGCCTTGCAACGAGCTGAATTGGAAAGAGTCTTGGACGTCTTTTATCCCTTGTGCGTCTCAAACCCGGCATTCAGCGAAACTTGGCTCTGAAGTGAAATCTCTGGGCTCTCACAGTCAGCTCTCTCGGATATGCTGGAGTTGCAGGACTTGTCACATTGATCTCAGTTGCTGGACCACCAAGATCAGGTTCCACAATGATAATTTTCTGAAGACCGGCGCTTGCAACCTTGTGATCATCCGCCACGGGCTTTTATCGAATGACTGGATTGAGCTAACCTCTCCACAAACTCCCTCAGACAATGATCAACTCACAATAGCCCGGTCATCATGATTGTCTTCATTCCATGCGATAGTAGTTAAGAGGTCCTCCAAGGACAGCTCCAGCTGGACGCCGCACGCTCGATGTCGGCTGTATCTTCTCATGTTGGTGCTTGGCTCTGCACGCTGGCATTAGCGCTCGGTTTTGCAGATTCCTCTCAATGCTCTGGTTTTGCACTCCCA
>Ga0115846_101252_pt1 | contig 11305 bp, 5 predicted proteins | sample InSIn5gowninarea_2_FD_83860 | JGI IMG/M metagenome (GOLD analysis project Ga0115846, IMG submission 83860)
CTCCCTTGCAGCGGCACGCTGGGCTGCACTCTACCACAAGCCCACGCAAAGGTTCCAGAAATCGGGCAACTCACAGTGGGAAAAAGTCCAAATGTTCAAAGATCTCCTGTATCAACGCATTGACAGTGAAAGCCGTCTGTCCCAGCACAAGTTTCACAGCCCAAAGAAGCAGAACCAGAATCGCCATGATGGTGGTGCAAATGAAGAAGATTTGCAAGCTGATGAAAAAGATCCAGCGTTTCAGTCGATTTCGAGATACGAAGCCAAGCAAAATAGCTGCAGTACGGAGCGGAGGAGCGATGATGTGGTTGACAATGACCTTTCCGATGGATATAACATTCTGCGTGACCTTGTGGTAGAGGTCAGCCAAGCGTGCCGCTGCAAGGGAGAAATGTCGCTTCATCCAGGCTGTTGCTATGGTGATGAGGATGAGTATTGAGCTGTATCTCTGCTGCCGATCAGTCGCAGATACATCGGCAACGAATTTGGCTTTCTGCTCTGGCGATGAGGGTAGGTCGTCAACGATATTTTGATATTGCGACTCCCAGCGACCGCCCGCATTCTTGACTTGGAGCAATTCGTCAACGATGGTATGAAGGTGCAGTGTGGCTATCCTTCTCCTTCTCCGTCTCTGCGCTTTTGAGTATGCGTGCCGCTGTGCCTGTTCGTGTTCCTGTCCATGTCCCAGCAGCAATCCCATCTTCTGCTCATCGGCATCGTCATCTTTGCCATCTACATCCCTACGTTGCTCGACCAGACGTGCTTGTATGTATTGTGGCAGATCACCTGCACGCCTCAGGCTGCGTGACACACGTGTATTGTGACTAGGACTGCTGAGTTGCTGCTGATTTTGTTTGCGTAGAGATTTTTCGATGTTCTCGTACCAAGTTTCCTGATCTTGGCGATGTAGTTGCTTGAAAGATTGGAAAACAGAACGGAAGGTTGGAGGCCCCGAGTCCAGGTCCGAGTCCGTTCGCGTTGGCGTTGTAATCTTTGGGAAGATGGAAAAAGGGGACAACCAAGAATTTGGTGAAGAATGTGCTAGTGTTGGTGATGGAGTTGGCGGTGGAGATGGAGACGGAGATGGGGATGAATGATCTGACTGCGATTGCGAGTGCCACATATCTGATGATAATGAACAGCTTGAGGTGAAAGCGCAACTCAATGCAACTTGTATCAGGAGAGCATAATCAGAAGGAAAGAGATGAGAGAGCTTGAGAGAGATTGAGAGATGGAGAGATGGAGAGAGATGGAAAGAAATGTGGTAAACAAACGGAGAGCAAAGGCTTCGATTGTTACACAAAGCAAGCTCCTTGCTTCATTTGAATCATTCCTGTTCTAAGGACAAAAATCCAAGATAACTATTGAGATGATCAGTTGTGGTATATAACCACGCTCACATTCATAGTTCAGTAATGCTTGACGAATTCCTCACATACAACTTGTACTCTTGTATATTGTTGTGAAAGTGAAGGTGAAAGTGAAAGATCGATTTGATCGCAAGTTCGTAAGCGCGTTGTACCTGCATTTCAGAGCCGCGGCCAGGCCATTTGGAGACTAGCACATGAACTAGCTCTAGAATACCCCTCAGATAGTTTGCTACAGTAATAAGGGAACATAGAATTGCACTTGGATTGTTCTCTGCACAGTACTATGTTTATCTTTCGTAATTGAGCCCAGTCAGACTATACACAATTCAGTCCATACCCTTCAGCGTCTTCTGTTGTTCATTCTGTGGAGTGTTTAGTTTCAGGAATTAGTTGTGGAGTTTGGACCACGTGCACTATTCATTTGAGGCCTCGTAGCCTTGCAGGTCTTGAAATTGCAGTGATTGGACAACCTGATCATATCATCGGACATTTGTGAACTACACTCCGACTGCCAGACGGTCTGGCAGTCGGAGACTCGGAGGATTAATCTTCACTTCCACCGACTATGTCTGGGTATATTCACTAGGAATGCGCGACACAAAACCTGACCCTCACGAGGAAACGTGACAAGTCGTGCGTCATGCGTTACTCACGCATTTCTACGTACATACTGTGCTCCGTTGTGTATCGGTGAATGGCTCTCGATTTGACACTTTCCAGGCCTTTACACTGAATCTACCTTTCTCTTCACAGTCAATGGCATAGACCTTCCTTGGCCGTAGACCGTGATAGCACTTAGTCTACCTGATTGGAGGAATCGGCTGTGGTGGGGAGATGCGCATACCACAAACAAGAATTGCACCTTGTTGCCGTTCATCGCATTATTAACTCTGGATCGCGAGATGATGATACTGACATGTGACAGTACTGAGGACCGCCAGTGAAGAGGAAGGTTCAACCGGTCAGGGTCACGATCCTGGCAATGGATACATCACACTACTTTAGTACCCAATCAGATTAACGACGATACGGAATCGCTGAAATGAGAATAGCGCACTTCCACGGCTCGGCCCACTTCTTCCCTCCCGTACCGCGGATTATGCAGTGGGAGTGGAGCTGGCTGTTTTCGGCCATGCATGCATATGTGTAACATTTTCGACCTTGACGTATGAAACCCTCAGTTTAATCTATAGTTCAATTTATTCAATTCATTCATCTGAATTGAATTGAAACTACAGACGGAAACGAAGATGAACACGTGTTTCGAAGACTAGGTAACTGTTGTGTGTGTGTGTGTGTGTAATCAAAACTACCTCCGTCCCAGCCTCCCCAGCCAAAGGAATATGGGAAACTGGGCCTTTCTCCTCTTATCCTGTTCGTTTGAAAATGACTCTGTATGATTCATTGATGCATCTGAATCTATCTGCAAGGTTTGAGATTACAGACGGAAACGGGGATGAATACGAGATTCGAGACGGTGTGGTGGGTTGTGGTGAGATGTGGTGGGGTGCTGGGGTGGCTTTGAATGTAGGTTGCCGGTAGAGAGCCCAGCCCCAGTCCAGCCCACGGGAAGGGTCAGTGATCATCATGGTTGGAAGCTGAAAGAAAAGAAGAAGACATACGGGGACTAAGTGAGGACAGTTTGGGATGGTGGGTATTTGAAATGAGATTGATGAGTCCCAGACTGAGGAAATGAGTAGTAGGGGGAAACATTACTATTGAGATTCGTTCCGCATCGTTCAGATCACCACGAGATCCGAGACGGTGTGGTGTGATGAGGCCGTGAGATGAGGTCGAGTGGCTTGAATGCGGGCTCCCGGGGATGAGGCCAGCCCACGGGGACGGTCCGTGAAAAGAGGGAAAAACGGGAGACTGCCTGGCTGAGGTAGAAGTGTGATGATGTGTTTGAGTTGAGATTGATGAATTCTGGACTCAGAGAGTGGTTAAGCGAGGACTGTTGTGATAAGTGGATATTTGAAGTTTGAAATTGATGAGTTCTAAGCTAAGGGAGTGAGTGGGAAAGGGGATCCCCATCGAGATCGAGACTGAGATCGAGATCCATTACGACTTATTCAGATCACTACGAATTCCCAGCGCGCGGTGGAACTGGGCCAAGATGACATCGACATCCTCGTCGCCGCCGGTGTTGCCGCCACCATGGCAATCCCCGTCACCATCCCCATCCCCATCGCCATCCCCATCCCCATCCCCACGAACATGAACATCCCTAACCGCTGCTTCCAATGTCTCTAACCGCTCCTTGGTATCCAAGATACGCACCTGCATATCGGCCATATTCAACATGACATGAGCAGTTGGTGTCTGCCAAAGCATCTCTTCCAGTACACCAGTACGACTTCCGAGGGTCTTAAGCTGTTGCTGCAACTGCTTCTGCTTGTTCTCCTGCTCCTCCTCGTGCTCGGGGGAATGTGAACATGTGTGCTGCTCCTGAGAAGGAGGTGCTTGTTGAATCTTCTCTTCAAGTACAAGAGTGCGACTTTGAAGGTTAGCGAGGTGTTTCTGCAATTGCAACTGCTTTTGCTCGTGTGAGGTTCTGTAATTCGAGAGCTGTTCCTCCAACTGCTTCTGCTTGTATTGCTGTGACGATGTGTGCTTTGAAAGCTGTTCCTCCAATTGCTTCTGCTTGTATTCCTGTGACGATGTGTGCTTTGAAAGCTGTTCTTGCAATTGCGAATGATTGTACTCATGTAACGATGTGTGCTTGGAAAACTGTTGCTGCAATTGCAAATGATCGTATTCGGTTGAAGAGATATGCCTCGAAAGCTGTTCCTGCATCTCTTCCTGTATGTGCTCGTTTGAAGATATGTGTTCCTGAGAAGGTGCATCCTGAATCGTCTCTTCCAATACAGCAGTGCGACTCTCGAGGCTCGCGAGCTGTTTCTGCAACTGCAACTGCAACTGCTCATGTTTCAGAGACGATGTTCCTTGTTGTTGGAGGAAGTCGGTGGCCAAGTCGTAGACTTTGCTCTGTCGCTTGAGTGATGATCGACGGCTGTCGGACACGAACGGCTTGTCCTCAGCCTGAGCCTGTATTGTAAAATGATTCAGCTTCGTCGACGACGAGCATAGAATACCAAAAAAAAAGAGAGAGTGAAGGAGTGTAAGGTCATCATAACACTTTAGACTGCTTACCATTGAACTTTCAGACCCTTGTGCATATCGATGTCCAAGCCCATCGTCTACACTTTCGTCTCCATCTCCATCCTCCAACTCTGTCCCTTCTTCTCCTCCTTCTCCGATCATATCCTCTCCCTCGTTATCTTTCTCGCCCTTGTTGCTCGTGATCGCCTGCTTCCCCTTGATACCCTTCTTCTTCATCTGATCACCATGCAACTCCACCATACGTCGTTTCAACTTTCGAGACACCACAACCCTCAGATCCGGCCCATTGACCTTACACCCCCATTCCTTCAACGACTTCTCCTCGACGCGTATACCAAGACGAGCCTTGAGCTGCGTGAACAAAACATCGAAGTCCTCACGCTCGTAATCCCCTATCTGCAGACGCAACGACTGCTTGTTCGCACGTCGCTCACGTTGTCTCTCTTCCACCCATCGTCCGTAGGCATGATTCTCACGCATCCATTCCTCCAATTCCTCCTGCACTGATGGCAATTGTCCATTGGGCGGGGTGAAATTCTTCCACTGGAATTTGATGGGACCACCCCCACCGCTGCCATCTGCGGCGATGGCCGCGAGCGTGTGTCCGAACAGCTTTGGCATTCGAGGATCGTCGAAGTCCATGGTGAGTGTGTTTCGCGGATTTATGGGCTTGGACGGTTTGCCGGGTGCTGGCGGGGTTCGCCCCGAGCCGCTGCCCGACTGGCGTTGCTGAAGTTGTTGGAGCATGTTTCCCAGACTAGCCAGTAAATGCTTCTGGGAAAGGAGTAGCGGAAGAAGAAGAGAAGAAGAGCTAGAATGGAAAGAAAGTGAAGCAGACAAGGAATAGCCGTTTTTCGATGCGGGTGGAGGTAGAGATATGTACTCCGCAGATGTGTAATTTTCTGGCAACTCTCTATGCACTTGCTTTACAAGATCAAGCCAGATATGTATTTGAAAACCCGACTTCCCTGATGCTATTGCACTTTGCTGTTTGCTTGGTTTCTATTGACGTAGATTGGCAGCATCTTGCCGCAGTGCCCTCCAATCTATGACATTCAGTCATAAGTAATTGTTACACAATCTGCCGCCTGACTTCATCGCAGAAGGCGTCTTTCCTTACCAATGAGAATCCGGCCAAGGAGAATTGCAGACGAATCCATTCAGCTATGTCATAGATGCAATGCAGACTCAATGGAGTCGGAGTTGAAATATTCATGGACTCGTGTTAGATGGACTACCTTAAGTGGAGAGGAAGAGGGGTTCTTAGTAAGTTTCTGAATTCCCTTTACAAGTACACCTTAGATCGATTTTCGGTCCAGGCTCTCTAAGTCAAAAGTCACTGACCCAGAACCAGCTTGTAGTATATTACAGACAGATATTTTGATTTGCAATGTTCTTTACTTACGAATTCATATCAATTATATACTTTGAGTGGAAGGGTCAAGTTGCTGGATGTTTTAATACAGAGGTACACGTGGGATCGACTTTCGATCCAGTGTCCCTCAGTCCAAGGTCACTAGCCTCCCTTCCTTATAACATGTCATAATTAAATAGATATATTTGTATGGCTCCTTGATTTACGAATCCATATTAGATAGATGACTTCGAGTAACAAAATTAATTCTCTTGAGGTTTTTCTCTACAAAGTCGAAGAGCAAGCGCTGCGTACACCGTATACAGAAGCATCGCAATTCGAGGATCAAAAGCCAATCTCCTACCCACGCTGATGGGCCTCATTCGTGCCCCGTTCTTCGTTCCATAATTGCTAACACGTTGCAGGTTGCTGTCTTTACTGTTCATCCTCGAAGTAAGGTACACGTAAGATCAATCTTTAGGTTCACCTTAGATCGATCTGCGGTCTAAGGTCCTTAGATTAGGACTGGCTTGTAGCATATCATCGTTAAAAAGCATCACTTGCAACGCTCTTTATTCACGAGTTTGTATTGACTGTATTACTTTGAAGTAAGTGGATCAAGTTTCTGAGTTTTCACGGTTGTATACGTTGGATTAAATTTTGAGTCTCAGATGGGGGGTGAGGGGTCCAAATTGCAGCGCATTGTAAAACGAACATCCCCAGAAATTATCGAAGCCTCTGAATGAATGACTAACATAGGGCGGCTTCCAAATTACAGCGCACTGTAAAATGAACGAGTTTTTGATATTTGCAGCTTGCCGTTCTGAGGATTACTTACATAGAGGTCCTTCAACTATGAATCTCATCATCTTCAATTCTTACGTTTTGACTACACCTTCATGATGTCGTCGGCCAACAGAGCCCTTAGCTACTATTACCTTGAATCGATTTTCAGTCCAAAGTCACCGGACTAAGACTAGCTTGTACTGTAGCAACAGCCGAGTCTAGCCAATTCTGTAGGCGATAGCCGAGGTCATCTCCGTCTCCATCTCCATCTCCATCTCCATCCGCATCCGCATCCGCATTGGTGTGGTTACAACACAAACAGTAACGGCAAATAAACTCAAACGCGAACCCAGCCCCACCGAATACCTTTGAATTTGACGCCTACCTCTAACTCCCACTTCCTATATATCTCCAGTCTGCAAACCCTCAATTTCTGTAATCGCTTCTTTCCAACTTGTATCAAGTATCAAAGACAAAATCACACGCAATCCGAGTGCGCAGCTATGGCTAAACTTGTGCGTGGTCCAGTCACTGAGCGGAAACCAGGGCGAAACCCAGAGCAAGAGCAGAAGAGGTATGTGCTAATGATCCTCCATCTTCTATCCTTGTCATTATCTTGTTGATGAATCAGTCGTTGTGCTTCTGCTCTTGTGCCTGTGCCAGCTTGTTGACGATCCTAGTGATATCCCAGTATCCTCTGGCAGTCTCGAAGACACGGAGACCGGATCAGAGACACCCGGCATGCTTGGCACTATCACTGTTGATACCAAAAAGTCTACCCATACCAAGCGCATCATGCCACGCAGATCTACACGACTTACACCAGCCAAGGGTACAACTACAGGAGCTCAGGATACGGACCAGCCCATGACGGTGCAGCAAGAGGAGAAACAGCCCCAGAAGGGGAAGTCATCACGGCCCACGACGCGCAACGTCCGGACTCATGACCAGGCGGCCAGGACACGCAGACACACCTCCACACCTGCCCCTACCCCTGCGTCTGCTCCTGCCACTACACCTACATCTACCCAATCGCAAGGAAAGGCGCACGTTGAGGAAGACGAGGATGGCAACGGAAATCCCATAGGTATGCTTGATCTCCTTTACCTTCTGCTCAATGAAAATACATGTCTGACTCTCAGGAATCTAGCTCCCAACGACTCATCCTCTCCACCGCCAGAATCACTTGTCGCCGGCCAGCAACTTCATGAAGCATTCCTCAAATATGAACAAGGCTTTACCACGAATCTCCAGGAAGTCTGTGAGAGCTTGATAGCGGCTCGCAAAGTCTTCCACGACTCGGTTCTGCCGGAGTCGCCTACCTTGCTCTTTCGACAATGGGTGCAACGTCTGATGCCTAAACAGAAGGAGAATGACATGCCTCTGATGTTGCGACATGCGATCCGCTACTACATGCAGGACAAGTACGGGACTTTCTCCAAAGAACTGAGCGTTGAGAAGCATGCGGTCATCAAGAAGCTGACCAATCTCCTGCAAGTTCCACAGTGGGACTTATTTTGGGAGTTCGGCGAGGAGGTTCTCGACTCGCTCAAGTGTCTACGGAGGCTGGTCGTTGTCATTAAAAATGAACAAGAACTGTCCAAGAAGGACCCCGAGGTGCAATCACCCCCTCCAAGCACCATCACTTCGACGGATGACTTTCCGACCGCCGAGCAACAGGGCCTTGCTTTACTTCAACAAGTCTCGACGAAATTGGATCAGCATCGCTGCGCTCGCCTTCGGACAAGTCTTGCGGTAAACCACGATGCACAGAAATACATGCTCATGGATTTCACGGCTCTGAAGCGTGAACAGGCCAATCTCCCACCGCACGGACAGGAGAGCACACATGAGGACGAGGAGGAGGAGGAGGAGCGCGATGAGAAATCGGAGTCTGACGAGGAAGAGCAGGGTGATCAAAAAGAGGTGGGTGATCAAAAAGAGATGGGTGATAAAAAAGAGGTGGGTGAGAAGAAAGAGGTGGGTGATAAAAAAGACGTGGGTGATAAGAAAGAGGAGGGTGAGGAGGAGGAGGAGGAGAGCGATGAGGACTCGGAGTCTGACGAGGAAGAGCAGGGTAATCAAAAAGGGATGGGTGATAAGAAAGAGGTGGGTGACAAGAAAGAGGTGGGTGATAAAAAAGACGTGGGTGATAAGAAAGAGGAGGGTGAGGAGGAGGAGCAGGGTAATCAAAAAGACGTGGGTGATCAAAAAGAGATGGGTTATAAAAAAGACGTGGGTGATAAGAAAGAGGAGGGTGATGAGGAAGAGGAGAAGAATGACAACACAGCGCGCGAGGAGACACAGGAGAAGAAGGATACAGACATGAAGATCGACTCGGAAGGCCATGTCGATGATGAAGAGCAGGCGAGGACGTCCAACAATTCGCAAAGCCAACAGCAAGCACAGCAGCAAGTGCTCTCAGCCTCCCGCCAGACAACTCCCAACGCGATTCAAAAGAGCGATGAACAAAAAGATGGCACTCTCCCTGATCTCAACACACAGTCTTCTAGCCATCACGATTCAAGCGTAGTGCCATCACCAGAAGCCACACGCCGAGCGCCGATGTCTCCTTGCAATCCATACGATTTTGCAAGCGTCATTGATGGATACTCCACCGGTTCTTACTCACCGCAGACGTCAATTGACAAAATTCGGGCTGTTGAGTCGAGTCTACCGATTAATATTGATCATGGTGGATCTTTTCTGAACCATACTTTCAGTGGATTCCTCGATAGTGATCTGTTCCCGCGAGACGAAACGCCCAGCCCCAACAAACAGCAGTCGACAGAGGACGCTGTGGTGGAAAATGAAGAGACTGAGGCACCCGCAAAGACTCAGCCTGAGTCAAGTGAGGTCACAAAGGATGACAAGTCATTGACAAGCCAGTCAGCTTCTTTGCCAACGGAGATTCAAACCCCCAGCCCTAGCATACCGAAGGCGACAGAGAGGGATGTGGAGGCAGATAAAGAGGGAGATGGCATTGCGGAGCCTGGGTCCGAGTCAGTCCAGGTCGAAAAGGTTGAGAAGGCTAAGATAAGCCAGCCAGCTCTTCTATCACCGGAGACTCGAAGTCGACTTCAACAGGACGACGAGGAGCGACGAGATGAATTTGCCCGTCAGCTCAAAAAATTGGTTGATCAGAATAGCAGGCATATAACTCGAGAAGATCTTCGTCGATTGGACCTTGGCCAAAGATCATGGAGAAATGTGTGTCGATTGGGCATTGGCCGAATACCATCGGTAGAAATGTGTCTCAACGATAGCATCATTAACTTTGGCATTGCTAAACTCTGCCACTCATGGAATCAATCATCTTCGACCAAACTACTTGCTAGTTTCGAGGACACATGGTTCTATCCAAGACTGTTGAAAGCCGGGCAGGCACACGTTCCGGATGCGCGCTGGCTTGATCGTGATATAATCTTTGTCCCAATATACCAGGAGATTCCTGGGTTGGATCGAGGCCATTGGTTCATTGCCATTGTGCAGAGAGTACCCGACTTGGAGGGCCTGTCCGGCAGCTTTGTCATCCATATTTTGGACTCACTGGATAGCCCTTCACAGGAAGGCAAGCATCATCACGTTCGGTCAAAGCTGACTGAGTTCGTTGTCTCGACTGAAGCCTTCGGTGTCAGGAGGAGTTTTGAGTCGACTAATACTCAGATCACTTGGAGCGAGCGCCAGGACAATGATTATGACTGTGGTACTTACCTCTTGGAGTCATGCAGACGATTTCTATCTTGTTACGACCATCACCGCACTCCCAAATCTGCTATAGATGTCTTTTCAGAAGCCTTTGGCAGCACAGGCTGTCAAGAGCTTCGCCTATCCCTGAGAAAGGATATACTTCAGCTTCGCCCGGACCTGTGCCCGACGAAAGACAATCTCCCACGCTGGGACCAGGTGTCCGTCGAATACCCTACCGCTCCCCTCACACCACCGACGACAGCTCCGTCGTCAAGCCCTTCAAAAACACCCTATCAACCGCATATGCAAGACGAGCCTTCCTATACTGCGGAGACAGAGAGTGCGAAGCTCATTGCGCCTTCTGGCAACATACAAGATGTCCAAGAACTCTCAGCCTTAGAATTGTTACATACTTCATATAGCGATTTCCTCTCCGGCATCGAGATGGCTGATTTCAAGACCTATTTTGACGCTACCCTCTCTGATACGCTGCCAGTTTGTGCGGCCCATGTTGTCTTGGTTAATCAAGGCGTTGATATTGATCTGCAAAGTCTGTTCTTGGATTCAACGGCCATCGAAACCGAGGAAATTCAAGCGCTGGGTATGTTTACACTAATTTAAGCGTATATATAGTATGTGTAATATGTCTTTATTACAACTACATCTTTTCTTCCTATGATGACTGTCTGAATTGAAGTCTAACGTGAGCCGGCAGGTCCATGTCCGCAACTGATGTCGTCGTCGAATGCTGCTGTCATCCAGTACCAAGCCGAGTTCGCCGCCTGGATGAAAAAAGAGGAGCTGTACTTGGCAGCAACGCAGACTCAGATCAGCCGGATCCTCGACCTTATCAAAAAGATCGAGACAATATCGAATCAACATGGCCTGGCAAAAACCCTCCACGTTTTATCACAGCGCGCTTTCGAGAACTGCCGCACTATCGAACGCTGGGTGGTGTCACAGCGGCCCGCGGATGCAGGAG